>Ga0255051_10000104_pt1 | contig 29320 bp, 26 predicted proteins | sample JV7_2_9_MG_FD_181719 | JGI IMG/M metagenome (GOLD analysis project Ga0255051, IMG submission 181719) | Seawater microbial communities from Jervis Inlet, British Columbia, Canada - JV7_2_9 | ecosystem: Environmental > Aquatic > Marine > Inlet | place: Canada: British Columbia | collected 2016-10-06
ACGGCACAGTAAAAGGGATCCCTGCTTCAAATGGATCAGTCTGGTCGCTGAATTCGTAACCTGCAAAGATTAAACCGGCTTCGACACGAAGCATGTCGAGAGCTTCCAGGCCCAGTGGCGTCAGGTCGTAAGGTTTGCCTGCTTCCCAGGTTGCATCCCAGACTGCGGAAGCATCCTTCGGGTGGCAAAAAATTTCGTAGCCAAGTTCGCCGGTATAACCGGTGCGCGATATCAATATAGGGATTCCGTTCTCATCGCCGATGCGGGCAATGGAAAAACGGAACCACTCGAGTTCTTCGACCGTGGCCTGGTCGGGGCGAGTCCAGATTATCTGCTTCAATAGGTCGCGGCTTTTCGGACCCTGAACCTGCAGATTATGTAATTGATTGCTCGAGTTTCGCACCCAGGACTGCAGGCCGAGTTTATTTGCCTGTTCGCGCAACCAGATACCACTTTCATCGTTGCCGCCAATCCAGCGGAAATTGTCCCGACCAAGGCGGAACACGGTACCGTCATCAATCATGCCACCATTTTCATAACACATGGCGGTATAAACGACCTGTCCCGGCGTTAAACGACGCATATCACGAGTGACGCAGGTCTGCATTAAAAGTTCGGCGTCGGGCCCGGTAATTTCGTATTTGCGCAACGGTGACAGGTCGGTCACCACCGCGCCTTCGCGACAAGCCCAGTATTCGTCGATGACACCGTGTTTGGTGTAGCTGTTGGCGAGCCAGTAGCCGGCGTATTCGGTAAAATTGCGCGTGTGCTGGGAAGTTCGTGCATGAAAACCGGTCTCCCGGGTCATTTCTTTTTCTGCATCTGTAGTCATTCGATAGGCCGTCGCTTTGTTAAATGTATTTTTCGCCGGGTAAATTCGCATATGAATATCGGTCGGATTCCAGCCGTTGGCAGCGTCGATATCGCAGGGGCAGGCTGAAGACACGCATACCATATCTTTTAATGCACGCATTAATACGTAATCACCGGGCCTTGACCAGGGTTCGTCAAAGTACATCTGGTTAGAATCATCGATATTTGTATTGAAAAACAGGTTAATTGCCATCCAGCCGCGGCGCGAATTGACGCCATAAGGTTCGAGCACCTGGTTGAAGTTATCGGAGCAGTTGACGTGTCCCGGGTAACCCATGTCATCGTAGTATTTCGCTGTACAGGCAGTGCCGAAGCTATCGTGACGGCCACAGGTATCCTGAATGACTTCAAGCATTGGTTCGAAGTCCTGATCATAAAATTTGGAAAACAACCCTGGGGCAGGATAGGCCGCTCCGATCGCATGTCGCGTGGTGGTGGCGTCGAGGCAGCGTTCGATACCCTTTTCCAGTTTCGCGCTATCAAAACATTGAAAGTCAGAACACTCACGACCTTCGACGTCGATAATCTGGATCGTTTCGCCTGCCTTGACCTCATAAACAAAGGCAGTGCGCGCGGCGATACGGATATCCCGCAATGGTTCGGCGAGTGGATCCGGCAGTTGAATCAATCTTTGTTCGGGCTCGCTTCGCTTGCGGTGAACATAGACGACGATATTGGTAACCGTGTTTTGCTGGTCGGCGAGCATGGCCTCGCCCGGCGCGGCAATGATGCAGCTTAATGCCTCGTTGGCGCTAAAACGCTGCGAGTCACCGGACGGTGAATCCTTGCCGAAAATGGCGGTACTTTGCGCTTTTTCTATAAGCAGGTGGCGGGATTTAAGTGCCTGTGCCAAATTTTCTGCGCTTTTGTCGCGGACGGCCAAAATATGTTTTAATCCTTCCGCTGCACCGTTTGCTTTTGCTCCGATGCACTGCGTATCACTTTTCCCCTGCGCATCGAAAACGCTGATCTCACATACCTGCAAGCCTTCTGGATTGATCAGTTCGATTTCGTCACCCGCGTTGAGGCTGAGCGCTATACTGCCATTGGCTTTTACCAGATACCTTTCGGTATCGGGCGGCAAGGCGTTTAACCCGGGCTGTAGCAGCCTTACCGGGGAACTAAATAATGGAGTATTCATTCAAGTATCAAGCAAATCGTCTTGCACCCCGAACAAGTGTTTTTTAATAATACTAACCGCCTCGTTGGCGTCGCGGGAAGTGATGGCCTCGTACAGGGCGCGGTGCTGGTTATTATAATAATCGATTCGATCAGGGGTTAGCAGCTTGGCCTTCATCATCCTCCATTGCGAATAATTCCGTACTTCACTGATACGTTCGTATACCCAGTAGATCAATTTATTTTTCGAACAATGCGCCAACGCCATATGAAATGCAGTATCGGCGCGTGCGAACTTTTCTGCATCGCCACCGCATTCCTCGCATTGTCGCAATGCCATGCGTAACTCCTCGAGATCACGGTGGCTGGCATTACTGATAGCCAGGCGCACCATTTGCGGTTCGATCGCAATGCGTACTTCCACCATTTCCAGTGGGCTGGTAATGCTCGATATATCGTGTTGGTTACTGAGTTCGCGGTGTGTCACATAGGTTCCGCTGCCAACTTTGCGCGTGATCAGGTTTTGCTCTTCAAGGATTTGTAATACCGTTCTAATGGTGCCTCTCGAGACTTTAAATTCCTCGGCCAAATTTCGTTCCGCGGGTAACCGCTCTTCATGCGAATATTGCCCGTCAAGAATCATGTTGCGCAATTGTGATACAACATTGCCGGTGGTTACACCGAGTCTGGTTTTACTGCCCTTGTGTTTCACTCCAAGACCAGGGTCAGGCAAACCAGGGTCTCGATTATGTGTATTATCCATTGCCTGTCTCCTCGAGACCAAAATTATTATAGTGGTACTATTAATTGGTACAATATTGCGCCATAAAATAGCCTAAATCAAGCGCTTTACAGGCTGTTTGCCACTCCTTGACTCCACTACATTGGCTACCACCTGGACGACATATTGAAAAACTGATATATATTAACAGCTTAGCCTTAAATATTCGAAACATTATCATAATAAACATAGTAACTAATTGAATTTAAAGAATATTATATTAACTGTTAAGCCCCCGAAAATATCCGGCGAATACCTGATAAAATCAGATTTATTGACTCATCATATGGTGAGTTGATAAACGCCAGCAACAATTGGTTCAATGAAATATGAAAAATATCGACGAGTTGTACAAAAAATTCTCATAAAACCTTGTAATGGATCATTGTATAGGTATACCATCGCAAGTAATAATCTAAAAATTAAGCGCAGGCATCTATGACCTGGCTACAACCAGACGCCTCGTATAGACAGCTATAAACTGGCGGACAAATAAATAAAAAACAGAGCGGTAAACGAAAAACCAACTGGAGAGTACAAATGACTGATTTAGAAAAACACGTTGAAGCACCTGGCCGCGCTGACCTGGTTAAGCAAGTCAGCGAGAAGATAAAGGAAACTGGTGTAGATTATATTTATTACCAGTTTATCTCGGTCACTGGGCGAATCGTGGGCAAAGGTATTCCTGCCGCACATTGGGAACGTCTTGCCGAAAAGGGCTTTCAGTTGGTATACGGTTCAACCGCAAATCTGTTTGTCGACCGTCATGGGAATTACATTGGTTACGGTCCGGAGTCCTGGGAACTTATCGGTATCCCGGACCCTGAAACATTCTGTCAGTTGCCCTGGGACAAACGCGTTGCTCGCGTATTCTGTACCTTGTTCCGCAATCGTGAAGAGCTCGAGAACCCAGGTGGCGCATTGTCTTCGGATTGCCGCGGAAACCTGCGTCGTATTCACAATGAATTTCAGGACAAGCACGGTCTTGAGATGCGTTGCGGTACCGAGCCGGAAATGATGTGGTTGAAGCGTGGTGAGGATGGCAAGCCAAACGGAGGTGTCACCAAGCCTAATTGTTACCACATCGATCAATTTGAGGAGCTGCGTCCTACCTTCATGAAAGTGATCGAATACTCTCAACAAATGGGTCTCGATATTATTCAGGGCGACCACGAAGATGCGCCGGGCCAGCTTGAACTGAACACCCAGTTCGATGATGTTTTACGTAACGCTGACCGTCTGACTACCTACCGACAGATCTGCGCACAGGTTGCACGTGAAGACAATTTGATCGCCTGCTTTATGTCTAAGCCATTCATGGGTGTATCGGCTTCGGGTTGTCATCACAATATGTCGCTGTGGCGTGGCGGTGAAGACAAAGTTAATAAGCTCGGTTTCGAAAATTTGGCGGGCATGGATGGTTCCTTTACCTACCGGGTTGGTGGTGAAAACACATTTATGCCCGATCCATCTATCGATGAGCGCGCACCGGGACCAATCGGTTTGCATTCTATCGGCGGCGTTATCGAGCACCTCGGTGCGCTGACTTCGATCGGTTCGTCGACAGTTAATTCTTACCGCCGTCTCTGGGATACCGGTTTCTGGGCGCCAATTTTCGCCGACTGGGGTTACCAGAACCGTACCTGTGCATTGCGTGTATCGGCTCCGGGCCGTTTCGAATATCGTTCGGTTGACTCGATGGTGAATCCATATCTGATGGGTTCTGCCCTGTTGAAAGCTTTCGATGATGGTATAGATAACAATCTGGATCCAGGCGAAGCCGAAGAACGCAATATTTATGAGGCAATTGATGCAGGTAAAAACGTCAAGAAGCTACCGATGTCATTGGGTGAAGCCCTTGAAGAACTGCGCAACGACGAAGTTATCAAGTCGTCTATGCCGGGTGAGATGTACCGGGTATTCGAGCATTACAAACGCGATGAATGGGAGCGATACAACGCCACGGTCACCGACTGGGATGTGGAAACGTACCTGGATTGCTTGCCATAAACTGATTGATTGCAGCCAGGCGCATTTATCCCTGGTGATTACACAATAAAAAATTTTTAATTTGAAGAGGATATTCTAATGTGTGGTATTGCTGGACTTATCTGGAAAGGTGGTGCAAGCAGTGATGTCGGTACCGAGATGACCCAGATGCTTCAGGCTTTGAAGCATCGCGGGCCGGACTCAACCGGATTTGCACTTTACGGAAAACCGGAAAAAGGCGTAGAAGTGTTGCGTTTCAAGGTCGCCGAACAGGAAGAAATGAGTACTGGTTTCGATATTCATCGACAGGTGACTGAACGCAAGGCAGCGGTCGATACGCGTCTAGAGGAAATGGGCGCAAGAGTCACCGAGCGAGAAGAAGCAACCGAGTATGCATTTCGTTATCACTTTAAATTTGACGGTGATCTGAAGCGCTTAATCGATTACATCGAGGATATCGACGGCGTCGAAATCCTGTCTTTAGGCACCGCATTAGAATTGATCAAGGACCTGGGCGACGCGGCCGAAGTTTCCGAACAATACGGCCTGAATGGCTTCGTCGGGACGCATGCGATCGGTCATACGCGCATGGCTACCGAATCAGACGTCGATATCCGTTCTGCGCACCCGTATTGGGCCTACCCGTTTAACGACGTATCGGTAGTTCACAACGGCCAGTTAACCAATTACTGGACTAATCGCCGTGATCTTGAGCGTCGTGGTCATCGTTTCATGTCTGATTGTGACTCGGAATTGATCGCGGTTTATATTGCTAATCGCATCGAACTGGGTGACGAGCTGGAAGTAGCGATGGCGCGTTCGATCGATGAGCTTGACGGCGTATTTACTTATCTGGTGGCAACCGGTAACCAGCTCGGCATGGCAAAAGACGTGATGGGTGCGAAGCCGATGGTGCTCTACGAGAGCGACGAATTTGTCGGCCTGGCTTCGGAAGAAGTGGCCATTCGAAGTATTTTCCCACGTGAAATAGATACCTGGGATCCTTATCAAGGGGAGGTAAAAGTATGGGCAGCGTAACTACATCCCATGACATGGGGCTGCACGAGGAACAATTGGCTGGTCGTAGCCAGCAAATGTTTTTCTCGGCAACTGAAGAGGAAAATTTTACTTACCCCTGGGCCTACGAAGTCGACACCGACAAGTCGGCCGAGTTCGATGCCGCGGATATGGAAATTACGGCTATCAACCTCAAGATTCGGGAATTGATGAAGTCGGGTCACGGCACGATAACGGTACAAAACCCGCGTGCCAAGCATTCTCTCGGCGTTGGTATTTTGAATCGTTTGAATCTCAACTTCGAAGGCAGCCTTGGATATTTCGGCTGCGGCCTAACCGATGGAGCGAATATACATATCAGTGGACGTGTGGGCTGGTCCTGCGCGGAAAACATGATGGCCGGCACCGTGGTTATCGAAAAGAATGCGGGTTCGCTGTTCGGCGCTGCGATTCGGGGCGGCGATCTGGTTTGTAAAGGCCAGGCCGGAGCACGTGTTGGTATCGACCAGAAGGGTGGCACAATAATCGTCGGCGGCAGCGTCGGTGCTTTCACCGGGTTTATGATGCAACGCGGTCGAATGATAATTCTCGGCGATGCACACGACAATCTTGGTGATTCCATGTACGACGGCACTATCTATGTAGGCGGCAAGATCGCAAGCCTTGGCGTTGATTGTGTGGAAACTGAAATGACCGATCTTGATAAGCGATATTTGAAAGGCAAGCTAGACCTGTATGGCCTGTCTGCCCCCAACGGTATTGACAATATGATCAAGCTGACTTCGGGCAAGCAGTTGTGGAACTACGATAACCTCGAACCTACAGAGAAAAAACTGGTGCTCTAGGCACTCGTTGAAAGATCTCGGAGAAAATAATGTCTGAAAATCCAAAGAAAGATCCGTATCACCTGGGGAAAAGTTTTATCTTCCCGCCCGAGGTGATTAACGATATCCATGTGAAGTCCGAGTTGGGTCGTTACCGCATGCGTGGTTTCTCTCTGTTCAAGAAAATCCCGACCTGGGACGACCTGACTTTCATGCCTGGCACCCTGACGCGTTTCGTTATCGAGGGTTATCGCGAAAAGTGCCTGACCAAAACCATCATCGGTCCTAATGCTAAAAAACCGCTGGAACTCGATATCCCGATATATATCACTGGCATGAGTTTCGGCGCCCTGAGTTACGAGGCCAAGACCGCGCTCGCACGCGGTGCGACCATGGCTGGTACTGCCACCTGTTCGGGTGAAGGCGGCATGATTCCGGACGAACGTCGTTATTCGAGTAAGTGGCTTTATCAGTGTATCCAGTCGCGTTATGGCTTTAACCCGAATCACCTTCGTCTTGCCGATGGAGTTGAATTTTTCATCGGGCAGGGTTGTAAGGTAGGTCTCGGTGGTCACTTGATGGGTCAGAAGGTAACCGACCAGGTAGCTGAAATGCGTTCATTGCCCGCGGGTATTGATCAGCGTTCACCGGCGCGTCACCCTGACTGGATGGGACCCGATGATCTGGCACTGAAAATTCAGGAAATCCGTGAAGTAACCGACGGCCAGGTGCCAATTCAACTAAAACTCGGCGCAGCACGTGTTTACGATGACGTCCGCATGGCTGCTAAAACAGGGCCAGATTCGATCTATATCGATGGTATGGAAGGTGGTACCGGCGCCGGTCCGCACCTTGCGACTGAAGAAACCGGTATCCCGGGTATCGCGGCAATCCGCCAGGCGCGTCAGGCGCTTGATGATGTCGGCAAATCCGGGGAAATCACCCTGGTATACGCCGGGGGTATTCGTAACGGCGCCGATGTGGCAAAAGCGATTGCACTCGGTGCCGAAGCAGTCGCTATCGGTCACTCGGCCATGATGGCATTAAATTGCAATAAGGATATCCCGGAAGCTGACTTCGAGAACGAAATGGGCGTCGAAGCCGGATACTGCTACCACTGTCATACCGGTCGTTGCCCGGTCGGTGTTGCGACACAGGATCCAGAATTGCGTAAACGTCTCGACCCGGACGCTGCGGCAGAGCGGGTTTACAACTTCCTGCATACCTTGACGATCGAAGCACAGATGTTCGCAAGGGCCTGCGGCAAGACCAACATCCACTCACTGGAACCCGAAGATCTGGCTGCTTTGACCCTGGAGGCATCGGCCTGTGCGCAGGTACCAATGGCTGGTTCTCAACACACTGTCGGCCGCCCCGACATGACACGTTTCTAAGGGGGACGTAGATATGGCTGAACAAGATATTGATCATTTCCTCGAAGGCGATGGTTTAGATTCTGAACGTGAGAAAATCATCGGGCAGCACATCGGTTATCGTTACGATGTCAACCTGGTGCCCGATATGCAGCGTTGCACCCCTTTCCTGCGCAAGTATATGGAAGTCATGGGATGGCAAGACCTGAACTGGCTCGAAGACGTGCATATGGGTTACGAGGAAAATCACCCCGCGGTGTTTGATCGGAACATCAATGGCTGGGTGACCATTCCTGAAAACATCGATTTGCCGGATAACCAGCAGGATCGTGACATGATCGCCCGTGAACTGCTGGTGAAGTTTCAGATGGCTAAAGCTCATCCGTTGGTTGATCTTCGCAATGCTTACGAAAAATTTGCCTAAAAGCTATGGGTGGCAGGATAGCCTGGGAATCGCTGCATGCCGGCCGATTTCCGGGGCAACAGATATAATTTAAGCATTGATGAAATTGTTTTTTAACAGGGGTATATTAGAGGAGGAGTGTTGGTAACTTAAAGTAGTAAGACGTTTAAAAAATGATATGTCTGGTAATTCTTCATCAGATGTATGAGGCAAAACATCACGATTTACCTCTCGTCTTTTTTGAGTGGTAACAAAAACATCCATATTTTAGGAGGTCAGGTACATTATGAAAAAAGTCAGTAAATTATTAATTACAGCGTTAGTTGCAACTTCAACACTGTTGACCGTGGGGAACGGTCGAGCGGCAGAAACAGTCAATATTGGATTTTTAGCGGCTTTGTCGGGGCCAGATGCAGGCTGGGGACTTCCTGGTTTGACGGGCAACCAGATGTTTGTCGACAGAGTGAATGCTGAAGGCGGTCTCGATGTCTGTGGCAAGCGCTACAAGTTGAACATGGTGTCATTTGATGATGAAGCAACTGGTTCAAAAGCGCTTCAAGGTGCCAAGCAATTGGTGCTTGAGCATGACGTGAAGTTTATCAGCGCGATTGGCGGTAACCCGGCCGATGCAACGCATCCATTTTTGACGCAGAAAAAAGTTGTTTATGCGAGTTTGATTTCCGGTGATATCAAACCCGACCGGCCTTATCTGATCGCTGGTGGGGATGTAACGCCGCGTATCGACATGATGAGACCGCTATATCACAAGCAGAGGAACCCTGATCAAAAGCGTTGGGCGGTTCTGTCTCAAGACGACACTATCGGTCTCGTTTCGCAAGCATGGGAAGTAGGATCTGCGATGGTTGATGGCTGGGACGTGGTTTATGACAAGCACTATTCACTGGATACTGTTGATTTTGCGCCTATCGTCACTGCAGTTCTGGCGACCAAGCCTGATGTCGTGAGTCTGAACCTGTCGTACCCCGATTTTGTCGTCGGTATTATAGAGCAGCTTTATGTGCAGGGTTATAAGGGCGGTATATCGGCCAACTATCTGGATTCCGAGTCAATCCTGACAAAGGTTCCGAAAGAGTATCTGGAAGGCGCGGTTGATAGTTTCCCGTTATTTGATGATCCCTGGTGGGGTGACGGTTCCTCGCAGCACAAATTTTATCAAGAATGGATGAAGCGCTACGGTCCTGGTGGACCTGATGATGTCAAGCGCGGCATTACCGGTATCGACTGGGATCATGTGATCATGCTGGAAGTCTGGGCCCAGGGCGTACAGTTGGCTTGCTCGTTTGATGCAGACAAAGTGGTCGCCGCTTTAAGAAAGGCTAATTCAATCGAGACGCTGCTTGGTGCTGGCAAATTCACCGGCTCCGATATGTGGGGTATCGACAACATGATTGCTACACCGGTTCCATTCAATGAGCATCGCAATGGTGTTAAACGTGTTCAGAAAGTACAGGATTTCTACGAGTGGTTTGGACCGCGCAAAGATAAGATCATCGCGCATGTCCGTTCGAAAGGGCTGATGCATGATCAATAGTAGATCATTTTAAATTTACAGAGGGATATCGGGGCGTGAATGGATTCACTTCCTGATGTCATCCCTCTCTTGCCGAATTTTTATGAGTAGAATTATTAAACAGTGATCTAGCAAAGGCTGGCCATGATGGAACTAGAAACACTTATACAATCGTTCGCGAATGCACTAGTACTGGGTTCTATTTACGCCATGGTGGCGGTGGGTTTGGCATTGGCATTTGGTGTTATGCAAATGGCCAACTTTGCTCACGGTGAACTGTTCATGGCCGGTGCTTACGTCGTTTATGTTTTATATTCGCTTGCGGGCCTGCCATTTTTTATCGCGGTAATCGCTGCGTTTCCCATTGTTGCCTTGCTCGGCGTTCTATTTGAACGGGCCATATTTAGGCCGACCAGAGGTAATGTTCTTGCCGGTTTCATGGCAACCGCAGGGGCAAGTTTTATTTTTCAGGTATTGGTGGGGCAGCAATGGGGTGTCGGATTGATGCGCTCGGTACCCGTTCCGTATAAGGGCAGCGCTGAAATTCTTGGTGCTGCCGTCAGCTGGCAACGTCTAGCTATCATTCCCGCCACGATTATTATGGTTGGGGGATTATGGTTCTTTTTGAAAAAAATCAAAGCCGGAAAGGCGCTGAGAGCCTGCGCTCAGGATACTGAAGCCGCGGTGTTACAGGGTATCAGTATCAATAAGATGACTATGTTGGCAATGTTTCTGTCCGGTGGTTTTGCCGGGGTCGGTGGTGCGCTGATGGCGCCCATTATTCCGGTTACGCCCTATATGGGGCACGTTTATGCGATTACCGCATTTATTGTTGTTATTGTTGGTGGTATGGCCAGTATTGCAGGTGCCGTGCTGGCTGCATTTATCCTGGGTTTTATTCATACTTTTGTCTCTACATTGTACGACTCGGTAACAGCTACCATGGTCGGTGTTCTTTTTATGGCCATTGTTTTAATTGTTAAACCAACAGGATTATTAGGTAATGTTAAAGTCTAGCGCTAACTCTTCTGTAGAATTTTGGTTGCCAGTATTTATTATTGTCGGTTTCTTGTGTGTGGCGCCGCAAATTGTTTCTGCTTACAGGCTTGAATTATTAACCATTTTTCTGATCAACGTAATTCTGGCGCAAAGCTATCGGTTGATGACAACCACCGGAGACTGGACGCTTTGTCACTATATCTTGATGGGCGTAGGTGCCTACGCTACCGGGATACTCGCTAAAAAGTTTGGCGTACCGTTTTATGCTGCAATGCCGTTGGCCGGAATGATCACTGTCGGTGTCAGTTTATTGTTTGCAGTGCCACTGTCTAGGACCATCGGCTTCGCTTTTTTTATCGCCTCTTTCGCGTTAGGAGAATTTGTCCGTCACGTCTGGTTGAAATTTCATAATCCGTTCGGTGGTGCTCGCGGCGTAAATGGTATCCCAAAATTGGAAATAGGGCAGTCGGGAGACTGGTATTTCGTTGATTTCTGGGATTCTACTAACTTTTATTTTTTCACCTTGATTTTTACTGTTTTAGTGCTTGTGATCCTGTATCGGATTGATCGTTCAAGAATCGGAAATGCCTGGAAAGCGATTTATGCGGACAGTGAGTTATGCGAAAGTATAGGAATCAATGTTACCCGGGCGCGGGTTATGGTTTTCTGTGTTGCCGGCTTTTTCGCGGGCATTGCGGGTTCGCTGATGGCTTATCTGATCGGCTCCATAGATCCGCATAATTTTGAAATGGTGGAAATGGTATATCTTATTATCTGGGTCGTCGTGGGTGGTGTTAAAACATTCTGGGGACCGTTGATTGGTGTTATTTCCATGTCACTGGTTTTTGAGCTGTCCCGACCCCTGGAAGAATGGCGACCATTGCTGTTTGGCGTGATACTCATTGTGTTCCTGGTGTATATGCCCGGTGGATTGGAAACGATAATACCTCGTTTTAAATCATTTTTTGTCGATCTGTTTGGTAAGAAGGAGATCAGTTGAGATGTCCTTTTTCTCGGTAAAAAAGTTATCGAAAAACTTTGGCGGTCTGCAGGCGAATCACATGATAGACCTTGAGGTCGAGGAAGGGGAAATACGTGGTGTAATAGGGCCAAATGGTGCCGGGAAGACAACATTTTTTAATGTGGTTAGTGGTTTTTATGCGCCATCTTCAGGTACGGTTGAGTTTAAAGGGCAAGTTATTTCCGGATTGCATTCCAGTAAAATAGCAAAGCTGGGTGTGGTGCGTACTTTTCAAAGGGCAGCACTTTTTCCTGACTTTACCGTCCTTGAAAATGTAGTTATTGCACGACATCTCAATGCCGATGTTTCCTTAATGAATGCAATATTCAGGCATAACAATAAAGCCGAAGCGGGGAACCTGGAAAGAGCGAAGGAGATTATTAATTTTCTGGGCCTGGAGCATGAGCAGGATAATATTGCAGCCAACCTGTCACATGGCTATCAACGTGTATTGGGAGTCGCGATGGCATTGGCAACCGAGCCTGAAATGTTGATGCTCGACGAACCTGTTGCCGGAATGAATTCTGGTGAAAAAGCGATCATGGTTGATCATGTCAAGAAAATTCGAGATGACTGGGGAATTACGGTTTTATTGGTGGAACATGATATGAAAACTGTCATGAATCTTTGCGATAAAATAACAGTGCTGGATTTTGGAGAAAAGCTGGCAGAAGGATTACCTGAAGATATTATCCATAATAAAAAAGTGATTGAAGCTTACCTGGGAGCAGATGAAATTGTTGCTTGAACTCAAAAAAACTGCTGTCAATTATGGCAAAGTAGAAGCTACCCGAGATATATCTATAAAAGTGCCGGAGGGCGATGTTATCACTCTGATTGGCGCAAATGGCGCAGGTAAAAGTACAACTTTAAGAATGATATCTGGCCTGGTCAGACCCTCTGCAGGCGAGGTGCTGTTTGAGGGGAATTCAATAGCTGAACTCCCGCCCGAAGAGATTACGGGCATAGGCATTGCGCATGTTCCTGAGGGCCGCCGGGTATTTCCACAGATGAGTGTAAAAGAAAACCTTGAAATGGGAGCCTATTTAAGAAATGACTCCAAAGAGGTAACGAGTAATTTCGAGATCGTCTTTTCGCACTTCCCCCGTCTAAAAGAGCGCATTAACCAGGCTGCCGGAACAATGAGTGGTGGTGAACAGCAAATGGTTGCAATGGGCAGGGCGCTTATGTCCAATCCAAGGCTTTTACTTATGGATGAACCTTCACTGGGATTATCTCCGATCATGTGTCAGGAGATTGCACGGATTATCAAGGAGATTCATGCCCATGGTAGAACTATTATTCTGGTTGAGCAAAATGCTCGCCTAGCACTTGCGCTGGCAGATTACGGATACGTTTTAGAGACAGGTAATATCGCTCTTGAAGGGCAGGCTGATCGCTTGAAAGAGGATGATAATGTTCGCCAGACTTATTTGGGATTATAGGGTATCAGGCATTTTTCCCTGCTCTGCCGGCCCAGGACAACCTGTGTAGAACCTTCTTGATTCGATCATCGTGCAAACCTAAAAGGTATTGGATATGACACAGGTACTAGTAAAAGAAATTATGGCCAAAGAGGTGGAGTCAATTACTCCGGATACGGTATTGCCGGAGGCTCATCAAGTGATGATCAGGAATAATATTAGGCGGCTCCCGGTTGTGGATGGTGACAAACTGATGGGTATAGTGACGCTTTCGGATATTCAGCAGGCTGCGCCATCTGATGCCACATCCCTGAGTGTCTGGGAGTTGAACTATCTGTTGGCCAAGCTCGCAATAAAGGAAATTATGACATCGCCAGTCATGACGATTGGCGAGAACGATCTGGTTAACAAGGCCGCGAACATGATGCTGGCGAATAAATTTGGCGGGATCCCGGTGGTTAATTCCGCTGGCGGGCTTTCAGGTATGGTGACTGAATCAGACATTTTTCGCCTGGTGGCTGAACGCGGGATTGACTGAAACTTTTTACCGGAACAATCTTAGAGAGTTCTTCACTACTTCAGACCGATAAATTGGAGGAAATAAGAGTAAATCATATTGACGATATCCATGTCGTAAGCGTTTGCCAAACCCCGCCTGTTGTTTAAGATTGAAATGCTTAGACTGATCTCCTTTTTCGGAAATCGAAGATAGCGAATAGTAAATATCGCGCGTGCAGATTGCAGTTACCGACAACGACGGCCCCGACCTGGCTGGTGCGCAACTGCTGCAATCGCTATGAAGATGTTCGTCGATCCCGGTGCGATCCATTTGCGCCGGGAACCGGTGGACTTCCGCAAGTCGATCAATGGGCTCGTTCCCTTCGATTATCTCCGCCACATACTGCAGGCAATCTCGGAAGATCCGGCTCAAATCGATCGACTCCTGGGTTGTTAATATTTATTTTTGAAATATTCCCAGCGGTAACGCGCCCATCGATAGGCATCCATAATCGAAATCGCGTAGATGAAAATACCACCGGCAAATCGACCCAGAACGGAATGCTCCGGTGTTGTCGTATAAAACGACACCATACCCATCATGATGATAAAAAAGAGCATTAGCAAACCTCTGCCGGGTGTGTTATTCAACACTTGTCCAGAACAGGGCAATGTTATTGCCAGTACAAGGACGAGGTATGGATGATGTACGCGTGCTGGCGGTGACTTGCCCGAAGCTTCAGGTCTCTTTTCTTGTGTGCTAGTCATTTTCTACCTTATTGTTGGCTAATTGCTCTGTATTAGAGGATAAATCACCATGCAATTGAATCAATATATCTATTAGTCGTTTAACAAGCATGTTGTCGAGATGATCATTCTCAAACATTAATTGCCTGAGTACCATGTAATGAGAGCGCAATGCCTCATCGACAAGATAAACGATTCGTATGCCCTTGGGTGTAATTAATAATTCCTTATATTTGGGGTCTTCAAAAACACGACTAACACAGCAGCCAACGATATCGATGGGGGGAGTATTTTCAACATCGTTTGTACGCAGGGTGGCATGCTGCGGCCAATCTTGCGGTACATCCAACCTGTGCTGAAGATTAGTTGAAGGTGAATAGAATTCAGTGTTATGGGGTCTTACAAGGTAATCCAGTGTGGACTTGTATGGTACGGGAGACTTTAACGTCACCATCAACCAGAGAACCGGGATTTTACGCACTGCAATATGATCGACTAATGGTTCTATAACGATTTCCAGGCTGTTATACCGGGCTCTTAAAACAGGGTAGTTAACATCATCCTGAGTGATATCTATGTCTGTAAACAGGGGGAGGCAATCATCGTACATCGCGCGTCGTTTTTTACGAATGGCGTTGCGCGTACGTTGGTGCATCCACCACAGCAGCAGGATCAGAATAACGGCTATTATTACCGCGTCGATACGCACTTCTACCTCCACTAAAAAACCCAGCGTAAAGCTTCACCTTACGCTGGGTCTATACTAATAGCCCGCTATTTATTAAAAGCTAACGGACGATTGTCACAGGGCAATGTGCCTTGGAAACTACATCTGATGCAATCGAGCCTATCAGAATCCGGCTGATGCCGGTCTTTCCGGTGGATCCCATGACAATATGGTCGTAATCATGATCTTCCGCGTAGGCGATAATCGTCGCCGCTATGTTCAGGCCTTGAGCTGAAACGCATGAGTATCTGTTAACGTTATTAGCCTCGGCAGTTTGCTTAGCTGCAAATAGCCCTTTGTGTATTTGCTCATCGGACGCTTCGATCATCACCTGACTGTAAGCATGGCTACCAGATAGCTGGCTATCGGTCACCGTATCCACATCTATAAATACAACTTCCACATCGAGTTGACTGGCGAATTTACACGCGAATTCCACTCCTTTTGCCGATGCCTTCGAGCCGTCTGTGGAACAGAGTAGTTTACTAATCATTGCAAGTCTCCTTCAAGGTTAGTAGCCGCGCGGCTTAGGCCACGGCATAGTGAATTGATCGCCTCGTCTGACGTATTGGTAACGATGGAAATGGAACCAGATCGAGATCACTATATAGAAAGCCATGATTGACAGGAGTGAACCACCATAACCCAGGAATGTCGCGAAGTATGTTGCACCACAAAGAATCAGCAAGGTAATGGCGGGCATTGGATGGAAGGGATGGACGTAACCCCTGTTAATCGAATCCAGTGGCCATTGCTTTCTGAACTTGAGTACATTCAGTGACATAAAGGTATATCCCAGCAGTCCAGAGAGGATTGAAAAGGTAATGACCTGATCTAATAAACCCGTAAAACCGAATGATACAGCTACTGGAATGAGGAACAAGATTGAGCGGTATGGTGTGCGGTACCTTGGGTGCACAGCTGCAAACCAGACTGGTAGGTAATGATCGCGACCCATGGAAAACCAGGAGCGTGAAGCATCGTTAATACAGCCATTTGCCGACGCGACTGCAGAGAACAAAGTGCCTACGAATAGCAACACCTGAAGTGTCACGCTGCCCGTCAGACGGGAAGCATCATATAGTGGAACTCCCGCCTGTCCCAGGTACTCCCAGGGCATCAGGCCTGACGCTATCCACCAGGTCAGGGTTGCGGCTATTAACAACGTGATCATGCCTGACATTGTTCCCAGGGGAATAGCACGACCGGGAGACCTTACTTCTTCGGCCGCCTGACAGGTCCCTTCTATGCCCAGGTAATACCACATGCCGAATTGTAATGCAGCGATGACACCAATCCAGCCGTAGGGTAGATCGGTTAACAGGTCTTCGTGATGTACTATTTTCCCCGGGTTCCAGGGTTCGACGCCAATAAACAGGACTAGTATTGCTATGAAAGCAATGGCTGTTATGACGAAATTGGCCGTCAGAGTCATGAATACCCCTCGATAGTTTAACCACGCCAACCCCAGGATTGTTAACACTACAAATGGTTTGGGATCAAGCCCTTCATGGCCAAACTGTCCTGCCACTATCGTCAACAAATCGCCTACTACCAGGGCGTCGGCAGCTTCAAGCATGGTATATGCCATTACCAGGTAGAGGCCAACATTGAATGCCATTAGCGGACCTACGATATGCTTTGCCTGGGCGTACTGACCACCCGCTGCTGCGACCGTAGAAGTCACTTCCGAGTCGATCATTGCTACGCAGGTGTATAGTAGTCCTATAAACCAGCAGGCAATAAGCGATCCGTATGCCCCCCCCTTGGCGACAGAGAAGTTCCAGCCCATGTACTCACCCACGAGTACGATGCCGACCCCCAGTGCCCAAACATGTACGGGGCCGAGGACTTTTAGCAGGTTTATTCGCTGAGGTGCGGCGGTACCGTCACCAGCTGTTACTGTATCAGTCATAATTATCTCCCCCAATTAATCTTTATCGAGCAGTTCATCAGTGCCTTCGCGGGAACTGACCAGAATGTCTTCATCATATTCCTGACCAACTCGGTAGGCGTCAACTAGCATCCAGATAGCGATAAATGCGGAGAGCCCCCAGGCCAGGTATGTTAGTAATGTCCAAAACATCGTATTAACCTCTTTAAAATTGATTATTTTGTTATTCGAAAATACTGCGATGTATTGATCGGCGCGTTAACCGCCATCGAACTTTTCTTTGATAACTTCTTTATATTCTTTGTCTGAAATCCTGAAGAGAAGAAAGAAATATCCGACGATGACAACAATTGTCAAAATAAGGCTTATCGGATCGATTGTGTAATCAAATTTATCGTTAATGATCGCTGCAGCATCTTCCACACTCACGCCCAGTCCTTCCCACTGGGCTTGCATGGTCTCATTTTGCCCGAGTGATTCCCAGGTTGGTGCGGCAGTTTCTACGACCGCTTGGTTTTCGGCTTCTTCGTCGCCACCGAAATCAACGACAAGTGGCATCAGGAGAGCTACATAGACGAGTGCCAACAGGAATATACTGTCGACGATCTGTCCCATGGTGCTTTGTTTTGGTGGTTGATAATTTGCCATGTTTCCCCCCAATTAAATAGTAGTTTGGTTTTTTCTGGCGCGCATTTCATCCAGATGCTTGATATCAATGCCATAGATATCGTTCTTGTCCTCCTTATAGTGGACAATCATCGCGGTAATAGACGCGGTGTTATACATCAGAACCAGCGCCCCGCCGATTATCAACACAAGTTTGATGGTGCCATCGGTATTGATTGTGTTAATGGCGAAAAACACAAATGCATAGCTTAGCCACAATCCGATTACGAGTCCCCAGGCCCAAAGCCTGTCAGTACTCAACATCGCATCGATACGTCTTTCAAGATCTTCTGTCATGATTCCCCTCCTCGTTCTAGTTGCTAGATTATAGGTGTGACTTGAAGCATGAACTTACCCGGATTCCGGTCAATAAAAGTTTTCTGATTTTGATTATTATTCCACTCAGATGAAACTTTTATACCTGTTAGTTAAGCCTCAATGAGTGCTTATACCCTAGAATTGCTATTGAAACAACAGTAAATTTTTTATTGCGAAATAAGACTATGTGTTACCGACATCAGGAAAATAACTCTATATACCGCTTTCTGAAGAGAGAGGTATCCAGATAATTCGATACCTCATACGAACGGGTTTTACACGATCAACACATACATTAGCAGCGATATTTATAGCGAAAATGTCGCCAAGTATAGTTCGCAGCGAACCCAAGGCCCGAGGGGCATAATCAATGCTGATTCGATGTGGCCTTTTTTATTGTTGATGCTGGTCAATTGGTTAAAAATATGTCGTTTTATCGATGCTTTTATAGTGTTGAAATTTGTAAAATATTATTTAGCCGATAGAACTACTCGACTGACAGCATAACTACAGACACCATTAACCTTACGTAGGGAGCATGAAATCCTTGGCTACTATTATTGACGGTAAAGCATTTTCGGCAAATCTTCGCGGCGAGATTGCCCGCAAGGTTGAATTACTAAAACAAAATCACTCGATCACTCCAGGACTAGCAGTAGTATTGGTCGGTGAAGATCCCGCTAGTCAAGTCTACGTACGTAGTAAGGGTAAACAAACCGGGGAAGCAGGAATGAATTCCTACGAGCATAAGCTTTCTGTTGATACCAGCGAGGAAGAATTACTCAGGCTTATCGAGCAGTTGAATAAAGACCCGGATGTACACGGTATTCTGGTGCAATTACCCTTACCCGAACATATTGACGAAGAATCGGTAATCAACTCGATTTCGGTCGATAAAGATGTCGATGGTTTCCATTTATCTAACGTCGGTCTCTTGTCGATCGGAGCCGAGGGTATCGTACCCTGTACGCCGCTGGGTTCGTTAATGATGTTGAAGGATCACCTGGGTGATTTATCTGGCAAAAAAGCAATTATCGTGGGTCGATCTAATATCGTCGGTAAACCGATGGCGGCGTTGTTGTTAAAAGAAAGTTGCACAGTCACGATCGCGCATTCCCGCACCCGGGATTTACCCGGAGAATGCCGCCAGGCCGATATAGTCGTGGCTGCAGTTGGTAGACCTGAAATGGTCAAAGGTGACTGGATCAAACCAGGTGCAACTGTCATCGATGTCGGCATTAATCGAATCGAAAAGGAAGATGGCGGTACCAGGCTGGTAGGTGACGTAGAGTTTTCGAGTGCGAGTGAAGTGGCTGGTGCGATTACTCCGGTGCCGGGTGGTGTCGGACCTATGACTATTGCCTGTCTATTGCATAATACCTTGCAACAGGCATGTCGGCTTAATGGTGTAGAAGTGCCCGAGTAAAACTGGAAGGCGTCATTCCGGAAAGCACGAAGTGCTTATCCGGAATCTGATTCCAGAATTCCAATCCAGTAAAAACTCCAAAAAAATAGGTGATACCTTACGGACACCACCTATCAACGAGGTTATGGATCAGGGTTTAATCGATAACGATTCAGGTTTTCAGGTAAGCTTCCAGCGAATCGTCGAACGCGTCTTTCCACGGTGTATGGTGCGCGGGCGCCTGGGTACCGGTTAGTGCCGATTTATAGCCGTGATCACGGAAGGTCATTATGTTTTCCTTCTTGTGCTTCTTCCATTCGAAGAATGCCTGGTTGGCGCCGGCACAGTCAAATTCCGGATAATCGGTTAGCGCCATCAGATCCATGGTGTACTTACCCTGGAACTCGATTGCGGCATAATCATCGGGAATATTGTCTTCTGCCTCGCGCCAGTTATCGATGTCGGCGTGCATTTGCGCCTGTGTAGGCAAGCTTATTCGACCCAGAATTACATCGCGTGCATACCAGGCCTGCGCGTCGAACATGTTGAAGGTATACCATTGATCCTGCATGCCGAGGTACATCAACTTCGGGTTGTATTCCCACACCACGCCGTTATACAGGTTAACCGGGTAGAGGCGATTGTTGGTCTTCAGTTTCAGGTTTTCGGCCATGAACGGGAAGTAGTGGAGGTAACCGGTACAAAGAATAATAGCGTCCACCTGTTTTTGCGAACCATCTTTGAAGGTGGCGGTGTTTTTGTTCACCTTTTGCAGAAGCGGTACTTCTTCCCAGTTATCAGGCCATTTGTAGCCCATCGGCGCGGTGCGGTGTGAAACCGTGACCGATTTACAACCATACTTCCAGCACTGCGAACCGATATCTTCGGCCGAATACGAGGTGCCGATAATGAGAATATCCTTGTCCTTGAATTCCATCGCATCGCGAAAATCGTGCGCATGCAGCACCCGGCCGTTAAAATTTTCGAAACCTTCGAATTCGGGTACGTTGGGGGTAGAAAAGTGCCCCGATGCAACGATAACATGATCAAATTCTTCGGTATATTCGACCTTCTTGAGGTGATCTTTAACGGTAACGTGGAACATGCCTTCGTGTTCATCGTAAGTAACGTGGCGGACTGGTGAATTGAAGCGTACCCTTTGACGTACATTGGTTTTTTCCACCCGGCCCTTGATGTAGTCAAACAATACCTCGCGAGGTGGATAAGAAGCGATCGGACGGCCAAAATGCTCTTCGAAGGAATAATCGGCAAACTCCAGACCCTCCTTCGGTCCATTGGACCAGAGGTATCGGTACATACTGCAGTGTACTGGCTCGCCATATTCATCGAGTCCGGTACGCCAGGTGTAATTCCATAAACCGCCCCAGTCGGACTGCTTTTCGAAGCAAACTATATCGGGGATATCCGCGCCTTTCTCCTTAGCCGATTGAAACGCTCGCAGTTGCGCCAGGCCGCTGGGGCCTGCGCCGATGATTGCCACGCGTTTTGTCATACTTTTTCTCCAGTTTCGAGTTTATTAGATTCATCGCCGGCGCATATATTCAATAGTAATCAGGAGAAAATATTATTAGAGCGATTTATTATTATCACAACTTATTTTACTTACGTCCTCCGGCGTTGCAAATATCTATGCGGGTCTTATGCAGGAAGAATCAATGTTTGCATATGCTATGCTATGCTCAACCCGTATTTGAATCAGGCCAGCATGGATACACCCAAACCACCGATGGAAGATACCGACGACCCACGTACCGCCGAAGATCTATCGGTCAAAGCACTCGAAGTTGCGATTGGGCGACAGGTGCGAACTTTGCGCAAACGCTTGAATTTGACTGTAGCGAATGTGGCGAAGCAGGCGCAGTTGTCATCGGGCATGTTATCCAAGATCGAAAATGGGCTGACTTCACCGTCGCTGGCCACCTTGAACGCCCTGGCGAATGCTTTGCATGTACCGGTAACCTCATTATTTCGTGGCTACGAAGAGCAGCGCGATGTGACCTATATCAAAAATGGCGAGGGCCTGCCCATCGAGCGACGCGGGTCGGGCGCCGGGCATCAATATCAATTGTTAGGGCATACCATCGGCAAGCCGTACACGATAGAACCCTATGTGATAACAATATCCGATAAATCCGAGGTGTTTCCGGTATTTCAGCACGCCGGGATGGAATTGATTTATATGCTCGAAGGCAAGGTAACTTATCGGCATGCCAACAAAACATATACCCTGGAGCCAGGCGATACGCTGTTTTTCGATGCTGAATCGTCGCATGGACCCGACGAAATATTAAAATTACCCTGCCGCTATCTGTCGATCATCGTGTCGCAATCTTTCGAATAAGTAGTAGCTGAATTCTCAGGTCCAGGTAATATTTCTATGTTTCCTCGCAGGAAACAATAGTTCACTTCAGTTGACAGGCCAAATAGCCTCTAGTAGTCTACTCGCTCAGGTTTGAACGGGATTCCCCGGGGATTTTAACATGTGCGGTATAGCGGGCGTTTTATACAAACAACAGGGCTCACACGATATTGGTAAGACGCTGATCGATATGCTCGATGGCTGCCAGCATCGTGGCCCGGACAGTACCGGCTTTGCACTGTATGGTGACAAAAAAGATCTTTTGCAATTGCGTTTTATCGTGCCAACGGATGAGGCCGCGAGAAAACAGGCTATTGAAAATATTGGCACGCTGCTGGCCAAACACGGCGCTAGCATTGACAGTGAGCAATCGGTTGGCTGCTCGTACCAGATAGCGGTTAATTTCGACGGTGACCTGCTCGATTTCACCAAGGATATCGAAGATCAGGCTAAACTGGTTTCGGTCGGCCACACGCTCGATCTTATTAAGGATGATGGAACCGCGCACGACCTCGATGCGACCTACAAGGTTGGGGAGGTCAAAGGAACCCATGGCATTGGCCACGTTCGTCTCGCCACTGAATCCGCGGTTCGCCCCGAGGCCGCCCACCCATTCTGGGCGACCGGCTTCGAAGATATCGCCATTGTGCACAATGGCCAGATTACCAATTACTGGAAGATGCGCCGCCGCCTGGAGCGCCGTGATTTCACATTCCATACCGATAACGACAGTGAACTCGTTGCAGTTTATCTCGCCGACAAACTGGCGCAGGGTGAAAAACTCGACAGCGTGCTGGAAACCGCGATCGACGATCTGGATGGTACTTTCTCTTTCCTGGTGTCTACACCCAACGAGATCGGCTATGCCAAGGACCATCTGGCGGCAAAACCGATGGTTTTGTTCGAAACAGACGAGATGATTGCTATCGCCTCTGAAGAAGTCAGCCTTAATCGCTTATTTCCAGGCCAATCTATCGATTCGACAGAACCAGCTCCAGGAACATTCAAAACATGGTCACGATTGACTTAAGCAAAACCAGCATCAGGGATGCGAATGAGAAAATCCGCGCCTGCGGCCATCGAGGTCAGGACGTGGAGGTCATCAACCCGGATGCTCGTCATAATATCGGTGTAGGCCTGGTCGATCCGATTACGGTACGCATTAAGGGTTCGGCGGGATATTTTTGCGGTGGCCTGTCAGACGGCGCGCATTACGAAATTGAACACAACGCCGGCTGGGCTGTCGGTGACAACATCTATTCCGGCTCGGTAGTTGTTGGCGGCAATGCCGGTGCGATTGCGGGTGTTGCTATCCGTGGCGCGGAAATTGTGATCCGCGGTAATATGGGTAGCCGTGCCGGGCAGGTGATGAAAGCGGGCACCCTGTGTTGCGGCGGCAACGCGGCGTTTATGGCAGGCTACATGATGTATGGTGGGCGCATTATCGTGCTTGGCGATGCTGCTGAGAAGGTCGGTTCGGACATGAGCGCGGGTGAGATTTTTGTCGGTGGAGAAATCAAAAGCCTCGGTAACGACACCATGATTGTCGATATGGAGCCCGGAGATCATGACGAAATCATTGCATTTCTTGATCGCTATGGCATGAAATTCGACGGCAATTTTAAAAAAATTGTCAATGCGGGTAAAAAACTGCGTTACGCCAATGTTGAACCCCGAACTCGCCCACAGCCTTTCTTTGTATCTTCTAATTCTTCCAATTACTGGAATGTGAAAGTTCAGGAAGATATCTGGATTAAAGGCGAAGTGGGCCGTTACCGCATTCGCGGATATGGTGCTTCAAAACCGGTACCCCATTTGAACGATATTGCATTCGTAAAGGATGTTTCCACGCTATCAACTAATCCGGAAGACCTGAAAGATATCAATCTCAAGACAAAAATTGGCGGTCGCTTTGGCGCCAAACCCCTGAGCCTGTCGATGCCGGTAATGATTGCGCCGATGAGTTTTGGCGCCCTTAGCCGCTCGGTCAAAATTGCGCTGGCGCGTGCTTCACGCTTGTCTGGTATTTCAGAAAACACCGGTGAAGGCGGCATGCTGGATGAGCAGCGCGAAGAGGCCGATCAATTGATTTTCCAGTGTCTGTCCGGTCGGCTCGGCTGGAACATTAAAGACATGCAACGCGCCGACGCGATAGAAATCTATATATCCCAGGGTGCCAAACCGGGTCTTGGTGGACAGTTGATGGCAAAGAAAGTGACCCCGGAACTGGCCGCGATTCGGGGCATTCCTCAGGGCATCGACTTGCGTTCGCCTTCACGCCATCCTGACGTACTGGGTGCTGATGACCTGGTAATTAAAGTAGAGGAGTTTCGTGAAGCGACTGGTCATAAAGTTCCCCTCGGCATTAAAATGGGCGCCGGGCGTGTTAACGACGATATCAAAATCGCTTACAAGGATGGATTTGACTTCATTGAACTCGATGGTTTGCAGGGGTCCACCGGCGCCGCCAGTACCGAAGTACTTGAAAATGTCGGTATTCCCACACTGTCTGCGGTTCAGGAAGCGATAGACGGCTTGAAAGAAATCGACGCTGGTGACGACATGGACCTGGTGATGATGGGCGGAATCAAGGATGGCGTGGACGTTGTCAAAATGCTGGCTCTCGGCGCGCACTGCACCTCGGTTGGTACCTCGGCCATCATTGCGGGTGGTTGTATCGCCTGCATGCAATGTCATGTCGGCACCTGCCCCGTTGGTATAGCCACCCAGGACAAGAGCCACGAGGCGCGCTACGACCTCGATCGTCAGGCGATGAACATACACAGATATTTAGAGTCGCTTCGATGGCAGATAGCAGCCATCACCAAAGCGCTTGGTTACGATGATGTACACAAGGTGGGTCGCGACGACCTGGTGGCATTGACCCCCGAAGCAGCGGATATTACAGGGCTTCCTTATGTTCCCGGACACCGGGGCAATAAAACTCAAGAAATTGGTCTGGAACTTCTGGATCGGATGGCGGGATGACAATGGCTGATCATGATCCCGATTTTTCTATCACTGCAACATCGGATTTGCAGGATGACAGGTCAGATATTCATTACGTTCCCGCACCCTGTCAGGTGGCCTGTCCGGTGGGTACGGATGCACCGTCCTATATCGGATATATCTGGGAAGGTAAAAACGAGGCCGCACTGGAAGCCATTATGGCAACCAATCCGTTTAGTGCAATTTGTGGCCGTGTTTGCGATGCGCCCTGCGAGCCTGCCTGCCGGCGCGCAGACAGTGATGGTGCTATTGCTATCCGTAACCTGAAGCGCTACGTGCTGGACACATTAGGCCCAGGTTATGCGCTTCCCGCGGTAAAGGTAACACAGGAAAAAACTGCCGCTATCGTCGGTGCAGGTCCGGCTGGTTTAACAGCGGCACACGATCTCGCCGAAGCGGGTTACGAAGTGCATGTTTACGAGGCCAGCGGCCGGCTCGGTGGCATGATGGTCTGGGGTATACCGCGCTTTCGTCTGCCCGAAGGTGTGGTGCAACAGGATATCGACCGCATCACGGGCCATTGCCCGGGTATCAAGATTCACCTGAATACCGCTTTGGGTGATCAGGTTTCCCTGGATGAATTGAAACAAAAACACGACACGGTTCTGCTTTCTATCGGTGCATTCGTCGGTAAGAAAATGGGCCTCCCGGGAGAGGCCGAGCCATTCGTGGAAGACGGTGTTGGCTTTTTGTATCGTATTAACGCCGGTGAACGTCCAACATTGCCCGAAACCGTTCTGGTCATCGGTGGCGGCGACGTGTCCATGGACGCCTGCCGAGTGGCGAAACGGCTGCCTGGCGTTAAAAACGTCAAAGTAATTTATCGTCGTGACGCCGCCGGTATGCCTGCCCGTAAAGAAGAGTTGCATGGTGCTATCGATGAAGGCATCGAAATCGTCTACAACACCCAGCCCATCGAGGTTATCGATGGCAAGGCGTTGCGCTGCATTCGCACCGAGATGGGTGAACCCGGAGAGGATGGCCGTCGCCGGCCAATCGATGTAGAAGGCTCGGAACATGATATCGAATGCGGTCTGGTGATCGCTGCAGTCGGTCAGAAAGCGGAATGTGCTGAACTTGATAAGCCGGGTCTGATGGAGTGGGACCGTGTAAAAACCAGGTTCGAGGGCATGGTCACAGAAGACCCGATGATTTTCGGCGCCGGTGATGGTGCTTTCGGTGGCTCGACTATCGTTGAAGCGATGCACCATGGCCACCGTGCAGCTTACTACATGAAAGCATACCTGGAAGGTAATACTAAACCTTTACCCTATCGAACTCCCTACCGGACTCGTCGTGTACCAATTTGTAACGATCCCGACTGGGAAATAAACCTGCGTGTCGATCAGAAGTTTCATGGCCTCGGTGACAAGCCGATCGAATTTGCAGAAATTGAATCGACCTACACCGCCGAAGAAGCAAAATTCGAGGCAGCGCGTTGCTTCCGTTGTGACGCAGAGACAGGTTCGGGTGATTATACCGTGAGCAGCCGGGAGTCTATTTTTGCGATGGCCCGCCTGACCCCGGATGACGTCGAAAAACAGGTCAGCATCCTCAATGCACGCCTGGAAAATCGTGATGATCCGTTTGGGGATGAACACCTGCCGACATTAGACGACCTGGTGTTCCTGCCCGCCAACTTGTCACGTTTGGTCATCGACCCCTATCGTGAAGGCTGTAAGACAGCGACTAACCTGGGTGCAATCAAAAACGTTAAGCTGGATATTCCATTTACAGTCGCCGGTTTCGATAATGCACCGGACGAGATTCGGCAGGCATTTGCAAAGTCGATAGCACAGCATGGCGCCGCTTACATTGGTTGCAGGTCGATTGGTGAGGGCGCCAAATGGATTCAAATAGTGGATGACGCTGCTGATCCCGACGCTGATGGTGTTTTATTTCGAGCGGAGGAGGCCATGGCGGCCGGTAAGGTATGCCGTGCCGGAAGTAACCAGGCCGCGGGATTGCTGGTCAATGCTGACAACCTGAAACAGGCAATTCCTTTTGCACTGGAACAGGAACTTGACTTCCTGCTGCTGGATTCGAGCAATGGATTACCGGGTCTCAGGGGAGAGCTTTCTGGTGCGCCTGATCTTAGTTTGTTGAATCATGCGGTTTCCCAGCTTCGTCAATTAAACCGCGAAGAAGAAATCGATCTAGTTTACTTTGGTGGTTTGCGTACCGGTACAGATGGTGCAAAAATGCTCGCACTGGGTGCCAAGGCCCTGGTGATTGGTAGCGCTGCAGCGCTGTCGCTTGGTGCTGATATTTCGAGTGGCGAACCCGTCTACAACGCCAACTTGAGCGCACAAGAGCGTGAAGAGCGCAGTTCCAATCTATTACAGGCGTTTACGGCCGAGTCATCAATGATGGCGCGTTGCACCGGTAAGACCAATGTTCAAAATCTGGAACCCGAAGATCTTCGTGCCATTACTCTGGTGGTTTCTCACGCGGCAGGTGTACCAATGGCCGGTAGTTTGAACCAGCATTGATCTGCCATTAAACTAATGACATAGAAATAATCACAAAAACTGAACACAAATTAGGAGGCGAATAGAGTGGCGAAAGATCTCGAAAAAATAGCGAAAGAGCGGGGCATAAAATATTTCCTGGTGAGCTGGGTCGATTTATTCGGCGTATTGCGCGCCAAGCTGGTACCAGCCAGAGCAATCAAAGGTATGCAAAAAGATGGTGCCGGTTTCGCCGGTTTTGCCGCCTGGCTCGATATGACGCCCGCGCATCCGGATCTGTTTGCGCTACCCGATGCCGATAGTCTGATTCAGCTACCCTGGAAACCTGAGATCGGTTGGGTTGCGGCCGACCTGTGGATGGATGGTAAAGAGGTTGAGGCCTCCCCCCGGGTCGCGTTGAAGCGCCAGCTCGCACGTTCCCTGAAAAAAGGATATCGTGTGAAAACAGGCGTCGAGTGCGAGTATCACCTGATTACGCCCGATGGCACGCAACTGGCCGATTCCGCGGACACCCAGTCAAAACCCTGCTACGACCAGCTAGCCCTGATGCGTCAGTATCCAGTAGTCGGTCAGATATGCGATTCGATGCTCGAGATGGGTTGGAACCCATACCAGAATGACCATGAAGACGCGAATGGGCAGTTCGAGATGAACTGGGATTTCGACGATGCCCTGAAAACAGCCGATCGTCACGTGTTTTTCAAATACATGACCAAGACTATTGCGGAAAATCACGGCATGCGGGCTACTTTTATGCCCAAGCCTTTTAGCCATTTAACCGGTAATGGTTGCCATGCGCATATCTCGTTATGGGACAAGACCGGCAAGAAGAACCTGTTTGCCACCAGCAAAAAAGATAAACGTGGACTGGGTCTGTCTCCGCTTGCATACCAGTGCCTGGGCGGCATCATGCATAGCGCGCATGATATGGCGGCGATATTCAATCCAACGGTGAATAGCTACAAGCGCATCAATGCACCAAGCACCACATCGGGTGCGACCTGGTCGCCGAATGCGGTGACATACGGTGGAAATAATCGTACCCATATGGTTCGTGTCCCTGACGATGGGCGCTTTGAGTTACGCCTGATGGACGGCGCGGCCAATCCGTATTTGATGCAGGCGGGAATATTGGCCACCGCTCTTGACGGTATCGAAAATAAGCGTGATCCAGGTGATCCTCTGGACATTAATATGTACGAAGAGGGCCACAAGGTGAAAAATGCGAAAAAGCTACCGTCGAACCTGCTCGATGCGTTACGCCAGCTTGATAAAAATAAGGTAATCCGTGCCGGTCTGGGTGATGAGTTAATCGACGCTTATGTAAAACTGAAAATGGACGAGTGGAACAGCTATACCGCGAATTTGAGTGACTGGGAGCGAGCTAATACGCTCGACTGCTAAAAGTATCGCTTAATTTCTTATTTTCACGGCAGAGTGACTGGCTCAGCGAGCGCATGCGATGCTCGCTGAGCCTTTTTAACAATGTTCGCTAATACCAGTATCGAAGCACGCGCCAGCCTCGCTATAGCCTTTAGTGGCATGGTCTGGGGCCTTTTCTGGATTCCATTGCGTTTCATGGATCGTGCCGGTATTACCGATGCCTGGGCCACCGTGGTGTTCTACGGCATTCCGTTTGTACTGTTTATTCCCTGGATGATCAAAAACTGGCGACGCATCTGGCGCTGTGGCTGGTCGCTACATGCTATTGGCATGGCTACGGGGTGTTCACTGGCGTTTTATTCGGATGCCATGCTGTATACCGAGGTGGTTCGTGGTCTGGTGATATATTACCTCACTCCGGTGTGGTCGATGATATTGGCGCGTATTGTCCTGAGTGAGGAAATTACC
>Ga0255051_10000105_pt1 | contig 29319 bp, 32 predicted proteins | sample JV7_2_9_MG_FD_181719 | JGI IMG/M metagenome (GOLD analysis project Ga0255051, IMG submission 181719) | Seawater microbial communities from Jervis Inlet, British Columbia, Canada - JV7_2_9 | ecosystem: Environmental > Aquatic > Marine > Inlet | place: Canada: British Columbia | collected 2016-10-06
GGCAGAAATTCCAGTGTCTTGCCACCTGAGTGAATATCGAGTACATAATCAGACATGGGTAAAAGCACGGTTGAAAAATAATCAGCGATCAACTCCGTGACAGTGCCTCTGGACTTGCCCGGAAAAATGCGATTCATATTCAGGCTGTCTATCGGTCAGACTCGAGTAGCGGCCTGAAAGGCGGGATAGTTCATCGCGGGAATTATGATCACACGCCCTTCTATTTTATTGATATCAATTCGATTGCATAAATCATTGAGTGCAATCGGACCTTCGTATTCCTCGCCATGATTGGCCCCGGTGAATAGTGCGCCTGGGCCTGGTCCATTTTTTGCGACCGTAAGCGGAATCATTATCGATCCCCAGGCCGAATCATTTCGCGAATGAGGTACCTGTAAGAAGCCGTGCTGTAAACCGTCTTTATCGAAGTCAATCGTAGCGGAGATTGGATTTGCCATGTTAGTACTTTTTATTTAACTAATAGTTTTTGTGGCACGGTAGCCAGTCGTTCATAACCGTTTTCAGTAATAACAACGGATTCGGTAATTTCGAGACCGCCATCGTCGAGCCATAATGCAGGCATGAAATGGAAGGTCATGTTCTCCTCCAGCTCGGTTTTGTCGCCACGCCGAAGACTGATGGTGCGTTCGCCCCAGTCGGGTGGATACGATAGTCCAATCGAGTAACCGGTGCGGTTATCTTTTTTGAATCCATGGGTTTCGAGTGTATCGAAAAACGCTATTGCAACGTCTTCGCAGCGCTTTCCGGGTTTCGCATTTTCGAGCCCGGAGTGCATTGCATCGAGTACCGCTTTTTCGGCGTCGAGATATTTTTGCGGTGGCGTTCCGAGCGATATAGTGCGGGATAGCGGGCAATGATAACGCTTGTGACAACCGGCGATTTCGAAAAAAGTAATATCGCCAGGCTTGAGTTTCGAATTATCCCAGGTCAGGTGCGCAGCGGTTGCATCCATGCCGGTTGGTAATAAAGGCATGATTGCCGGATAGTCACCCCAATGTTCGTCCTTACCCTTGATCCCGGCATGAAAGATTTCGGCAGCCAGCTCGTTTTTAGCTAACCCAGGTTCGATGATGTCGTAAATATGGCTATGCATATTTTCGACAATGCGAGCGGCGCTGCGCATGTAACTTAATTCCTGCTCGGACTTGATGATGCGTTGCCAGTTAACCAGCGCGGTAGCGTCTACCAGGGTTGCCCGGGGTAAGTGGGTTTGCAGCGACAGGTAGGCGGCGGCGGAGAAATAGTAATTTTCCATCTCGATCCCTACTGATCCCTGATCCAGTTTCCTTTCGGTCAGCACCCTCGATAAATGGTCCATCGGATGGCGCTCGGTGGATTGCACATAATGGTCCGGATACTTGAGGATATTGTCCTCGTCGAGATAGGTGGTTCGCACCGCGCCAGGGGCATCGATGCCGCGTCCCCACCAGATGGGTTGGTGGTCGTGCTGTACGATCACGCATTGATGCGTGTAAAAAGACCAGCCATCGTATCCGCTCAACCAGGCCATGTTGGATGGGTCGACAACAATCAGGCAGTCAATATTTTTATTCGACATCGCCTGCCGTGTCCTGGCGAGGCGACTGTTGTATTCATCCAGAGTGAAGTTTAGTTTTGTGCGGTTTGGCATGGTTTCATGTTGTAAAGGTGGTGCCTGCTTTGTGCCGCAGGCATTGTTGATAGGCAAGTGTGGCAATAGCAGTGTCCTGAATTCCAGTTCCGGTCAGGTCGCACAGAGTAATTTCATTTTTGTTTTTTCGGCCGGCATTTTGCTCTGATATTACATTGCCAAGTTCCGGGAAGCTGGATGTCGGGGCAATCAGCCCTTGCTCTATCGCATGGTGTAACTCGCCCAGCGCGGCACATTGCGACAGTCGATCACAAAAATAGCTTATTCCATTACCGATAATCGCCGGTTCGATTTCGTTTTTGTGTTCCGAATCAGATCCCATTGCGGTTATATGCTGTCCGGGTTTAATGTCGGTTTGATGCAGAATTGGTTTATTGCTCGGTGTTGTGGATACGATGATGTCGGCGTTTAGAGTGGCATCGGCTACCGATTCACAGGCGATTACTTCGATACTTAATTTATGTTTTAGTTGTTCGGCAAGCACTTGTGCTTTGCTGAAGTCACGCGCCCAGATGGTTGCGGTTTTAATATCACGCACCAGAGTCAGCGCCTCAAGTTGCAATCGCGCCTGCGTACCGGCCCCCAGTATTGCCGCGTGTTGGCTGTTGGCGCGTGACAGGTATTTTGCCGCAACCGCACCGGCAGCGGCGGTTCTTATGTCGGTCAGAAATCCATTATCCAGTAACAGGGCCTCGACCAGGCCAGTTTTGGTACTGAATAAAACCATTAAACCGTTGATACTTAGCAGGCCCAGGGAAGGATTATCGAAAAAACCTGGGCTGATTTTGATTGCGAGGCTGTTAAGCCCAGGTATATAGGCGGTTTTAACATCGATCTCGCCATTATTTTCCAGGATATCGAGACGCATGATCGGTGGCATCACCACCGATTTGGTGGCTAACGCATGAAAAGCCTGTTCAACACATTCGATTGCGCTTAGATCGAGACTGATCTGGCTGCGTAATTCTGCTTCGGTCAATATCCTGATATCAGGCATCTACAGATAGTGCTCTCGGTTTATGATTTTGCGATGCAATTGCATGTCGATATTCTTGCCACTGAGTAATACGATGGTTTTACCACCGGGTTTAATTTTTCCAGCCAGCAGCGCGGCAATACCAACCGAACCGCCACCTTCGATCACTATTTGCTCATTAAAGTAGGCGTGCCGGATGCCCTCGGCGATTTCTTCTTCGCTGAGTGATACCAGTTCGTCGACAAGATCGTGTACTATATTGAAAGTTCATCGGTTGTCGAGTCCGATGCCGCCGCCGAGTGAGTCGGCCAGGGTCGGCAGTTCTTCTATTTCAACCGGCTTGCCCGCTTTTTGGGACTCGATCATTGCGCATCCGCGCATCATCGAAATACCAACAATTGTAACCCCTGGTTTTATTGATTTGACTGCAGTCGCGATTCCCGAGATCAAACCGCCACTGGAAAGTTGTACCAGGACGGTGTCGACATCGGGTACTTGCTCGAGCATTTCGAGTCCGAGTGTACCCTGACCTTCGATGACGTGAGGATGTTCGAATGGCGGGACCATGGTGTATCCTTCTTCGCGAACCAGTCGAATGGCTTCGATTTCTGCTTCGTCCTGAGTTTTTCCAACAATTTTGATTTGTGCGCCTAGCGAGCGAATCGCGTTTACCTTGTGTCGGGGCACCAGTTCTGACATACATATCGTGCAGGGAAGACCGACATAGTTGGCGGCATATGCCAGTGCTTTGCCATGATTACCCGTGGATACGGCAGTGACGCCCGCCTTGTTAGTTCCGGGGTCTAGTTGCAATATCGCATTCAGCGCTCCGCGTAGTTTAAAAGCGCCAGTTATTTGCAGGTATTCGTGTGCGAGTAAAATTTCACTATCGAATTGCTCGCTGAGCGATGGCGATGCGGTAATGCGAAGCGGGTAAATAACCCCACGGATGCGGGCATGCGCGGCCTTTATCGACTCCAGTTGGATCTGTTGTTTACTCATCGTATTATTCGTTTATTTTAATGTCTATTATATGATTTTCGTGCGCAGTACATTAGAAATAGACTTTGAAAGGCTGCGAGTGTACTGAAATAATCAGGGCTTGAAAATCGCATTTTTTAGGAGTAGCAACCGATGTCCGGGCACAGAAATTCATTAAACCAACCCATAGGAATGCCATTAGAATCCTGGCAAGCATGCCGGCATCCTCAAGGGTCGAGTATGCAGGGTCGCCTGTGTCGACTCGAAGCGGTGAGTCCCGATGTGCATTCGGAAGGTTTGTATAATGCCTATGCGCTTGATCTTAAAAACCGAAACTGGACTTATCTGCCTTATGGCCCGTTTGCCACGCTGGACGAATTTCAGTCATGGATTGAAAAAAGTTGCCTGGGCGATGACCCCTGTTTCTTTACCGTCATCGACCGGGATACCGGTAAAGCGGTCGGTCTCGCCAGTTACCTTCGTATTAATCCCGCAGTCGGTGTGATCGAGGTAGGGCATATTCATTTTTCACCCCTGATGCAGGGCAGTGCAATATCAACCGAAGCAATGTACTTGATGATGAAGCTGGTATTTGATGACCTGGGTTATCGGCGTTACGAGTGGAAGTGCGACGCATTGAATGCACCTTCTTGTGCTGCTGCAATAAGATTGGGATTTAAATTTGAGGGTATATTTCGACAGGCTACGATTTACAAGCAGCGTAACCGGGACACGGCCTGGTATTCGATCATTGATAGCGAGTGGCCTGTGATTAAACAGATATTTGAAACATGGCTACTTAGTGATAACTTCGATGCCGAGGGTCAGCAAAAAACCAGTCTTTCGAGTAAAATGCTAGAGATACAAAATGCCACCCGCTGATCTATGCCCTGATCGAGAAGGGTCGAATTCGTTCGGCCAATAATTAATGGTCGAATGAATTCGATCCTACCCTGGTTTCGAGCCCGGTACTGGCCAACGAATCAATGTCGATTAAGGCCCGAGCACTGCGTCGCACCTCGATCCATCGAAAACGAACCGAGTTGCGGACGATTTCTTCGTCTCTTTCTTTGAGTTCATCGGCAATTGGTGACCAGTAGTAGAGGGCTTCCGGGCTCTGGCTGAATATCGCGTCATCGTCGCGATCCTGGGTCCAGTCATTAGCACTGATTCTTTGCTGCACCTTTTTCCTGGCGGTTTCAAAATCGCTTCCTGCCTCGTGTGTAATTTCAGTTTCCTGCAATATCCGGTCGAGCATAGGGGACATTAAAAGCTCAATTTCAGAGGTTTTTAGCCGGCCTGACTGATGCATCAACAATCCCATGAAAATACTCAGGTCCGACACACAGGCGAGCCAGATATGCCATTTGGCAATATTAATCGAGGTCAGGATGTCCGGGTTTTTGAAGAGTTCGGGAAAACGTGTGCCGGCGCGCGTTTTCAAATAGCCGTATAACGAAGTCTGGGTGACATGGCTCGCCCGGCTATTGATAAATTGCGCCAGGGTCTCTGGGCTGGCAATAAGATTATTACTTTTTTGCCTGTCGAAGCCCATATAACGGCTCAGTGTGCGCCACGATTTCGGGGACAGTAATGGAGATAGTAGTGATTTAACAGATTTCAGGTCTTTCACAGTTTAATTTCGAAATTTTGTTACTTATAGTAACAGTTGTTAATGGGCGGATGCCAAAAGTTGTGGATAAGTTACCAACTAGGGCATTTTAGCAGGGTTTTGGTCTGTAACAATGCAAATACTTATGAGATATTACGTCTGCGAAAATAAATAGACTTATAAATATTCAATATTCGCAAAACCACTAATGTTTGTTTAACTTTACTATTTAATATTTTAAGGGGGATGTATGAGTACAGATACTTCCAGGAGAGAAGAACATTGGCAAAGAACCAAAAAGCTGATGTTCATCACTCTGACGATTTGGTTTTTTTTCTCTTTTGTAGTTCACTGGTTTGCTGGCGCCCTCAACGCGTTTACTTTTCTTGACTTCCCCTTTGGCTTCTATATGGCAGCGCAGGGATCTGAGGTCGCGTTTGTAATCACGTTGTTCTGGTTTGTCAGATCCCAGCACAACATCGACCGCGATTGCGGTTTTGCTGAGGAGGAATAAGCCATGCTAAATGATGATTTTACCAAAAAAGGTTCTTTTATAGATAACCTGCCGAAGGTATACGGCATGTATACCGGCGGATTTCTAGGTTTTGTATTGTTGATGGCAATCCTTGAGCAAATGGGGGTTGGTGCTGAAACCATAGGAATACTGTTTGTGGCATTTACTATCGCCATCTATGCCGGCATCGGTTGGCTCTCACGTACCATGCAGGTTGATGCCTATTATGTTGCAGGTCGAGAGGTGCCAGCGGTATTCAACGGCATGGCGACAGCGGCCGACTGGATGTCGGGGGCATCGTTTGTGGCGATGGCCGGTGGTATCTACTTCGGTGGCCATGGTTATCTCGCATTTGTTGTTGGTTGGACTGGAGGTTACATCCTCGTTGCATCACTGATGGCGCCTTATCTGCGTAAGTTCGGTTGCTACACGGTTCCTGACTTCATCGGGACGCGGTACGGCGGCAACCTGCCTCGATTCCTCGGCGTCGTGGTACTGTCAGTTGCGTCATTTACTTATGTAACGGCGCAGATCAACGCTACCGGAACGATTGCATCGCGTGCTTTGCAGATACCATTTGAAGTAGGTGTCTGGTTCGGCCTTGTGGGTATATTGCTTTGCTCCATGCTCGGTGGTATGCGGGCGGTAACCTGGACCCAGGTTGCGCAATACATCGTATTGATCATTGCTTATCTGGTGCCGGTATTCTGGATGTCAAACAAGCAGGGCTTCGGCCTGATCCCACAGTTCGTCTACGGCGACGCGGTACAACGCATCACCGAACTGGAAGCGATGTACAACATGGGATCGCTAGAGCCGATAACGGAAGGGGTAAAGGGGGGTCTTAAGGCCCTGTCGGTGCCTTATGCAGCGGCAGGTGATAGCTGGAAGTTCGTCACCCTGGTGTTTTGTATGATGACCGGTACGGCCTCATTGCCACATATCCTGATGCGCTACTTCACGACTCCTTCTGTGAAGGCAGCTCGTCAATCGGTTGCATGGTCGCTGATGTTCATCTTCCTGCTGTATTTCACAGCACCGGCACTGGCTACGTTCACCAAGTTGCAGGTACTCGATCCTAATCTGGCAACCGGTATCATCGGCAAGTCAATTGCGGATGTACAGGCGCTCGACTGGATTCAGAAGTGGAGTAATGTAGGATTCCTGCAGATCATCGATGCCAATAAAGACGGTTTATTGCAGCTCAACGAGTTCTTTATGCGCGGTGATATCGTAGTGCTGGCTACCCCCGAAATCGCGGGTCTGCCTTACGTTATTTCCGGTCTGGTTGCAGCAGGCGGCATGGCGGCAGCGATGTCAACAGCTGACGGACTGCTACTTGCAATCGCCAATGCCCTGTCCCACGATCTGTACTACAAGATCATCGATCCTAGCGCAGATACCAAGCACCGTTTGTTGGTGGCACGTGTCCTGTTACTCGGTATCGGTGCGGCGGGTGCGTTTGTAGCGAGCCTGAAACTGACCAGTATCCTCGGTGCAGTGGCGTGGGCGTTCGACTTCGCCGCTTCCGGCCTGTTCTTCCCAATCGTACTGGGAATCTGGTGGAAGCGGGCCAATCGTCAGGGCGCAATCGCTGGTATGTCATTGGGCTTCCTGACAGGAACCTGGTATCTGTACATGATAAAATGGGGTGGTATGGATATATGGTTCGGTATCGACCACTTACGTTTCGCTATCATCGGTATGCCTGTGAGTTTGGCGGCAATGATCATTGTTTCACTGATGACACCAGAGCCCGATGCAGAAACCCAGGCCATGGTAGATGAAATTCGTGTACCGTCAGGTGAAACGGTACTGAGTTCTTCACACTAATAATAAAGTAGTTGTAAGTTTTAGAGCCGGGGCCTTGGCCTCGGCTTTTTTTGCTTTAAAAGGGGCTGAATCGACGGAAATGCTGAGGAAATTAAAGTGATTGAAGGTTTTCCTATTTGGGTGGTCATCATCGACTACCTGCTGGGAGTCGTGATGTGGACATTGATCGGCCGTTTTGCGATGGGTATTTTTCTGGCCGAGGATAGCTCGTTTTTTTTCATGCGTTTTTTTGTCAAATCGACAAATCCTGTGATTAAGGTATTTTCGCCGATTACCCCCAGCTTTTTGATTCCTCCTCTTATTCCTATTTATGTAGCCTGGTTTTTCTTTGCTTTTCGCTTTTATTTAATGCCATGGTTACTGGGCTATTCGGTAATGGGCATGTTATCTTTTCCGCTCGAGAGCGAGTTCGCGCACGGGGTCTCTAGAATGGTAGGTTTCTTTGCCAATTAGGCCCTGTATCCTATTGTTTAATCAGCGTTACTCCGTATAATCGCGAACCTGAAATATAGTCGCGTAGCTCAGTTGGTTAGAGCACCACCTTGACATGGTGGGGGTCCCCAGTTCGAATCTGGGCGTGACTACCAATATGGTAGGCGTAAAGGTTGATGAGAACCGCTGGTTCGACAAAATCGCCTGGAGCGATTTTGAACGTCCGATAGGACGGCCCGCAGGGTGGAGGGCACGCCTACATGGATGTAGGTGGTAGAGCAACGCAGGAGCAGTTGCCGAGGATGCCCGGAATAATTCACTCGCGACTACCAACATTAAAACTAGTAGTACTTCTTAATGAAACATGTGGCCTTTGGTATGGGTCACCACTGAACAGGAATCATTATGCCTCAAATAACATTACCCGACGGTAGTCACCGTCAATTCGATCATCCCGTTTCCGTTTTCGATGTCGCTAACGACATAGGACCAGGTCTGGCAAAAGCCGCCATTGCCGGTAAGGTGAACGGCCAAATGGTCGATACTTCGTATCAAATCGACGAGGATATTGAACTGGGCATTATCACCTCGACATCCGATGAAGGCCTGGAGGTAATCCGCCATTCTACCGCCCATCTGTTAGCACAGGCGGTTAAGCAGTTATTCCCCACAGCCCAGGTTACTATTGGTCCTGTGATAGAGGATGGCTTTTTCTACGATTTTGCCTACGAGCGGGCATTTACTCCGGAAGATATTGAAGCGATCGAAAAACGTATGAATGAACTGGTGCAGCAGGATATTGCAATAGTCAGGAGTGAAAAAACCCGCGATGAAGCCATAACATTCTTTAAGGATATGGGCGAGGACTACAAGGCGGAAATTATCAGCGATATTCCGGCAGAGGAAACACTGTCGCTGTATCAACAGGGCGATTTTATTGATCTTTGCCGTGGCCCGCACGTGCCGGGTACTGGAAAGCTGAAGGCATTCAAGTTGACCAAACTGGCGGGCGCCTATTGGCGCGGTGATTCGAATAATGAAATGCTGCAACGCATATACGGTACGTCCTGGGCAAATAAAAAAGAACTCAAACTGTATTTGCAGCGTATCGAGGAAGCGGAAAAACGCGATCATCGAAAATTGGGCAAGGCGCTGGATCTGTTCCATACACAGGAAGAGGCCCCGGGCATGATTTTTTGGCATCACCGTGGCTGGCAGCTCAATCTGACGATTCGGGACTATATCCGTGGACAGCTGAGAGAGAACGATTATCGTGAAATTAACACACCTCAAATAGTAGATCGCAGTCTCTGGGAAAAATCGGGCCATTGGGATAAATATAAGGATATGATGTTTACCACCGGTTCTGAAAATCGCGACTATGCGGTGAAGCCGATGAACTGCCCCTGCCATGTGCAGGTCTACAACCAGGGGCTCAAAAGTTATCGAGATCTGCCACTGCGTCTGGCCGAATTTGGCTCCTGTCATCGCAACGAACCATCGGGCACCTTGCATGGATTGATGCGGGTACGTAACTTCATCCAGGATGACGCACATATATTCTGTACCGAAGATCAAGTTCAGGCCGAGGTATCTTCTTTCATCGATCTGGTGTTTAAAATTTACAAGGACTTTGGGTTTGAAGAGGTGATAGTCGCGCTTTCCACTCGCCCCGAACAACGTGTCGGTGAAGATGCATTGTGGGACAAGGCGGAAGATGCTTTGGAACAAACTCTGGATAACAAGCAACTTGAATGGGTATTGCAACCCGGTGATGGCGCATTTTACGGGCCGAAGATTGATTTCTCGTTGAAGGATTGTCTGGGCCGGGTCTGGCAATGTGGCACCATGCAAGTCGATTTTTCGATGCCGGGTCGTCTCGGTGCCCAGTATATAGCGGAAGATGGCAGTAAGCAGGTTCCGGTCATGTTACACCGTGCCATCCTGGGTTCAATCGAGCGCTTTATCGGAATTCTAATCGAACAGTATGAAGGTAAGTTTCCGGTCTGGTTAGCTCCTGTTCAGGCGGTAATTTTGAATATTACCGACAAACAGGCCAACTATGCCGAAAATATTGAAAAAATGCTTAAAAATCAGCGAATCAGGGTGATTTCTGACTTGAGAAACGAGAAGATCGGCTTTAAAATTCGCGAGCACACTTTAAAGCGCATTCCATACATGATAGTGGTCGGTGACCGCGAAATGGAAAAGGCTACGATCGCTGTGCGCAGCCTGGGTGGTGATGACCTGGGTGTTATGCAGATCGATGATTTTATCAATCTTGTAAATGAACAATCTGGTTAATAGACCGGGTTAAGGAAGGTCTGATGTGAATCAGACCTTCCTGCTGTATATGGACGTACAGCCACAGGCAACAACCTTAGGTCATTGTCTGTGAAAGAAAATAGAAAATCACAATTTTCTATTTTTGTTCTCTGGGAATTCATGGATGAATTATTCAGAGGTTTTTTTAATTTGTATTACCGTATTAGGGAGACTATCTAATCGCAGATAACAAACAGAGCCGTCTAAACGATGATATTACAGCGCCTGAGATCAGGCTCATTGCTGAAGATGGTGAACAGAAAGGCATCTTGTCTTTGGAGGAAGCGAAAAGACTCGCGGAAGAAGCCAAGTTAGATCTCGTTGAATTAGTACCCGATGCAGAACCACCCGTATGCCGATTGATGGATTACGGGAAATTCAGGTTTCAGCAAAAGAAAAAATTGCACGATCAGCGCAAGAAACAGCGCCAGATTCACATTAAGGAAATCAAATTCAGGCCGGGAACCGAAGAAGGCGATTACCAGGTTAAACTGAGGAAGTTGACTGAGTTTATCGAGATCGGTGATCGATGTAAGGTTACGGTGCGTTTCAGAGGCCGGGAAATGGCCCATATGGAACTTGGCACAATACTACTCAAAAGAGTAGAAGAAGATATGAAAGAATTCGCGACGGTGGATCAATATCCGCAGTCCGAGGGACGCCAGATGACCATGTTGCTGGTGCCTAAAAAACGCTAGAGTGATTTAGCTACGAACCCTGAGGCGCGTCTCCGGCGTCCTGGGTCCTTGAAATTTACTTAGAACTGGAGTTTAAAATGCCAAAAATGAAGTCTAACAGTGGCGCTGCCAAGCGTTTCAAACGAAACGCTTCGGGCGGCTACAAACGTGGGCAATCTCACCTGCGTCACATCCTTACCAAAAAAAGCAGCAAGCGTAAGCGCCAGCTTGGCGAAATGCTTGAAATTCATGCAAACGATGTACGTATGGTACGTCGTATGTTGCCATATTCGTAGGGAGTAGAGTCATGCCAAGAGTAAAAAGGGGCGTTGTCGCCCACGCCCGCCACAAAAAAATTCTCGATAAAGCCAAGGGTTATCGTGGTGCCCGCAGCAAAGTATTGCGAGTAGCTAAACAGGCAGTCACCAAAGCAGGTCAATACGCTTACCGTGATCGTCGTCAGCGCAAACGTCAATTTCGTGCATTATGGATTACCCGGATCAATGCAGGTGCCCGCGAAAATGGTATGTCCTATAGCGTATTCATGAATGGATTGAAAAAAGCTTCGATTGAAATCGACCGCAAGGTATTGTCCGATATTGCAATATTCGACAAGCCTGCATTTACTGCGTTAGTCGAAAGGGCCAAAGCAGGGCTTGAAGTTACAGCCGCCTAGGAGCTAGTCCGAGAAGAGAAAGTCTCGGACTGATCCCAGGTGTCATTCGTTATCTCGACAAGGGTGCTGGTCATCCTTGTCGAAAATCCTTAGAAGAAAAAGTGTCGCAAGAACTAGATAATCTGCTCGAGAATGCAATACAGGCGATCAACCAGTCTCAGGACCTGGCCTCGCTCGATTCAGTTCGTGTTGCATATCTGGGGAAAAAGGGTGAAATTACCGCCAAGTTGAAAAACCTCGGGCAAATCACCGCGGATTTGAGGCCGGCCGTTGGCCAGGCGATAAACCAAATTAAAGTTCGTATTCAGGCTCTGCTGGAAGAACGTAAATCGGCTATTAATGATCAACTCATTATCGATAAGCTTTCCTCTGAAACTGTGGACGTTACCTTGCCAGGACGAGCGCTACATTCAGGTGGCCTTCATCCGGTAACCCAGACCATGAACCGGATTCAGAAAATGTTCGGCAAGCTCGGGTTTGACACAGCCGAGGGACCCGAAGTCGAAGATGATTTTCATAATTTCGAAGCGTTGAATATCCCCGCCCACCATCCGGCCAGGGCAATGCACGATACGTTTTACTTCGATGATGGCCGGTTGTTGCGAACTCATACCTCGCCGGTACAGATCCGCGTACTGGAACAGAAAGCACCACCCGTGCGAATTATCGCGCCGGGTAGAGTCTATCGTTGCGATTCCGATATTACCCATACCCCGATGTTCCATCAGGTGGAGGGGTTGCTGATTGACGAAAACGTCTCTTTTTCGGACCTGAAGGGTACGCTCGAAGAATTTTTGAAATTATTTTTCGAAAAAGATGACTTGCAAACACGTTTTAGACCTTCGTATTTCCCCTTTACCGAACCTTCGATGGAAGCCGATATCAGTTGCGTGATGTGCGGTGGTAGCGGCTGTCGGGTATGCAGTCATACCGGTTGGATCGAGGTGTTGGGCTGCGGCATGGTGCACCCTGAAGTTTTCAGGCATACCGGCATCGATAACGATGTGTTTACAGGTTACGCTTTTGGCCTGGGGATAGAACGGCTGGCGATGTTGCGTTATGGCGTAAACGACCTGCGCCTGTTTTTTGAAAACGATTTGCGCTTTTTGCAGCAATTTACATAGTGCTCTATCGATATGAAAATTAGTGAAAACTGGCTGCGTGAATGGGTAAACCCGGCTATCGATTCCAAAATGTTGATTGAGCAGCTTACCATGGCTGGTCTGGAGGTAGAGACCGTTGAGCCGGCTGGCGCCAGACTTGAAAAAGTAGTCGTCGGTGAAGTGCTGTCGGTCGAATCCCATCCTGACGCCGACAAACTAAGTTTGTGTCAGGTCAGTAATGGCGAAAGCACGGTTCAAGTGGTTTGTGGTGCACGCAATGTCAGGCAGGGATTGAAAGTAGCATTTGCACAGGTCGGTGCCACCTTGCCTGGACTCAAGATCAAAAAAGCAAATCTGCGAGGTGTCGAGTCACATGGAATGTTGTGTTCTGCTACCGAACTGAAAATAGCAGAGACTTCAGATGGCATCTTCGAACTACCAGGCGATGCCCCTACTGGCACCAGCATCTACGAGTACCTGGCTCTGAATGATAATCTCATCGAAATTGATTTAACCCCCAACCGTGGCGACTGCCTCAGTTTGGCGGGTGTTGCACGGGAAGTGTCGGCAATAAATAGTGTCGCTTTGACAAATGTTCCTGGTACAAAGGTTAGCGAAACGATCAATGATAGCTTCCCGGTCGAATTGCTCGCAGCAAAAGCCTGTCCACACTATGTTGGTCGTATTATTAAGAATATTGATGCGAGTGCCCGGACACCCCTGTGGATGCAGGAAAAATTGCGTAGAAGCGGCTTGCGTCCGATAAGCCCGGTCGTCGATGTTACCAATTATGTGATGATGGAACTAGGTCAGCCAATGCACGGTTTCGACTTCGATAAGCTCGAAGGCGGTATTCGGGTGCGTTGGGCCACAGCAGGGGAAAAAATCACTCTACTGGATCAGTCTGAGTTTGAATGCCGTAGTGACTCACTGGTTATTGCCGATCATCGGAAAGCCGTTGCCCTGGCAGGAATCATGGGGGGGCTCGAATCGTCGGTTCAGGTGCAAACCAGGAACGTTTTTCTCGAAGCAGCTTTCTTTGCACCTTTGGAAATGGCCAGAAAGGCACGAAGCTACGGCATGCATACCGATTCCTCTCATCGATTTGAACGTGGCGTTGATCCTGGTTTGCAGGTAACGGCAATGCATCGGGCAACCGAGTTACTGCTTGCTATCGTGGGCGGTGAAGCGGGCCCTGTGATTGATGCGGAAATCCCCGAGGCTATGCCCACGAGATCATCAGTGAGTTTAAGATATGCGCGGGTAAAACGACTGCTCGGGATTGCGATATCGCAAGAAGACGTGGTCAAGATTCTCGAAAACCTGAATATGCAGGTGGAGCAACAGGAACAAGGCTGGTTAGTAGTTCCACCTAGTTATCGTTTCGATATTAATATTGAAGCCGATCTGATCGAAGAAATTGGCCGACTGGTAGGGTACAACAATATTCCCGGTACTAAGGAAGCAGCACATGCGAGCATGGAGAGTTTTTCGGAAACACAACGCGGTGTAAACGAAATAAAAGATATCCTGGTAACGCAGGGGTATTACGAGGCAGTGACCTATTCGTTTGTCTCGCCCGAATTGCAGGCGGTTCTGGATCCACAGCAAGAGACACTAGCATTATCGAATCCGATTTCTACTGATATGTCTGTCATGCGTACCCGGTTATTACCGGGACTGGTGCAGGCATTACAATATAATATCAATCGACAACAGCAACAGATTCGGCTTTTTGAAACGGGTCTTTGCTTTATTCCGGAATCTGGTGGGCTGCAACAGAAATCACATATTGCGGCGGTAATGACCGGTAGCAGGGAATGTGAAGGGTGGCATTCTAAGTCAGAAGCGGTAGATTTTTATGATTTAAAGGGCAACCTGGAATCTATATTACGGTTATCAGATCACTCAAATTTTCGATTTGTCAAAACCGCTAACCCCGTATTACATCCAGGACAGGGTGCCGATGTCATATATAAAGGCGAGAAGGTCGGATTTATAGGAGCGTTGCATCCGACGGTAATGCCAAAACTGGATTTGACGCAACCAGTATTTGTATTTGAATTAGAACTTGCGCCGATACTGAGTTCAATATTGCCGAAATTCGTCGAATTGTCTAAATATCCGTCGATTCGTCGCGATATGTCGCTAACAGTTGATAGTGATATCAATGTTCAAGACTTGATAGATTGTATTTATTCACTAAAAAGTGAGATTATGCAGGAAGTATTTGTATTTGACGTCTATACTGGTAGAGAGCTGATAAATAATCGAAAAAGTGTCGCTTTGGGCTTGATTTTACAGGACTTTTCCCGCACTCTAGTTGATGGGGACGTAGACAAACTAGTTGCTAAAGTGCTTGATCAGCTGAAAAAACAATATAATGCAATCCTGAGGGAGAACTAATGTCATTGACCAAGGCTGATATGGCCGAAATGCTATTTGACGAACTTGGTCTCAATAAGAGGGAAGCAAAAGAGATTGTCGAGCAGTTTTTTGAAGAAGTGAAGCTTGCGCTGGAAACAGGCCACCAGGTGAAACTGTCAGGCTTTGGAAATTTTATTACTCGATCAAAAGCTGAAAGGCCAGGTCGTAACCCTAAAACGGGTGAAGAAATACCGATATCAGCGCGAAAAGTAGTAACTTTTCGGCCGGGTCAAAAATTAAAAATAAGAGTAGAAGCATATGCTGGAAGCGAGCAACAATAACGAATTACCGGTAATTCCCGGTAAACGTTACTTCACCATCGGTGAAGTTGCTGAGCTTTGTGATGTTAAACCCCACGTCCTGCGTTATTGGGAGCAGGAATTCCCGCAATTAAAACCCGTCAAACGACGCGGAAACAGGCGTTACTATCAACGTCACGACGTCCTACTTATCCGTCAAATTCGAAGCCTGCTCTACGACGAAGGCTTTACCATCGGTGGCGCCCGCCAACGACTGGAAGGCGAGGGAGCAAGAGGCGACGTCACTCAGAGTCAGCAAATCATTCGACAAACGCTGATGGAACTGGAAGAATTACTTTCCCTGCTTAAACGCTAGTATAACTCGTCATACACAATCGGGGCGTAGCGCAGCCTGGTAGCGTACCTGCATGGGGTGCAGGTGGTCGGAGGTTCAAATCCTCTCGCCCCGACCAAATTATTATTTTTACAATTAAATTAATTATTTAGATATCAAATCGAGAGCACTTAGGCGAGAGGTTTTGAACCGATAGAGGTTCACAAAATTGCCTGGAGCAATTTTGAACGTCCGCAGGACGGCCCGCAGGGCGGGCAGGTAAATGCTCCTGCATTACCTGCATACATCACATCCATGTGAATAAGGGCAAGGATAGCCCGGAGTAAATCCTCAGTCCAGCTTAAGAAATTTTATGGGGGGCGAGATTAAATGAGTTTGCGAAATTAATTGGCTCTAACTGAATTAGAACAATTTGAACGGTAATAGGCTAATTCGCATTGCGTAGGGTAGATAACCTAAGGGTAACCCCCTAATCGTGATCAACTATACAAAACAAATCCCAAAACCACAGCAGCAGCAATGCCTAGTGCGATAATAATCCAGTCAGACGAGGTATATGATCTTTCTGTTTTTGGTTCGTCGTTATCCTGCGTCAGCCGGATAAAGTTTTGCAAATCATCGTCCCCGATAAAGCCTTTTGATTGCAGTCTTTTTAATAACTGTGCCCGGACTAACACGTAGTGTTCTCGGCTGATTAAATCATTGGCATAGGTTTTTGCCAAATACCGAAATGGGGAGGTTGAACTATTCATCAATTTGTCGACTGGACATTAATTTGCTTGCTTAGATTTAGCAGACGCGAATCTTCCGGAAATATTTTCAACCCGGTAAGGAGAAAATTTGAAGCTTCCTCATATTTGCGTTTTGATATTAACTTTTCAGCTTCAGAGAGATATAAATTAGCAAGATTTTTGTCTTTTAATAAATAATGTTTAGGGTCGACACGCCGAATCAATGGAATAACGGTTGTCAAGTCTTCGCCACTTTTTGTTTTAACCAGGCTCTTATTATTAAAATAACGTTTGTAAAGTGACATTAAACTATTCATAAGCCGATCTTTTTGCTCCTTGACCTGATCTTCGATTGTCGATAATGCGACCGAGTCAGGGTAGTGTCTCTCTGCCTGTAAGAGTAAATTTAAGGCCTCTGGATAATCATAAAGTCCTTCCTTCGGGCGAAATACAGAACGAATTCTATCCCGATAAAATGTAATTATCTCCCGACGCAGACCGACCGATAATATTTTCTGATGATCAGGGCTCAATTTATCCAACGACCAAATGGTTTCGATCATCAGTGCTTTATCGCCCTGTTTAATGGTTTGTATCTTGTCGTATAAATCCTGCTCCGCACGAAATTCCAGGTACGGTTGGTATCCAATTCCAGTTGCAATTATGCCTAGAAATAGCGTAACCAGCAGGATTGTTTTAGCATGGCTTTTTTGGGACCGCATACCATCGGCAAATTTTTCGACTGTCGCTATACGCTCCTCACGAACAACCGAAAGCGCTTTCATCAGTGTTTTCTGCTGGCGTCGATTCAAGCCTTTGATCGGTTTTGGCTTGATGCCTAATTCCTTGATTTTGGGTGCTGCAACCTTGTTATAAGGATGTTTACCGCCTGCCAGAAGCTGGTAGGCCACACAGGCGAGGCCGTAGATATCGTCCCGTGGATCAGGATTCATCCCTGCGAACATTTCCGGCGTCGCGTAAGCTGGAGTTACGGCACTCAACTTTGCAGGATCAAACAATGTGTTTTCTCTTTCCTCATCGGTTTGCGTGCTCGCGCGAGCAATTCCAAAATCGAGTAGTTTGACTTGTCCGTCACTTAACAAAAAACAATTACCCGGTTTAAAATCGGAATGAATTAGCATCTTTTCATGCGCGTAGGAAAGGCCACTGCACAATTCATTAATAATATGTAGCGCTTGATCCTTTTTTAGCGGTTTCTTCATGACTTCTTTTAATAACTGATTGAGTGGTTTGCCTTGCAGGTACTCCATAGTCATGAAAACAGTGTTACCGTCACGATCAAAATCGTAAACCGTGGCAATATTAGGGTGAGCGAGTCGCTGCGCTTTACTGGCTTCGCGTTGAAGCGCGATGAACGAACCCGAATATTTTTTAAAGGCGTCGGTTAATACCTTGATTGCGACGTAGGGATCCCGGTCCTGTGCCTCTACCTTAAGTAAATCTTTTGCCTTAAAAACGATACCCATGCCACCCTGGCCCAACTTTTCGAGCAACACAAATCGTTCTTTCAGAGTTACACCTGGTCCAAGATTTTCGTATTTACTGGTCTTGTGGGGTTTTTCAACCACCTTTGTGTTGATGATTGAAGTATCGTCCCTCAGTATTCTCGCTGCCGATATGTCTGCCTCTTGATGATGGGTTGCTTCCGCTTGAATGATTACAGTCTTATCGCTGGATCCATCTTCGGTTAGGTTGGTTAAATCTGTAATGTCAGTCAGGTGAAGCGTTTTGTCATCATCGAAATAGGATTTATCTCCATCTGGGCTAATGTCAGTCCCAGAACCGCTTTTGATAGTTGACTCAATATTAACCCTGGAGATTAAGTGGGAAATTTCGGTAAATCCATTTGAATCGATTTTGTCACTTTCATAGAGAATCTGCAGGTAGCTTTGGGCGTTCATATGGCTAGATGGCATGGCATCGAAAATGCTGGCGAGGCTTTCCTCAAAATCGGCAACCTTCAGCGTACCGGTGATATAGTCATTAATCAGTGTTTTACAGACTTCGGACATTTTATTCCTTTACTTGCTCGCCTTGAGCGTAATAATCGATGTATTATCAGTTCCACCAGCGTTTAAGGAAGAAATTAGCAATGCTTCGGCCAGTGCGTTCATATCCTCTATATTTGCTTGAATTACTGGTGTGATATTTTCTTCTTCCATATCTTTATATAGTCCATCTGAGCAAATGATAAATATATCCCCATCAAGTAGTTCAACATAATCAAAATCAAGACGTAGCGTGTCATCGATACCAACTGCTTTTAAAACAACATTAGCGGCAGGATGCGCCTCGGCATCCTTGGCTTCGATCTTACCCATTCTCACCAGTTCCTCTACGTAGCTGTGATCTTCGGTGAGTCGCCCGAGCTTATTGTTTCTAAAGCGATACAATCGGCTGTCGCCAGCCCAGAAAATAAAAGCGAAGTTTTTCCAGATATAAACGCAGACAACAGTACTGCCTATAGTTGCACTTTTACCCAGTTTTTCAGATTTTCTCCGGATAATCGAATTCGAGTTAATTACATTTTCTTCGAGCAATAAAATCGAAGCGTCGAGGGTTTGTTGCTGTTTGAATAAACCCAGGTTTTGCGTAATAGTCTGACTGGCGAAGTCACCAGCATGATGTCCTCCCATGCCGTCGGCGACGGTCCACAGACTTTCCTCCGGTAAAAGTAGAATCGAATCCTCATTTCTGGTTCGCACATGACCAGTATGCGTGACGCCGTTACTGGTTATGTGTAAATTGGTGGTTGGCCCAGTACTCGACTGGTTATTATAGAGTGGCAATTCGAAACCTTTTGTTATCGATAGTATTTTGGCATTAATGCATATAATAGTAAAATTTTCGCCGAATGTATCAAAACCTTGTTTTAGTTTGCCCAAACGGGTCACATATTCCGAAACTATCATGATTATGTCTCCTATACTTTAGTCCATCCATACCAACCATAGATCGAGGATAGCTGAAAATATGAAACAATTAATCGGAATAGTAATGGGCTTCGCACTGATTTCATCTAACGCCAATGCCCTGGATATTGGCGTAGGCGTTAAAGTAGGAACCCTGGGTGCAGGCGTGGATCTTAGTGTTGCCCTGACGCAAACCATTAATGCACGTATCGGTTTGACCAGCGTACAAATTGATTCCGAGCAAGAGACTCTCTCAGTAGGAGACCCGGGATTTGAGCAAGATATGAATGCCACGCTTGATGCCGATTACGGGGCCAGCGGGCTCCTGTTAGACTGGTATGTTTTTGACGGTACTTTTCATGTTACTGCCGGTATGGTGAAAAATAATGGCGCCGTGGGCATTAGCGGTACGTTACAAACTGGTGTTACCTATACCGTGGGAGGCCAAGATTTTGATTCTACTGATATAAACGGTAATATCGGTGGTAACGTCAGTTTGGGTGATTCCTACCAGCCCTACCTCGGCATCGGATGGGGAAGAAAGGCGGACGATGACCCAGGCTTTTCTTTATCCGTAGAGCTTGGCGTGGCCCTGCTGGATCCCCAGGCACAGTTACAGGCGAGCGTAATTACAGGAGGCAATTTTAATAGTCAGGCAGAATTAGACGCTATGTTAAGAGATGCGGAAAATAATTTCGAAAGTGAGCTCGACGAATTTGAACTTTTCCCGGTTGTTTCGATAGGTATTAATTATGCGTTCTGAATGCGACTAATTTTGATATCATAACAAGCAGCTGAAGTTCAGCTGCTTTTTTTTGGTGGTGAAATGACTCGAGTGGTAAATTGTGTTGTATTGGGCGTCGAAGCTCAGGGACTAGAGCGTGTGCCTTATCCCGGTGAACTGGGCCAACGCATTTTTGAAAATGTATCGGAGCAGGGCTGGGGTCAATGGATCGAACGCCAGACCATGATTATTAATGAAAATGGCCTGTCCACCGTCGACCCAGCCAGTTTGGCTTTAATCGAGCAGCATATGCTCGGGTTTCTATTTAAAGAGGGTGATCTCGGCCAGCAACCTGCTGGCTTTAAAGCCCCCGGTGCTAAAAAATAATCTTTAACCTAGCCCTAACAATTCATAAATGTGCTCGCGCCCTTGCTTGTGCTTTGTTTCCTCAGGAGATTTTCCTCAGTCGGCCGGATCCATTGGTCCGACACTTCTTCGAAAAATCCCCTGAAAAAACAAAGTCCTACGCAATCATCGCGGCAATTCATGAAATGTCCGGGCTAGCCTGCCAGTTGTTCCAGTTTCCATTTTGGTTGAGTGATAAAGCGTAATTTCTGATAGGCAATTTTTAATGCATGGTATGTTTCCTTATAACTCGGCGCCTGCGCAAATATAAATCCGAGATAACTCGATCCTTCGGGTAATGGCTTTAGCTCGTAACCTTCGCGGATATGGATTTCGATATCTTTTATATATTTTACCTGCATCGCATCGGTTAAACCTTCCACTCGTTTTAACAGGCCCGAGCTGGTAATAGGGATCATCAAAACGCCAGCAGCTTCGGCCCTATCGGATAATTCTGGTAAGCGGCCGCACATCCCCTGTATTACTAGTCGTTCTAGCTTTTGTTGTAGCGAAAATTCAACTAACTGGCCGCACTGGCCGCCAATCGTTCTTGCCGCTAGTTCCAGCAAGACAGTGCCGGATCGCGTAATTCGGGCTTCAGCATGTACCGGACCGTGTTCTAAGCCGTAAGCCTTGCAACAACTCGCAACCTCACTCACCAGGGCCTGTTTGGGCTTATTTTTCAGTTGGCTCGGCGTCAGGTAATAGGTTTCTTCAAAATAGGGTCCGCTCATTGGTTCGGGTTTGTCAAAAATGGTGAGCAAATGGAATGAGCCATCGATCAAAAATCCCTCAACGGCGAATTCGGGTCCGTCGAGATAAGCCTCAACTAAAAGGTGTTGACGCACGAATCCTGTTTGCTCGGCCTGATCGAGGATGGAAACGATTCTATCGGTGGCTTTTATGAACTCAACATAATTATTAGCCCGGATCACGCCTCTACTACCCGACAGACTCAAGGGTTTAAGTACCACGGGATATTCAATATTTAGTCCGATATCTGCAGCGTATTTAATTGGAACGATTTGAAACGCAGGTGTATTACACCCGCCGTCTTTTAAAGCCTGTCTCGCCAGATCTTTACGATGGGTCAATCGGCTCGCTGCAATCGTGTTGTGGGGTAAATCGAGATGTTGAGAAATTTGGTTGCTTAGATCGACGCAGGAATCATCGGTGGCAAGTACGCACAGAATATTAAGTCGTTTGATTGCTGATAATATTGTTGAAAGGGCTTGTGATGAATCAGAAAAATCAACAGTGATACCCTTAGCGACTTCGGGTATCAGAGAGTGTTTGCTATTAGAGGCTACTATAAATCCAATCTCGAGGGAGAGCGCGGCATTAAGATAGGGGGCGATCCGATAACTGCCCGAGGGGGCGATTAGGAGTACATAGCCCGGTTCCAGGAGTCTGTCGGTCTTAACCGTTCGTAGCGAGGGAGAGCAGGAGTTAGTCAATATTTACAGCCGATTGAGGCGAATAGTTGTTCTATTTAACGAGATTGACTGCAAATATTGGCTGACTTCTGCTTTTCCGCAGTAGAATCGCGTTAAGACCGACAGACTCCTAAGCCGGGCTTTGTTATTATTTGATCCTGTGTCGTGGTGCTGGTACTGCCTATGTGCAACCGCCACCGCCGCCGCCAGCCGCGCCGCATCCGCCACAGGCTCCGGAACCGCCTGTTTCGGCAAATACATTATTAAACACAAATCTTTCACGGCCGGCTTCCTGAATGTAGTCGATCTGTGCGCCACGTAAATAGTGAAGCGCAACCACGTCGACATAAAGCTTAAAACCATCGAAGATTTGGGTACTATCAAAATCAGTTTGCTGATCGGTGAATGTCATGCCATAAGACATGCCACCGCAACCTCCACCACCGACATAAATTCGGATCGCGGAGACGTCTTCGTCGCTTTGTTCGATGATTTCGCGTAATTTACCCTCTGCGGACTGGGTGACTTCCAGGTCATCTTTCGTCAAATCAACGTTAAATGAGTCCAAAGTATCACCAATAATATTGGCGTTTTTTTGGGGCGGCTTATAAATACCTACATTTTCCATAGTGACTACCTGATTGGAGTGTTAACCCGAGTATACACTCGATTTCTCATTTCGAGCATCATTTTTCTGCATTCGACCTGATCAAACAGGCACCAAAAGCACAAAATAGCTTTATCATAACGATATGGGGGAGGATTAAACAAAATCAATCGTTTATACCACTAATATCAAGGATTTTGTGGTGTTTTTTAGTGCTTCTTGGCGGGTGGTTTTGTACAATCGCCTTCTTTTTTTAATCGAGGATGAACCGTTGTTTTCCAAATCAATGAATATTGCAGATTTTGATCCTGATCTGTGGGCCGCTATGCAGGATGAAGTGACCCGTCAGGAGGATCATATCGAGCTGATCGCCTCCGAAAATTATACCAGTCCACGAGTCATGCAGGCACAGGGCTCCGTTCTCACCAACAAGTATGCAGAAGGCTATCCTTCCAAGCGTTACTATGGTGGTTGTGAGTATGTAGACGTTGCCGAAGATCTGGCAATAAAAAGAGTGAAAAAACTGTTCAATGCCGACTACGCGAATGTTCAGCCTCATTCGGGATCGCAGGCAAATGCAGCAGTTTACTTTGCCCTGGTAAATGCCGGCGAAACTATATTAGGTATGAGTCTTGCCGATGGTGGGCACCTGACTCATGGTTCGAAGGTTAATTTTTCCGGTAAATTGTTCAATGCCGTGCAATACGGTCTCAACCATGAAACCGGCGAGATCGACTATGACGAGGTTGAATCACTCGCAAAACAACATCGCCCGAAAATGATCGTGGCCGGTTTTTCGGCTTATTCGCGTATTGTCGACTGGCAACGCTTTCGTGATATTGCAGATTCAGTCGGTGCTTATTTGTTCGTGGATATGGCGCATGTGGCTGGTCTGGTTGCTGTAGGCTGTTATCCCAGCCCGGTCGGAATAGCCGATGTCTGCACCAGTACTACACACAAAACATTACGCGGTCCCAGAGGCGGCATAATACTGGCCAAATCGAATCCGGAAATTGAGAAAAAATTAAGTTCAATGGTATTTCCCGGTACTCAGGGTGGACCTTTAATGCATGTGATTGCCGCCAAGGCAGTGGCCTTCAAAGAAGCCATGGGTGACGATTTTGTCGAGTACCAGAAACAGGTACTGGTGAATGCTGATGTGATGGCCCAGGTTTTCATTGAACGTGGTTTTGATATTGTTTCCGGCGGAACCGACAATCATCTATTCCTGCTATCCCTGATCAGCAAAGGTTTAACCGGTAAAGACGCCGACGCGGCATTGAGTAGCGCCAATATTACGGTTAACAAAAATTCGGTACCGAATGACCCACAATCGCCTTTTGTCACTTCAGGGTTACGCATCGGCTCGCCGGCAATTACAACGCGTGGATTCAATGAAACGGACTCTCGCAATCTGGCGAACTGGATTTGCGACATTCTTGACAATATGGGTAACGAGGAAGTCATCGCCACTGTGAAGGGTAAGGTGCAGGAAATTTGCAAACGCCTGCCGGTTTACCGAGATTAAACCTGGTCCCTTTAAAAGGTAGAGAAACCAACTCATGAAATGCCCGTTTTGCGGTACGCCTGATACCAGGGTTGTCGACTCCAGATTAGCCCAGGAGTCGGCCCAGGTGCGTCGCAGGCGGGAGTGTGTTTCCTGCGAGACTCGTTTCACCACCTATGAGTCGCCCGTTCTCAATATGCCGATGGTAATCAAGAGTGATGGTAGTCGTGACGCTTTTGACGAGCTACGACTGCGTAGTGGGATGATGCGTGCACTGGAAAAACGACCAGTCGCTGCCGATCAAATTGAAGATGCGATCAGCCATATAAAAAAGCAACTGATCGGTATCGACTCACGTGAAATTTCATCACGAAAAATTGGTGACCTGGTGATGCACGAACTTCAGCGACTGGATCATGTTGCTTATATTCGTTTTGCTTCGGTTTATCTCAGTTTTGAAGATATACAGGCATTTGAAGAAGTCATCAAGAGGCTCGAATCTGAACCGACACCCGAGATGCACCGCCGACAGGTACCCTTGATTGATGAGGACAGCTAATGCCCCAGCTTGCCAATCACGAATACTGGATGGCGCAGGCTCTACAGCTGGCGCGTAAGGGGTTTTATTCTACCCACCCAAATCCGCGCGTAGGCTGCGTCGTTGTTAAAAATACGAAACTGGTAGCACAGGGCTGGCACGAGTTCACCGGCGGGCCACATGCTGAGATCAATGCGATTAGAAATAACCGGGTTCCACCCGGTGCTGATTTTTATGTCACTCTGGAGCCTTGCTGCCATCACGGCAAAACACCACCATGTGTCGATGAACTAATCAAGCTCAACCCCGAACGAGTGATTATTGCCATGCAAGACCCGAATCCCATGGTAGCGGGCGCGGGAATTGCGAAACTCGAGGCTAACGGCATAGAAGTGGTCCAGGGTATTCTGGAACACGAAGCGCGATTATTAAATCCAGGATTTGTGTCTCGACTGGAAAAAGGCTGTCCTTTTGTGCGTCTGAAAATGGCGATATCACTGGACGGCCGTACTGCTTTAAAAAATGGCGGGAGTCAATGGATAACCGGGGAATCAGCCAGACTCGACGTGCAGCGCTTACGCGCCAGAAGCTCGGCGATACTCACCTCGGCAAAAACCATAAAGGATGATAATCCTGCTTTAAACCTGCGATTGTCAAAATCGGATCTTGATCAAAACATCGATGTTCGACAGCCGATACGGGTGATTGTGGATGCACAATTGCGATTGACCGGCAAGGAGAAAATATTCAGAACCGGTGGGGAAATTTGGATTTATACCCTGAATAGTTCACCGTTCGCCATCGAACGCCTGGTTGCTGCGGGTGCACAGGTAGCAATATTGGACGATTCCGGCTCTGGCAATATTAATCTGAGCAAATTGATGTCACATTTGGCCAAACGGGAAATTAACGAGGTACATACAGAATGCGGGCAAACGCTTGCCGGTGCATTAATTCAGCAGAAACTGGTCGACGAGATAATACTCTATATAGCACCGAAATTATTAGGTAGCCGATCGAATGGCGCTTTTGATCTGGGACAGGTAACGAACATCAGCGACAGCGTAAAATGTAACATCGAACAGATGCGAAAGATCGGCGACGATATTCGCTTAACACTTTCATTAAAGTCGAACGCTTAATGTCAACCATCGTAGCCGTGTTAAAAAACAGTGTTGGCTGTATTGCCGCCGATAGCCTGACCAGCTTCGGTGATACCAAACAGCCCGCTGAATTTGTATCGGATTCGGATAAAATAATCCGTTTTTCGGGTTATACTTCAGACAACTACATGGGCATAGTGGGTAGCGCGGCGCATCAGTTGGTGATGCAAAATTTGATTATCAACCATGCTGACAAAATCGATTTTTCCAATCGACTATCCATATTTAATACTTTAAAAACGATCCATCCAATTTTGAAAGAAGAATATTTTCTCAACAGCAAAGAAGAAGACGACGATTCTTACGAATCGTCACGGGTTGATGCTTTGATCATGAATGCCAATGGCATTTTCGGCTTATATTCGTTGCGCGAGGTGGACCAGTATTCACGCTTCTGGGCGGTAGGTTCCGGTTCTGAATTTGCCCTGGGTGCAATGCATGCAGCCTACGAACTAATGGATGACGCGGAGCAGATTGCTCATGCGGGTATCCTCGCTGGAACCACTTTTGATAATGGTTCTGCATTACCAATGACCAGCTATTGCATGGCAATAGATCATTAATGTTTACCGGAATCATTCAATCGCTGGGATCTATCGCACGCATTGACCACAAGGACGGGGATATCAGTCTCGTTATTGATACCGGTGAGCTAGACCTGGAGGGTTGTGATATCGGCGATAGTATTGCGGTAAATGGTGTTTGTTTAACGGCAGTTTCTTACGCGACAGGGCAGTTTATTGCCGACGTTTCAACAGAAACCTTAAATAAAACAAGCCTCGGTGGATTAAAAGCGGGTAGTTCTGTCAATCTCGAAAAGGCTTTAACCCTGAATACAGCACTCGGAGGTCATCTGGTTAGTGGTCATGTTGACGGCCTGGCTAGCGTGGTAGACCTGCACGAAGACGCACGCTCGATTCGGTACATTTTTGAACTCGCGCCTGAACTCCAGCATTACATTGCCGAGAAAGGCTCTGTCACTATCGATGGCACGAGTTTGACTGTAAACCAAATCGAGCGGAATCGCTTCGAAGTTAATATCGTGCCCCATACGCGTGAAAAGACAATTTTCCAGTATTATGGCGTCGGTACTAAGGTTAATATCGAAGTTGATATTATCGCTCGATATTTAGAGCGGTTAATCGAAGGTAAAGCGGATGAGCACGATCGTTCGGATGAGCAGTTAATGCAAACACTGGTGAAGTCTGGTTTTATTAAATAATGATACCTAAGCAAATGAAATTAAACTCCACAAAAGAAATTATCGCGGACATCAAAGCTGGCAAGATGGTCGTCATTATGGATGATGAAGATCGTGAAAACGAGGGCGATATTTTGATGGCCGCCGAGGCAGTTACCGCCAATGACATTAATTTTATGGCCAAGTACGGCCGGGGGTTAATTTGTCTGACCTTGTCCGAGGAACGTTGTCTACAGCTGCGTCTATCGTTAATGGTGGGTGACAATAAAGCGCAAATGGAAACCAATTTCACCGTGTCTATCGAGGCTGCGGCAGGCGTCACTACCGGAATTTCTGCGGCAGACAGGGCGACTACTGTGCTGGCCGCAGTTAAAGCAGACGCAGGTCCTGAGGATATCGTACAACCCGGTCATATATTTCCTGTGATGGCACTTAAGGGAGGTGTTTTGATAAGAGCGGGGCACACAGAAGCGGGATGTGACCTGGCGCGGTTGGCGGGGTTTGAGGCTGCAGCGGTGATCGTCGAGATTCTTAACGATGACGGTTCTATGGCACGCCGCGGGGATCTTGAGGCTTTTGCCAAACAGCATGATTTAAAAATCGGCACAATCGAGGATTTGATTCGATATCGAATCGAGAACGAACATACCATCGAACGCATCATTGAGACCAGATTTCCGACCGATTTTGGCGAATTTGAGTTATTTGCTTACGAAGACAGCATTGGTCAGGAATTGCATTTTGCATTGGTAAAAGGAAAGATCGAGCCCGACCAACCGATCCCGGTTCGGGTGCATGTGCAAAATACATTGACCGATGCACTGCTGGGTACAGCTGGTCGTGGTTGGCCTTTACGCGATGTCATGGAAACTATCGAAAAAGCCGGGCAGGGCGTTATCGTATTCCTGCGCCAGGCTGAATCCCCAAAAGATATGATGACAAAAATTGAATCAATCATACGCGACGACATCCATCACGATGAAGATCAATCCGGCGACCTGAGGACCTATGGCATCGGTGCCCAGATTCTGGCAGATTTAGGCGTGCGAAAGATGAGTTTACTTAGCGCACCAAAGAAATTTCATGGACTTGCGGGCTTTGGTCTCGAAGTCTCTGAATATTATTCCGATTAACCTGAGTTGGTAGAGAAAGCATTATGAGTGAAGTCAATCAAACCAATGGCGATATCACTGTCACTAAGGCCAGGATCGCCATCGTCGTCGGCCGCTTTAACGGATTTATTGTCGAGAGCCTGTTACAGGGTGCTTTGGATACCTTGCAGCGCGCGGGAATTAAAGCCTCGGATATTACCGTCAGCCACGTTCCGGGTGCTCTTGAAATGCCTTTAATCGTTCAGAAGTATGCAGACTCGGGGAATTTTGATGCGATCATCGGTTTGGGGGCAGTGATTCGGGGCTCGACACCGCACTTTGATCTCGTCGCGGGTGAAAACGCCAAAGCCTTATCGTCGCTGGCATTGCAGTATTCTATCCCGGTGATCAATGCTGTATTAACCACCGATACGATAGAGCAGGCGATCGAACGAGCAGGGACCAAAGCCGGAAACAAAGGTGCCGACGCAGCGATGGCTGCAATGGAAATGATTAGTTTGATCAGGAAAATTGGTTAGGCATCTCTGATGGCAAAGAATGGCCCAATGGATAAACACGGATCGGACAAGGCGCGTTTCATCAAAAAACGTAGACACGCCCGTAATAAGGCATTACAGGCCTTGTATCAATGGCAGCTTTCCGGTGAAGACCTGGACTGGATTAAGGACCACTATATGGAAGAGCAGGGGGTTGCATCAGGCGATGCAGAATATTTTCTCGAGTTGCTTTATAAAATTCCGTCATATGTCACCGAACTGGATGCTACTTACCGGGAATATTTGCATAATTTTAAAGACAATCTCGATCCAATCGAATGCAACATATTACGAATTGCTACTTACGAACTGGTCCATCATCTGGAAATTCCCTACAAGGTGATAATCAACGAGGCGGTCAATCTGGCTAAAACTTATGGTGCGGACGAAAGCCATAAATTTATCAACGGCGTTCTCGATCCACTGTCGCAGAAAATTCGCGAAGCTGAAACCACGGCTTAAACTATCCGGGCTAATGTCGTGTCGTTGAATGAATTTTCACTGATAGAACGATATTTTTCCGATACCGGTAAGACGCTGTTTCCGGCAATATTATCCCAGGGTGACGATGCTGCTATCCTGGAGGTGCCAGTCGGAATGCAGGCAGTTATGAGTATGGATACTC
>Ga0255051_10000108_pt1 | contig 29030 bp, 26 predicted proteins | sample JV7_2_9_MG_FD_181719 | JGI IMG/M metagenome (GOLD analysis project Ga0255051, IMG submission 181719) | Seawater microbial communities from Jervis Inlet, British Columbia, Canada - JV7_2_9 | ecosystem: Environmental > Aquatic > Marine > Inlet | place: Canada: British Columbia | collected 2016-10-06
AGTCGATAATGGTTTCAATTACTGCCTGCCCGACGCCTTTGATCGCGCCAAGCCCATAAAACACCACACCGTCCTCTCCGGGTGTAAACTGGTAATCAGACTGGTTGATATCGGGTGGTAATATGGTGAGCTGCATTTCACGACATTCGTCGATCAGGGTGACTATTTTGTCGGTATTATCGAGGTCCGCGGATAATACCGCTGCCATAAATTCAGCCGGGTAATGCGTTTTTAGCCATGCGGTCTGATAGGAAACCAGTGCATAGGCGGCAGAGTGAGATTTGTTAAAACCGTAACCGGCAAATTTTTCCATCAAGTCGAAAATATAGGTCGCATTGTCTCGATCAACATTATTCTCGACTGCACCCTCGATAAATATCGCCCGCTGTTTCTCCATCTCCTCGGGCTTTTTCTTACCCATGGCACGACGCAGCATGTCAGCACCGCCGAGCGTGTAGCCAGCCAGCACCTGTGCAATCTGCATCACTTGTTCCTGGTAGAGGATGACACCGTAGGTTGGTTTCAATATGGGTTCCAGTGCCGGGTGTGGATATTCGACTTTTGAGCGGCCGTGCTTACGGTTGATAAAATCGTCTACCATACCCGACTGCAATGGACCGGGTCTGAACAATGCCACCAATGCGATTATTTCTTCGAAGGTATCCGGTACTAAACGCCGAATCAGGTCTTTCATGCCACGCGATTCGAGCTGGAACACCGCGGTAGTCTGGTAAGCCTGCAGTAGTTTAAATGTTGCCGTGTCGTTGAGCGGAATTCGCTCGATCTCGAGTGTTTGCGAAGGACTTCTTGCGTTGATCGATTTAACCGTCCAGTCAATAATGGTCAGTGTTCGCAAGCCGAGGAAGTCAAATTTCACCAGGCCGATTGCTTCGACATCATCCTTATCAAACTGTGACACCAGACCCGCGCCACCCTGCTCACAATATATCGGAGTAAAGTCAGTCAGATCACTCGGTGAAATAACCACACCACCCGCATGTTTACCGACGTTTCGGGTTAGGCCCTCGAGTGACATAGCCATGTCGATTAACATCGTCACTTCTTCATCCTGCTCGTATAATTCTCGCAGCGTTTCTTCCTGACCGAGTGCTTTATCCAACGTGATGCCGAGCTCGAATGGAACCAGCTTCGCAATCCGGTCGACAAATCCATAGGGGTGCGACATCACTCGTCCTACGTCTCGAATCACCGCCTTTGCCGCCATCGTGCCATAGGTAATAATCTGCGATACCTGGCTTCGACCATAATGATCGGCAACGTATTCGATCACTTCGTCGCGCCTGTCCATGCAGAAATCGATATCAAAGTCGGGCATCGAGACACGTTCTGGATTCAGGAATCGTTCGAATAGCAGTTCGTATTCGAGCGGGTCGAGATCGGTAATATAGAGTGCGTACGCCACCAGCGAACCCGCACCCGAGCCCCGCCCGGGGCCTACCGGAATATCGTGTTTTTTGGCCCAGTCGATGAAGTCCATGACGATCAAAAAGTAACCCGGAAATCCCATCTGGATAATGACATCGAGTTCGAGCTCAAGTCGCTCGAAATAGATTTCCCGCTCTATCGACTCAGCTTCCGCACATTGCTCCTGCAGAAATGCCAGGCGTTTTTCCAGCCCCTGCCGCGAAACGTGACGAAAAAAGCTATCGGTAGTATGGCCTTCGGGTACCGGATATTCGGGTAGATAATTCTCACCCAGTCGCAATTTGACGTTACAGGCTTTGGCAATATTAACCGTGTTTTCAATGGCTTCAGGAATATCAGCGAATAACTCGAGCATTTCATCGTTGCTGCGCAAATACTGTTGCGGCGAATAGCTTTTTGGACGCCGCTCGTCCTGCAAGGTGAACCCCGTACAGATGCAGACACGAACTTCGTGGGCCTCGAAATCGGTGGCATCAACGAACCGTACATCGTTGGTTGCCACCACCGGTACCTGGAACCGCGTCGAATATTCTATCGCCGCATGAATATAGTCTTCTTCGTAAGGGCGGCCGGTACGTTGTAACTCAAGGAAAAAACGATTCTCGAATACCGCGATCCACTGTTTTAAACATTTGCTTGCAAGCGCTGTATTGTGCATTTTCAACGCCTGACCAATATCACCATCGAGACAGGCCGAGAGTGCAATTAACCCATCCGATGCGTGTTTCAGCCATTCGATATTAATCGTCGGCCGGTCGGCTAGCTGACCTTCCAGGTAAGAGCGCGACACCAGGCGCTTGAGATTCAGGTAGCCGGTATCATCCTGACATAACAAAACCAGGCGACTGAGTGAATCCTTACGCTCAGGGTGATGAATCCAGACATCAGCACCAAAAATTGGCTTTACGCCACTGGCAGTCGCAGCTTTAAACATTTTAACCATCGCGAACAGATTTGACTGGTCGGTGAGCGCGATTGCCCCCATGCCCCGGTTTCGGGTTTCGGCTATCAGGGGTTTGAGTCGTAAGGTGCTATCGAGCAGCGAATACTCGGAGTGCAGATGCAAATGGACAAACTGGTTTGCCATCTATATCAACTCTCGAACCGGCCTGAAGCTGATGCGATGCACTGGCGAGACCCCATATTGCTTTAGCAATGAACGGTGTAACTGTGTCGGATAACCCTTGTGCTGGGCAAATCGGTATTGCGGGTATTGCCGGTCGAGCTCCAACATCTGGCGGTCCCGATGTTGTTTCGCCAGTATTGAAGCCGCGGAAATACAGGGTTCGTAAAGGTCACCCTTAACCATAGCGCGCATTTGTAAACCTGGAATATCCGGTACTTGATTGCCATCGATCAGTGCCTGGTCCGGTACCGGACTCAATTGTAGAATCGCCCTTTTCATTGCCAGTAAACTTGCCTGCAAAATATTTATTTGATCGATTTCGGTGCAACTGGCTTCACCGATTGCCCAGGCAATTGCATTTTGTTTAATCTGCGTTTCGAGTAAACCTCGTTTTACCGCGGAAAGCTTTTTCGAATCGGTAAGCCCGGGAATGGAATGAGAGTTGTCCAGTATCACCGCGGCGGCAACCACCGAACCGGCTAGCGGCCCTCTTCCAGCCTCGTCAACACCGGCAACCAACTTCGCATTTGTCGAATTATCCATATATAATGTGGCGTATAAATGTTATCAATTTAGCTATGTCCCAGGTACTCAAAGTTGCTGTTATCGGTGTTGGCCATTTAGGAAAATGGCATGCTGACAAGTATGCTGCCTCACCCGATTGCAAATTGCTAGCAGTGGTCGACAACAATCTCCGGGGTGCCGAGCAAATCGCCCAAAAACATGGGATTCAGGCTTATAGCGACTACCATAATATTCTTTCCCAGGTCGATGCGGTCAGCCTCGCTGTCCCAACCAGCCTGCATTATAAAATTGCGCGCGATATTCTGGAAGCAGGAATTCATTGTTTGATCGAAAAACCGATCACCGAAACGGTCGAGGAGGCATCGACACTGATCGAAATAGCACGACAAAATCATCTCGTACTACAGATCGGACACATAGTACGATTTAACCGTTTGATGATGGATATTGACGAATTGCTGCAGGCGCCAAGGTTTATCGAATCCACGCGGCTTGCGCCTTTTACCTCGAGGGCAACCGATGTCAGTGTAATTTTTGACTTAATGATTCATGATATCGACATCATCCTCGATCTGATTGACAGTCCTGTTCAGCATATTTCCGCCAGTGGAATGTCAGTATTGTCAGATACCATCGATATAGCCAATGCGCGTATTGAATTCGAGAATCACTGTGTTGCGAATATCACTGCGAGTCGAATCAGCCGGAAACGTGAGCAAAAACTACGAATATTCCAAAAAAACGCGTACATTTGCGCCGATCTCCAACATAAGATTTTGTCGATTAGCCATAAGGGGGAAACCGCTAACGAAGCCGAATTCAAGGATATCACGCATGAAGAACGCCGCTATGATGACAATGACGCGTTGAACCTCGAAATACTGGATTTTATCACTGCAATCAAAACTGGTAGACGCCCAAAGGTAAGCGGCGAAGATGGTAAACGGGCACTGGAAACAGCTATTGAGATAACAGCTCAAATCAAGGCAGCACTATGAACATGCCCATGGTTGACCTAAAGGCTCAATATGCAAATCTAAAATCCGAAATTAACCCGGCACTGCTGCAAGCCCTGTCTGAGTCGAATTTTATACTCGGCCCGAATGTCCTGGCGTTTGAGCAGGAAGTGGCCGACTACCTCGGGGTCAAGCACGCTCTTGGATGCGCGTCTGGCACCGATGCATTACACCTGGCTTTGCTAGCTGCAGGAATCAGGGCTGGCGATGAAATCATTACCACAGCATTCACGTTTATCGCCACTGCCGAAGCGATTCGATATATCGGCGCAAGCCCGGTGTTTGTCGATATCAAGGCCGATACTATGAATATCGACCCACAGAAAGTGCAAGCCGCCATTACCGAAAAAACCCGGGCAATACTTCCTGTACATCTGTTTGGCCAGGCCGCAGACATGGATGATTTAAAGGCAATCGCGGAGAAGCATGACTTGCTGATCGTGGAAGACTGTGCGCAATCTTTTGGCAGCCGATACCACGGACACATGACCGGCACCATTGGTCAGGCGGGTGCGTTCAGTTTTTATCCAAGTAAGAATCTAGCCTGCTATGGCGACGGCGGTCTGATATCCACCAATGACGATGAAATCGCACAGAAAGTTCAAATTTATCGCAATCACGGTAGCAGTCACGAATACCAACACGATATAATTGGTTACAACAGTAGACTGGATGAATTGCAGGCGGTGATATTGCGTACCAAACTGAAACATATCGATGAGTTCAATCAAAATCGCTTACGAGTGGCGCAGACTTACAATCGACTGCTTGCAGATACCGAACTCGAACTTCCAGCGATTCCTGATGACCGGGATCACGTGTTCCATCAATACACATTATTAACTGACAATCGTGACCAGCTCCGAGACTCGGTGATCTCGCAACAAATTGCCTGCGCGGTTTATTACCCTATTCCACTGCATCGGCAAAAGGCGCTTGCCGATACCAAAACAACGGAACTGCCAGTTACAGATGCTGTTTGCCAACGTTGCCTGTCGTTCCCGATCTTTCCCGAGATGACCGATCATCAAGTTCAAACTGTTTGTACAGCGATATTAAACGCCTGATGGCCGCTCCGCATGTGATGATACTGGCCGGCGAGGCCTCCGGCGATGCTCATGCCGCTGAATTCGTCGGGCATATAAAACAATTAAGCCCGGAGATTTACATCAGCGGCATGGGCACTACCGAAATGAAAAAAGCTGGTGTCGATGTATTTTTTGATTCGTCGGTGATCGCCGTCATGGGCCTGGTGGAAGTGTTAAAACACTGGGGCGCGATTAAGCGCGCGATGAAGATTGTCAGGCGTCAGCTCGAACAGACGCGTCCCGATCTACTGGTGTTAGTCGACTATCCTGAATTCAACTTGAAAATGGCACGCCATGCCCGGGAAATCGGCATTAAGGTTCTATTTTATATCAGTCCCACGGTATGGGCCTGGCGTCCTAAGCGTATCCATAAAATTGGTCGTTTGATCGATCACATGGCGGTAATTTTAAAATTTGAAAAGGCGTATTACGAGCGCGCAAATATCCCGGTTAGTTTTGTCGGCCACCCTTTAGTTGACAAGGTTATAAGCACTCGCTCGAGTGATGAGGTCCGCCAACAGTTGGGGCTGGATCGAAATGTACCGGTGATTGGTCTGTTCCCCGGAAGCCGTAACAGCGAGATTGAGCAACTCCTGCCCTTGATGCTTGAAACAGCAAAGCAGATGTTCCGGGGCAAACCAGAGCTGCGTTTTGTTCTTCCGGTCGCCGCGGCATTGGACTTTGATGCTATAAAACGACAATGCGACCAGTCACAGCTCGATATTGTATTAACCCGGAATGATATCTACGACTTGATCACCTGCTGTGACGGCATTATTTCCTGCTCCGGCACGGTAACCCTCGAAATAGCATTGCTCGGCGTACCGATGTGTATTGTCTATAAAATGTCGTCGTTGACCTACGCCATCATGAGCCGTTTGGTTACAATTCCCCACGTGGGACTGGTCAATATCGTAGCTAGTAAACTTGTAGTGCGGGAATTCCTGCAAAACGATGCGACAGCCGAAAACATTAGCCGCGAGATGTTGAAAATTATCGATGAGCGGAATTATCGCCAACAAATAAAAAAGGACTTGCTGATAGTGCGCGAAAATCTGGGCGAAGGTGATGGCTCAGGCAAGATGGCAAGGCTTGTGTTATCGTTTCTAGCAAAATAATAATTATTCAATAAACGGGTTATTATCAACCCGAAAGTTACAAACCGAAAAACTTCATTAAATTAAATCGTTACTGGAGCAGTAATAATGAGTGTCAGCAGAGCACAGTCTGAAGGTATTACCATGAGTGGAGGTGGCCTTTATTCGCTCGCGACCATGACTATTACGATACCTATAAAACCATGGTTCGGGAAAATCCTGATGGCCACGGCATGGACTACGTGCACGCCTACATGGTGATATCAAAAGTACATTAATTTAAAAGGCCGAATGAATTCGGCCCTACAATTATTCCGGCGTAAGCGGGAATAACGATAATTTACTAGTCGTTTTCCACCAGCCCTTTTTCCACAGGATAGGCCGCATTTATCCAGTTTGGCATGCCGCTATGGCTAATACAAACCAGGTTATCCAGGCCTTGCATGTTGAGGTTGGTAAACGCGGTTTGTGCACGACGCCCTGAGCGACAGTAAATAAACACCTGCTGGTATTGATTCAATAAATCGATTTGCTCGTTTTCGGTGCCAAGTGGGATGTTGCGACTGCCTGGGACATGCGCTTTGGCAAACTCTTCCGGGGTTCGGTTATCCACAATCAAACTTTGCTGCGGTAGTGACTGCCAGACTTCGTGCAAGCTATTCATGTCAAAATCATGCAACAGATAACGATGCGGGTCGAAATTAATCCCACAGCTCATATTTGCGGGGACGGCCTCGTTAATTTTCTTCGGTAAATCCAGATTCAAATTATTCATCAAGTTGATAAATTCCTGCTTGCGACGACCCCCGCCGAGACGGGAATTCCAGCGTTTTTCTTCGCCTATAGTCGAGGATATCCTGCCGTTATAATCGTGCCCGGGATAAACTCGCACTTCGTCTCCGAGCGGAAATAATTTCTGCGTGATACTGTCGTACAAAACAGCTGGATCACCATCCTGAAAATCGGTCCTACCACAACCTCTGATCAATAAGGTATCACCGGTAAATACCATGCCGTCGACAAAGTAACTGGTACAGGCAGCGGTATGTCCCGGTGTGGCAATGGCCTTGATTTTGTAGCTCCCTAGCGGCAGCTCTTCACCGTCTTTGATCGATATATCGATGGCCTGGATTCCCGAGCTTTCGCCAAACACTATTCTGGCCCCGGTAGTCTGGCGAATCTTACCGGCCGATGTCACATGATCGGCGTGAGGATGGGTTTCTATCGAGTAGAGCAATTCAATGCCCAACTCATTGATGATCTGCATATCACGATCAAACAATTCGCGCACCGGATCGATAATCGCCCCTTCCTGAGTTTTCGCATCTACTAGTAAATAGCTGTAGGTACAACTCTCTCGGTCGTAAAGCTGTTCCACCATCAGAGATGGTCGCGTAATAGGAATTGCCATGTTATTCAAAGCTCCCGTTAATATGCCGTCGAACACTGAACCGATACTGTAATCCCGGCGGCGAAGGTCAAGTATCGATTTAAAGGTCAAGTATCGATTTATCTGAACTAAAGCGAATTAGTATATTTAAAATGACTTATTTGCGTAGCATTTTAAAACCGAATGTATATTATTCCGCGCCATGAATATTGAATACTACATAGGCCAGCTATGGACAAGCAAATTTGCCCTGCCGGTAGGGATAATATTACTGGCTTTAAGCATTATCCTGATAATCAACTGGCGAAGATTGCGTCTTCATTGGCTTGAATGGAATACGCGCCGCTGCCTGAATGCAATTGGTATCAAACAGATGAAAGATATCGTTTGCTCCGATGGGCTCGATGGCAAATTCAAAATTGAGCGGCTGGTAATGCTCCACGATTCGATCCTGTTGATCGCTTTTAAACCCTACTCTGGAAACATATATTGCGCTGAGAGCATACCCGAATGGACCCAGGTAGTCGGAAAGAAAAGCTACAAGTTTAACAACCCGCTTTTCGATCTGGAAAACCAGGTCACTGCAATACAAGGCATCGTACCCAAAGTACCGGTTCGTGGTGCGCTATTTTTTGATCATAGCGCCAAATTTCCCAAAGGACATCCACAGAAAGTGTTAAACCCCGGCAATATTCCCGAATATTATCTGCGATCAACTTGCCCGGAACCCCGGGGCGAGATACTGCAGTCATGGGAAACACTCCTAAAACTCCATTAAGAAGACAATCAATCAGTTCTATTACACCTATAGAACTCGAGCTTAGCATCTGAGTTAACGCATGGTCTCCAACCATATCAACTAATAATCAGTCGCGCTTAAAAACTTGAAATGTTCTGCTAGAAGTCCCAGAATGTGAGCGTTAAATCAGAGAGTTGAGTATTGACACAGCTTTGAAATACTCACCCCACTCTCGACCATAACTATACAAAATCATAAAAGCATACAACGGGAGAGAAGCAATAATGAAACGTCGTGATGTACTTAAAGGTGGCGTAGCCGCCCTCGCAGGTGGTGCCGCAGTAGTTTCCGCACCAGCCATAGCAGCTAAAAGAGTTGAAATTACCATGGTAGCAACCTGGGGCAGAGACTTCCCGGGGCTTGGGACAGGTGCACAGCGATTTGCTGAGCGTCTTACCGCCATGACTGATGGCCGCATAAAAGTTAACTATTTTGCCGCCAATGAACGAGTCAAGGCTTTCGACTCGTTCGACGAAGTCGCTTCTGGCAACGCACAAATGTACCATGCAGCCGACTATTACTGGAAAGGCAAACATCCAGGCTGGGCCTATTTTACCGGGGTTCCATTCGGCATGACTTACACTGAGATCAATTCCTGGATTCAATTTGGTGGAGGTCAGGAATTATGGGACGAAATCGCAGCTGGTTATGGTTTGAAGTGCCTGCCATGCGGTAACACCGGTGTACAAATGGGTGGTTGGTTTCGCAAGGAAATGAAATCGGCCTCTGATTTTAAGGGCCTGAAAATGCGCATGCCAGGACTAGGCGGCGATGTTCTTGCCAAAATGGGGGCATCGCCCGTTTCATTGCCCGGTGGTCAAATCTATGAAAACCTGGTATCGGGTGCAATTGATGCAACCGAATGGGTAGGCCCGTGGAACGATAGCTTTTATAAATTTTATGAAGCGGCCAAATACTACTATTACCCTGGCATGCACGAACCAGGTTCGCAATTGTCACTAGGCATAAACAAAAAATTCTGGGATGGATTGAGTAAGTCTGATCAGGCCATTATCGCGGCCGCGGCAGAAACTGAAAATTCGATCATGATGTCTGAATACAATGCCAAAAACGGTGCAGCACTAGCTAGTTTAATCGCTGATCAGGGCATCAAACTGCGTAGTTTCAGTGATGATACCTACGATAGCTTTGGTGATGCCGCTGCCGAAGTATTTGCCGAAGTCGAACAACATAGCGCTTTGGCGAAGAAGATCCACCAGAGTTTTCTGAAGTCACGTAACGAAGTAGGTGCCTGGGTAAAAATTTCAGACCAGGCCTATGTACAGCAACGTAATCGCGTGTTGGGCCTATAGTTGCTTCACCTATGTAATTGTATAACGGAGTCTTCGGACTCCGTTTTCTTTCAATCGATCAAAAATCCGCCGATATGCTTGCAAGGTATCAAATTGCATTAATCAGTCGCGGGCTGGCCTACATGATGGCCAGTGCGGTGTTTCTATATTTAATTAATAACTATCTGGTTTACTGGCAGGATTTGCCAGGGACTTTTAGTCTGATGTCGCATTACGCAGTCGCTGGTCTGGAGAAGCTTGATCCACCGCTCGACGATGAGCAAATTACCCAGGGCTGGATTCAATTTGTGTCCTATTTATCTATACTAGTCCTAAGCTTTGCTTACGCACTGAGGACGAGCACACGCAGTCTGTTGCAGGATTCGATACGACTCTCCGCTCTGTCTGCCTATATCATCAGACTATCATTCTGGTCGGTATTGCTGGTTGGTTTTATCGATATGATAATTTCATTTTTGCGGGTAGAAAATTTTCTCAATTTCTGGGTAGGCGAACATCTCGAACGGCAATTGGGTCGACCAATATTTCGGGGTACCTATGTACATTATCCGTTAATTTTTGTATCCGCCATTCTCGCTGCACGATTTCGATCAATCAGCTTTTCCTGGTTGGCAATAATGGTCGTGCTGGCTGAATTTTTAATCGTCATCACTCGCTTCGTATTTTCATACGAGCAAGCCTTTATGGGCGATATTGTTCGTTTCTGGTATGCGGCACTTTTTTTATTCGCCAGTGCTTCTGCGTTGGTAGAAGAAGGGCATGTTCGAGTCGATGTACTCTACGCCGGGTTTAGTTGCAGAACAAAGGCGTGGATCGATTCGATCGGGTGCACGATGCTCGGTATCCCGATTTGCTGGGTGATTCTGATGCATGGCATGGGTGGAAGAGGTAATAGCATCAATAGCCCTTTACTCAGTTTTGAGGTATCACAAAGCGGTTACGGCATGTATATAAATTATTTGATGGCCGGATTCCTCGTCGTATTTGCTGTATCGATGCTAATTCAGTTCGTCAGCTATTTGTTATTCAATATTGCCGAATTGAATAGTCAGTCGAAAGATCCGGACAGACCCAGCTATCAGCAACTTATTGCATCCGGGAAGTCGGATTAATTCATGGAATTATATTTCCTTGCCCTGTTAATCCTGATCATGGCGGTCGCCCTGATCTCCGGTTTTCCGGTCGCATTTTCGCTACCAGGATCGGCCATCCTCACAATTGCACTAGCCGCCCTTTGTGGTTTTCTGTTCGAAGGTGACACAGATGCCTATTTTGTACTGGGTGGTCCAAACCAGTGGTTAAGCGCCGGAGTGACTAATTTTCGAAGTTTGTACTGGAATGTAGAACGCGACACGTTGATCGCGATACCACTGTTTGTTTTTATGGGTATTATGCTGCAGCGTTCGAAAATAGCCGAGGACCTGCTGGTAGCGATGGCACAGTTATTTGGCCCAATTCCAGGCGGCCTCGGAATTTCGGTGGTGTTTGTCGGTGCCCTGCTCGCGGCCACCACAGGTATAGTAGGCGCCACTGTCATCGCGATGGGATTGATTTCACTACCCGCGATGTTGCGTAATAACTATTCAAAATCGTTAGCCTGTGGAACTATTTGTGCATCGGGAACACTGGGCCAAATTATTCCGCCATCAATTGTTTTAATTATTCTTGCCGACCAGCTTTCTAATGCGGCCGATCAGGCTGCTACCGCCCGCAAGGCCGAATATAAAGAGGCGACTGGCAGTTTCTCGATGCCGGGGGAATTTGATGTGGTCACCGCCAGTGCCGGAGACATGTTCATGGGAGCGTTTATCCCGGGATTGATTCTGGTCGGTCTGTATATGGCGTATATATTAATATCAGCTTTGATCAAGCCGGATAACGCCCCTCCGGTTCGGTTTGCAGGCAAATATGATCGGAAGTTTATCTTGCGCGTGCTGCTCGCATTAATACCACCCTTAGCATTGATTTTTATTGTCCTCGGCTCAATTATCCTCGGCGTTGCGACCGTCAATCAGGCCGGCGCCATCGGTGCTATCGGCGCAATGATCATGGGCAGTTACCGACTCATGGAGGGCAAACCGCGCGCCTATTATCCCGCATTCATGGCGGTGATATCCGTGGTGGTTATCATTATATTGATAAACAGCTTTAATCTTAACATTAAGAATATTCAGAACAGCTCCGACGCTTTCGGCATATTCCTCGCATGCCTGGCGGTTCTAACCTTGTTAATCGCTATTGGCTGGAGTATCTGGCGCGCCTACAGCATAGACAACACACTTCAGGGTGTGATGATGGAAACCGCTAAAACAACCTCGATGGTATTTATCATTTTAATCGGCGCAGCGATGTTGACTTCCGCATTCCGCGGCTTTGGCGGTGAGGAGCTGGTGAAAAATTATCTGACCAGTTTACCCGGCGGTTTCTGGACTCAGTTCGTCGTCGTCATGGCGGTCATCTTCTTCCTCGGTTTTTTCCTCGATTTTATCGAAATCGCGGTAGTTGTAGTTCCAATTGTTGCACCCATTTTACTCGCCGATCCGGGTGCCAATATTACCGCCGTGTGGCTCGGGGTTATGATTGGATTAAATATTCAGACCTCCTTTTTGACGCCTCCATTTGGGTTTGCACTATTTTACTTGCGCGGTGTCGCACCACCCGAGGTGAAAACCCTGCAAATCTACAAGGGTGCAGCGGCATTTATTGGCCTTCAATTGATCGGTCTCGGTATTGCCGGGGCTTTTCCCAACCTGGTTAATTATCTGCCCAATAAAACCCACCTGGTTTCGGAAACCGCACCACCACCGAGCAACCCGGTATTACAGGAATGCCTTGAGACTTCGCTGTTTGCCGACTACGCCGCTAATAAGGACAACATTCTCAATGGTATAAGCCGCATTAAAACGGTCAACATGGCTTACTTGCCGGAGGGTTACCAGTCCGAATTAAACGTAAGTTATGCGAATGCTGGGAAATCTTTCGCTTTAATAGAACAGGTACGTGAAACTGCGAATCAACTGGACAGGTATACGCCTGATTACCGACCCCTGCATGTTCAGGTGAGAAGCATTCAAAAAGCGATTAAACGCGTAAGTGAGAAAATTGAGGAACTCGATCAGGAACGGCAAAGACTCGAATTTGGCGAAATCGAATCGCAATCTGAAATCGCTGCTATCCTGTCAAAAATAGATTCACTGGAAACAGTGCGTTTAGATATGGAAAAACAAATTCCGAGCAAGTGGCAAGAGGCTCGCAGTAAATTTGAAACTCTGGCCGGTAGCGAAAAAAAGGCACGACAAAAATATCGTCGCAATGCTGATGAAAGCTATGAGTCAGTTAAATCAATGCTAAAAATGATAAGCGAACACGAAGCATTCGAGTCTCTCCAGCATAAGCTACCGCCGATGCAGGAAATTATAGAAAATGAAACTCCGAAGAATGCTATGGCTGCACTCAAGGCACTTGGGGCAGAATTTGATCTATTAACCAATGCCGACCCGGTTAAATCCAAACTGTCCAAAGCCCGGCGTGCACTACGCGGCAACAATCCGGACCCGGAAAAAGCCGTTGATCAACTCATTATAGCAATCGAAAAACTAGATTCCGAAATCGACTGGCGCAGTCGAGCGGCCCGTGAACTCAAACCTGAACTTGAGTCTTATGATCTGACAATCCAACAGACTATAGGCATGCGGCTACAAGAACGACTAACGTCCGACCAGGCCGAAAATATTGCCAGCTGCCTGGCCGTACATAAGGATATCTCACTATATTTTTAATATTTTGTGGTTAATCTAAAACTATCAACGCTCTAATTCCGTATTTTCCAGATCTTATAACACGCAAATGCAACAAATAGATTTACTCTACCGCATCGTTGCGGTCATATTTCCGATATTCAGCATTGTCGCTGTCGGCTATATTTACAGCCGATTTTACAGGCCTGATATGTCGACAGGTAACCGCATCAATATGGATATTTTCACACCCGCCCTGATCTTTGACATCATGTCGGCAAGCGATTTCTCCCTGGTCAACTATGTTGGGCTGGCAGGTGCCGGGGTTTTGGTGATACTGGGCTCTGGCCTTATCGCCTGGCCATTGGCGCGTATATTTGATTTTCAGTGGAAAACATTTGTGCCGCCGATGATGTTCACCAACTCCGGTAATATGGGCGTGCCACTAGTATTACTGGCATTTGGTAAGGCAGCGCTACCAGCGGCGATTGTTTTGTTCGCTTTGGAAAATTTCCTTCATTTCACCCTTGGGCAGCAGATGATTAATCATCGAACATCGATGCTTTCTCTGATAAAAAATCCGATGGTGATAGCGACCATCGGCGGAATTGGTTTTAGTATAATTGGAGTGAGTCTCTCAGAAACTGTGCGGCTTCCTGTTCATATGCTCGGACAAATTGCGATACCGTTGATGCTTTTTTCAATGGGTGCGCGGCTCACCGAAATTGATTTCAAAGACTGGAAAATAGGTGTCGTCAGCGCACTGGTGTGCCCACTCAGCGGTCTTTTGATTGCGATATTAATTCTCCCGCTGTTTTCACTACCCGCTGAACAAGTGCCTGTCTTAATTCTATTTAGCATTCTGCCACCCGCAATTTTAAACTACATGGTGGCGGAAAAGTTTAATCAACAATCCCAATTAGTCGCTTCTATCGTTTTAATTGGCAACCTGAGCAGCCTGGTGACAATCCCGATCATACTTTGGTTTATTTTATAGCGCTTCCTATCATCAGAGTTGGTAGATTAACAACCGGTCGAATGTATTCGATCCTGTTTATAATGACTCAAGCTGGATTATTCCCTCGATGCTCTGCCCTGGTTTTAAACTATGGCTTCCGCTATCCAGTTCGAGAACATATTTGGATGGTTTTGATATACCGTAGCTGGGACAGGGGTCGGAAACGCAGGGAGATAATTTTTTAATGCCGATTATCTTTTCGTTTTTGTCGAGCCAGATCACGGTTAATGGTATCAGAGTATTTTTCATCCAGATTCGATGGTCGCCGGGATCTGGGTATATAAATAGCATGCCCTGGCGTTTATCCAGGTGATCACGATACATCAGTCCATGCTTGCGTTGATTTGCAGATCGCGCAATTTCCAGTAAATAATCTTCCCCATTTAAATTAAGTTGTCTCTTACCAAAAATAATATCGTTGGCGCTGGCTGTTTCGAATACCAACAAAGAAAGCATAATAAAAATCACAGTGGGGGCTATGGCGAACCTGACTTTAAAAACTTTAAGAATACGCATTTATTACCACCCGATTATGATCCGGTCTAAATTTAACCCTGACCTACGCCGACTGAATATCGAAATCGACCACCACTGAAGATATTATTGGGATAGGATCGGTCAACATATCAGTATTTCGTAAATTATTTCACATTCACTTAGAGTGACTATTTAATCTTCAAACTGATAAAAACCACCCAAAAACTTGATTTTATTGATAATCTGGCTATAAACAATAAGTCACATTTCTGTGACATAGTTCGGTATTTAGGTAAATTTAACTCGATAATAACAGTAATAAGCCTAAAATTGACCGTCCTAACTTTAATAGAATCAATATGGGGACTAAATTGATTTCGAATAAAGATAGCGCCAGTAAAATAAAAAGTAGCTCGAACGTAGAGCCATACGAAAACGCCCGCCGACTTAGCGTACTACGTCGCCAGCGAAAAGTCCTAATCGTTGATGACGAATCCACTGGCCGTACTATCCTGTCTAAAATCATTCAACAGGTCGAAGATGACGTTAGCGTCGATGCTTTTGATAATCCGTTAGAGGCCTTAGACTGGCTGGATAACAACCATCCGGATTTAATAATTACCGACTATCGTATGCCCGAAATGAACGGTGTGGATTTAATTCGAAAAATTCGCGATAAACCCGCCAGTCAGGACATTCCCATCATGATGATTACAGTCGTCAGCGAAAAATCAGTTCGCTACGATGCGCTCGAAGCTGGCGCCACGGCATTCTTGACGCGCCCTATCGATCAAATCGAATGCCGCACAAGCTGTCATAATTTATTAAAGTTGCACGAGCAGCAATCGATCATTCAGGACCGCGCCGACTGGTTGGCACGCCAGGTCGAAGTCGCTACACAACAAATTGTAGCGCGAGAAAAGGAAACCCTGCTGCGACTGGCGAAAGCTGGTGAATACCGCGATGAGGGAACCGGCTATCACGTAGTTCGAATGGCGAAGTACTCGCGCGAGATTTCCGGGGCACTTGGATTGAGCGAAAAGGAATGTGACGAGATAGAATACGCGGCACCAATGCACGACATCGGTAAAATTGGTATTCATGATGATGTACTGTTAAAACCGGGTAAATTTGATAAACAGGAATGGCTGACAATGCAACAGCATACAACGATAGGGCATGCCATATTGTCAAACAGTCAGTCCCGCTATATCCAAACCGGTTCGATCATCGCACTAAATCACCACGAAAGATTCGATGGAACAGGATATCCGCATGGTATTGCGGGCAAAGATATCCCGTTGGTAGCACGTATTGTGGCCGTAGCCGACGTTTATGACGCCCTGGTTTCTTCACGGCCCTACAAAAAACCATGGACTGAAGCTGACGCGCAGAACTATCTCGAGAAGAACGCTGGTACACAGTTCGATCCAATCTGTGTCGAAGCCTTTTTTGAACGCATCGATACAATTAAGAGCATTCGCGATAATTTCAGAGACGACAAATAGTCGTCGCTGATTCTTCATAATGGAATTAGCAGAGAAGAAAACTAACTGGTATACCAGGTTGAATCAACGGTTATCGAGAACTGGAGATTCTGAGCCCGAGCAGGCAAAAATTCGGCTCGCTATAGGATTACTGGTCATCATTTACATCTTCCTCCCGTGGGGGACAGATGAATCATATTCTAAAATAATCTTCTCGCTAGACGGGTTTATAGTCTCGCTGGCGAGTTTCATGAGTGTTTTGTTTTCCTCTTCATCACTAGCAATTTTTATTGCGATTGTACTGAATCCTGTCGCCTCCCCAATAAGAAGAGTGCTCGCTACGGTAGTCGATATGGTTTGCCTGTCATTCCTCATGTTCCATTCAGGAGACGGCAGCGTACCGTTGTTTTTTATCTATTTGTGGGTAATTCTTGGAAACGGATTTCGCTATGGCGTGCCGTATTTATATATCTCACAGAGCATAGGTGTCGCTGGATTCTTTATCGTCATTCTTTGGGGGGAGTATTGGCAAGCAAATCGCAGCTTCGGAATCAGCCTGTTTATGATGCTTTGCCTGTTACCACTTTACGCATCATTCCTGCTCAAGAAGTTACACGCTGCCATCGATATGGCTAAGCAGGCGAACCAGGCGAAATCACGTTTTCTGGCTAACATGTCTCATGAATTAAGAACGCCGCTAAATGGTGTTATCGGCATGGGTGAACTCCTGCGAGAAACCAAGCTCAATTACGAACAGCAAGAACTTGTCGGGTCTATGCATAGCTCAGCTAATACGCTGCTGGAATTGATCGAAAATATTCTTGATATCTCCAAGATCGAAGCCGGGAAAATTTCAATTGAATCCAAAGACTTTGATTTACACGCAGTTGTGAATACAGTGATTTATATGTTAGCGCCAATGGGCGACTCTAAAGGACTGACAGTATCCTGTAACTTTGCTCCTGATACACCCTTTTCACTAAAAGGCGATCAACAACATATACGCCAGGTTTTAATTAATCTTATAAACAACGGCATCAAGTTTACTGAGAAGGGTTCGGTAAATTTATCAGTTAATCTCGCCGGAGGATCGGATTCAAAACCCAGGATCAGGTTCGAAATTTCAGACACCGGGATAGGAATTTCAGACGATGATATCGATAAAATTTTCGACAACTTTACCCAGGCAGATGCCAGCATCAGTCGATCATTCGGTGGAACCGGTCTAGGGACTACAATATCAAAAGAACTGGTAGAGCTGATGGGTGGCAGTATCGGTGTAGAAAGCATAGAAAACCAGGGGTCCATTTTCTGGTTTGAAATACCATTTATCGCCAGCAAAAATCCTCAAACAAGCATATCGGAAAATCGTATTCTGCTGCTGGCAAGCGAAGAGACCGCGACTGTTATCAGGCCTTCACTCAAATATTGGAATGTAGATTTTGACTGGGTCAGGACATCAACCCGTGCGCTTTCGCAGCTATTACAGGCTAACGATGTTGATGACCCTTATGAAACCGTTATCGTAGATCAGGATAGTTTAACCGATATCGATGCACTGCAATTCGCTCAGATGGTTAAGTCAGAAGGTTTACTCGAAAACACTTCTCTGGTTTTGATCAACTCATCTGTAACTATGATTGACGCTAATCGCTCCAATCAATACTACATTTCCACCATTGATAATCCTGAAGAAACGAGGCTGTTATTCAATTCCCTGCACGCCGCTCAGAGTGTCAATATTAGCGACACCAAGATTGTCACGATGGCCGAGCACTATGCAAAACAGGCTGGTGCCAGGGCACTCAATATTCTTGTAGCCGAAGATAACAAGATCAATCTACAGGTTGTTCAGGGTATTTTGCATAATGCTGGTCACAACGTGCGAATTGCCAGGACGGGTGATAAGGCATTAGATATTCTCAGCGAAGACATGGAAAGCATAGATATGGTTATTCTGGATATGAACATGCCTGAATTATCAGGCGTGGAAGTTGTCAAATCGTTGCGCTTTATGGACACTAGTGGAAAAATTCCCGTTATCATGCTCACAGCCGATGCCACTCCCGAAGCAAAAGAAACATCTATCAATGCTGGCGCAAACAGGTTTCTGACAAAGCCAATCGACGCCCGGGCATTACTCGAATCAATCGCATCACTGTCGAAGAATATTCGTCCAGGTAAAGTAGCACCAAAGCCTGCTCTAGAAAACAGGCCCCGCATCAAAAGCAATGTTGAAGAGTCGGAATGGTATGATTATACAGTTCTTCATGAACTCGATATTCTGGGTGAAGAGCCCGAATTTATTGAATCGCTGTTTAAGAATTTTAATATCGAAGGTGATCGGCATATTCTCAATATAAAATCTGCCATGGAAGATGACTATCTGGAGTACCGAGAAAATTTGCACGCTCTTAAGGGATCGGCAATCGAGCTAGGGGCCGGAAAACTAGTTGAAATTTGTGAAAAAGGAGAGTCGCTCAAACCGTATGACATAGGTAGTGAAAAAATCTTCTACATTTTTTCGGAACTGGAAGGAATTTATAAAAATACCGTAACTGCATTAAACAATGCAGTTACGGCTGATCACAAAGATTATCCCGGTAGTAAATCTACTGATCAATAATAAAGCGTTTTAAGCATCAATTTTAATATTTTGCCTGCGCACCAGCCTCTCCATCATGCGCAAATCTTTAGCAGTCAGCTGTAGCGCCGCATCAGCCCAGACCGTGGCGATTTCTTTTAACTCTTCATAACTCACGAGATCGCAAACATCTTTTACCTTGCGTAAGATTTTACGGGTATTCTTTGATCTCTTTGACGAATTGATATAGCGGTATACTGCTAGCTCGCCTTCGCCTTTTTCGGCCAAAATATCTACGACACCCATATCATATAATTCCTCCGCCGAATATAAACTTCCACTCATTATCATCTTTTCAGCTGCGGCTGCGCCTATTTTCCGAGACAATATTGAATATGCACCCATGCCAGGGAAAAGATTGAAGAGAATTTCCGGCATGCCCATTTTTACTCCTCGCTCGGCAACAACTACATTAGCTGAGATGGCTGATTCAAATCCACCGCCTAAGGCATCGCCTTGAACTAGTGTAATTGTCGTTAGGTCAACGTCGAGATGAGCCATGTTTCGATATACCAAATCGATACTTTGCATCGCATATTCCAGCAATCCCTCTCTGTTATTATCGCGGATATATCGGCAGAATAGATCAAGATCGCCACCTAAATTAAACACACCTTCAACGTCTGAACCCGAAATTAGATAGTCGTATTTCTCACCATTGGTTTCCTGCATTTCCAGTTTTACACTATCAAAATAGTCACCAATATCTTTCAGCAGCTTTGGTGTGAAAGATGGTCGAGGAGCGCCTTTCATCAGAAGCCAGCCTGCTTTATTTTTACCGTCGTAGTGGGTCTTAATTTGAGATTGATTTTCATACGACTGCTGGTCGCGAGAAATATCACTTAGGTATGCTACGTTGCTCATCTTGCTTCTCCGGGTAATCTTGGTTTTAGGCTCTTAAATTGTTACTGAGTATTTTTTAATCTTGCTATTTTTCGCCGCGGCAGGTTATATTTTTATGGTGGTTGCCGCTTAAAAATCAGCCCCTTAGTACGACCTTAATTTAACGGATAGATTTTTGATTGCAAGCATAGTGTGAACAGTGTCACATCATGTAAATGAGAATTTACTTTAAGTAGGTGGCATAATTCATTGAAAACAAAAATTAATGAATCAAAAAATAAAATTGAAATAAAATTGAAAAAAATTCAATTTTACGTCAAAAAATTGACTAAACTGCCTTAAAAGTACCCTTGAAGTTGTTGATTTCGTTAAAATTAGAAGAATTAATTCTTCATTTTCGACGATTCTAGTGGCATTTTCCCGTAACTCTGCTACGCCTCTGCTAACGAACTGGGCAGTTCAATAAATGGTTGTAAACTTATCAATCGCCGAGTGCTCTCAATCCATCTCTTCGATCCAGGCCATTTGCACGGCTTCAAGTATTTTTTCGTTCGATCTTTCGGGATCGTCGTCGAATTCTTCCAGCGCGCAAATCCAGGCATGTAAATCGGTAAAGCGAATATATTGTGGATCAACTTCGGTATGAATTTCGGATAATTCGATTGCAATATCCAGTGTATCGGTCCATTTTAAACTCATGATCAGGGGCTCCCTAGTGACTTTCAGACACCATATTAATCGTGTATTTGGGGATTTCGATAACCAGTGACTCTTCACCGACTAGGGCCTGGCAACTCAATCTCGAATCCATATCGAGCCCCCAGGCTTTGTCGAGATAATCGTCTTCCTGTTCGGTTGATTCTGCAAGCGAATCGAAACCCTCGCGTACATGAACATGGCAGGTGGTGCAAGCACATGATTTTTCGCAGGCATGTTCTATTTCTATGCCATTGTCCAACATTGCGTTACACAAACTGGTGCCTGATTCCGCATTGATCACCGCACCCTCGGGACAAATCTCTTCGTGTGGAAGAATTATTATTTCTGGCATTGTTACAGTTTTACTTCGTCTATTTGTTTACCCGCAAGTGCCTGTTTGACACTGGCATTCATACGCCTGGCAACGTAAATCTCGCTTACTTTTTCCATTGCCTTGATTGATTGTTTTAGCCTGTCGGCACAGGCGCTCTGAATATCCTTTTGCAGATTATCCCTGGCCTTTTGTATTGCTTTAATTTCTGCTTCGCTGAGTAAACTGTCACCATCACTAGCAAGGGCAGCGTCAATAGCCTCTATAGTTCGTTGTGCCTCAACTTGTTGCTCTTTGAGCATTCGAGCTGATATATCGTCATGCGCATAATCGATTGACTCTCTTAACATGGTTTCAATTTCGCTATCAGTTAAACCATAGGACGGTTTGACGACGATATCTGCAGTCACACCACTCTTACTCTCTTCAGCCCTCACCGACATCAACCCATCCGCATCCACCTGGTAAGTTACCTTGATGCGCGCAGCACCTGCGTTCATCGGGGGAAAACCACGTAGTTCAAACCTGGCTAACGATCGGCAATCGGATATCAGTTCTCTTTCTCCCTGGACGACGTGGATTGACATTGATGTCTGTCCGTCTTTATAGGTAGTGAACTCCTGAGCCCTGGTTACTGGAATTGGCGTATTGCGAGAAATGATCTTTTCGCTTAATCCGCCCATGGTTTCGATACCCAAAGACAGTGGTAACACATCCAGCAATAACATCTCACTGTCAGGTTTGTTGCCAGCCAGCACATCAGCCTGAATCGCAGCACCAATCGCCACCACCCGATCAGGGTCTAGTTTCGACATGGGGTCGCGCTCGAAAAACTCCCCTACCATTTGTTTTATCAGCGCTACTCGGGTCGACCCGCCGACCAGGATAACTTCGTCGATATCCTGTTTCGAGATATTAGCGTCGCGTAAAACCCTTCGACAGGGCATCAGCGTTTTTTTAACTAATGGCTGGATTAACGCTTCGAACCGGGCCCGATCAATACTACCCTGCCATTGCTGATTGTCGTATTGAATATCGATTTGTGCTTCGTCATTGTTAGTCAGCGATTCCTTGGCAGCTCGTGCTGCAATCAAAATCGTACGCGATAATTGCGCATCGACAGACTGGAAATCCGCCTGCGCTAAAATCCATTCTCCTATTGCGTGATCCATATCGTCACCACCCAGCGATGAATCACCGCCAGTAGCCAAAACTTCGAACACGCCCTTGTTCATGTGTAAAATAGAAATATCGAAAGTGCCGCCGCCGAGGTCGTAAATTGCAATGACCCCATCATTTTTCTGATCCAGGCCATAAGCAACGGCAGCTGCGGTCGGTTCATTGAGCAATCGAAATACATTTAAATTCGCTAGTTTTGCCGCATCCCGGGTCGCCTGTCGCTGGGCATCGTCGAAATAGGCTGGCACTGTAATGACTACGCCTGCCAGTTCATCACCGAGTGACTGCTCAGCCTGCGAGACCAGGGTTTTCAGAATCTCGGCAGAAACCTCGATCGCACTGACATTGCCCGCAGCAGTCTGAATTCTGGGTACATTCGACGCTGCATTGGTAACAAAGTTGTAAGGCATTACATCGCCTAGCTGTCTAACATCTTCGATACCGCGCCCCATCAGTCGCTTAACTGACGATATGCTGTTTAGTGGGTCAACCGATTGCATTTGTTGAGCTGCATCCCCAACCAGTATCCGATCAATCCCATAATGCACGATCGATGGCAGTAAATGCCAACCATTGACGTCAGCCAGCGTATCCGCCTGGCCACTGCGTACGGTAGCAACCAGCGAATTGGTGGTACCAAGATCAATACCCACCGAAAAGTGATGCTGGTGGGGAACGGTTGATTGTCCCGGCTCGGATATCTGCAATAACGCCATACTAGTATTCTTCTAACTCGATTTGAAAATCCATCAGCTGATCCAGGATCCGCTGAATAAACTGCATTTTTCGACTACTATGCCGTGCGGCATCGAGCTGTCCCTGGTTAAAACTGGAAACGAACTCCGCGCCAAATTGCTCGGCTTTGGATCGAAGTTTTTTGGCGATATGATCACAGCAAATTAAAGGATCAGCATCGGAACGGCACTTATCAAACTCTTCACGGATAGCAATTTGCTCCATCAAAAAAGCTGTGTCCGATGTGGTTTCCGCTTCGTCGTTTAGCTCCAGGCCACTTAGCTCAAGCATATAGCGAGCGCGTTTGACCGGATTCGACAGGGTCTCAAAAGCCTGATTAATCCAGGATGCCTGTTGCACTGAAAGTCGCTTTTCCTGCTCGCTGCCATTAACGAATCGATCAGGATGATAAACCGCCTGTAAGCTTTGCTGTGCCGAACTTAAATGCTTGAGGTCAATTTCGAATGTGAGATCCAGTCCGAATAGCTCAAAATAGCTTTGTTTTAAATCCAGTGTCTGCATGGCTGACTTCTATACTGGGCCATTTTATACGGTGAAACTTTCGCCACAGCCACACTCATTCTTTGCATTCGGGTTTTTAAATTGAAAACCCTCGTTGAGACCTTCCCTGGCAAAGTCGACTTCGGTACCATCGAGGAAAATCAGGCTCTTGGGGTCGACTACTACTTTCACACCTTTAGTTTCAAACACCGAGTCGCCGTCTTGAAGTTCATCTACAAATTCAATGACATAAGCCATGCCCGAGCAGCCTGTGGTCTTTACACCGAGTCGTAGACCGATACCTTTACCACGATTCTCGAGAAAATTTTGTACTCGCGTCGCAGCTACATCTGTCAATTGAATTGCCATCATTAAGCCTCTTTACACTACTGCCTGCCGTATTATGGTTGGCAGTTTGTCAATTAATTCCTGTAATTTCAATACCAATGCATCGACTTCCTGCAAAGTATTATTCATGCCAAAACTGGCCCGAACTGCGTTCAGTGCCAAACCTTCATCAACCCCCATTGCTGTAAGCACATGACTCGCTTTAGTCACTTCACTGTGACAAGCCGAACCACTGGCTAGCGCAAACCCTGCACGGTCAAGCTCCATTAGCAACGTTTCCCCATGATAGTAAGGTAGAGAAAAATAAGTAGTGTTTGGCAAACGTTCCGTGTCGCATCCAAAAATAACCACGCCGGGTATCATTGCCAGCCTGGATTCAAATAATTCTCTCAGCTGTAATAAGTGGTGGTGCTTTTGCTTTAATTCAAGCACAGCGACCTGTGCCGCCTTACCCAAACCAACGATCATCGCTACATTTTCAGTGCCAGCGCGTCGATTTTTTTCCTGTTCACCACCGCTAATTAATACCTGCCTGGGTTTTCGATTAACGATTAAGGCACCGATACCTTGCGGGCCCTGTAATTTGTGCCCGGAAAGGGTCAGGGCGTCGACTCCGAGTTGCTTCATATCTACCGGCAACTTACCGACAGCCTGTGTTGCATCGGTATGGGTCAGGCAACGATCAGGATCTATTAATTGCACTAATTGCTGGAAAGGTTGCAGCACCCCGGTTTCATTGTTGGCCAGCATAATTGAAAGAATCTGCGGGTCATTTTGTTGCAATATTAGCCGAGCTGCTTCCAGATCGACCTGACCCGATGAATCAGGTTTGAGTCGAAGCACCTGATGTCCAGACTTCTGCAACTGTACCAAAGGCTGCAGCACACTGGGATGCTCGATTTCACTACTGATAACCGGCCGCGGATCTGATGTATCGAGATATCCTTTAAGCAGCAGATTGTTTGCCTCCGAGCCACCCGAGGTAAAAATTACGCATTCGGCGGCACAATTAACCAGTTCTGCGACCTGGCCTCTAGCCATCTCAATCGCCGACCGCGCCAGTCTGCCGGAGCTGTGCAAACTCGAGGCGTTGCCAACCGCATTGTTCAGGTAAGGCAATATCGCCTCGACCACCTCAGGGTGTAAGGGTGATGTCGCGTTATGATCGAAATAAGTCTGCATACAAAGTTATACTAAGTCTTGCGAATTTTGACGCAAATCATGACTCCGCGAAAGTTCCACTACTTCTTTATTTTGCATCATGTCTGCGAGTGAGATAGTTGTCAGGTAATTCTGTATCTGTTCGCTGAGTTCTTCCCACAACTGCTCGGTCAAACAGGGTTCGAAATTGGTTGAGCCGTCCATGACGTCTTTATTGGTAACATTCATCTCTTCGTCCACCGCATTGATTACATCGGCTATACAGACATCTTCGGGTAAATCTCCGAGGCTATACCCTCCTCCCGGACCACGCGTACTGACCACCAGTTTGTTGCGCCGCATTTTCGCGAATAACTGCTCCAGGTAAGACAGAGAAATACCCTGTCGAACCGAGATATCGGCTAGAGAAACTGGACCCTGGTCAGAGTGCATGACCATATCCAATAACGATGTTACTGCATACCTGCTTTTGGTGGATAAACGCATTAGATGAGAAAATATGGCGATAATTACGCGAAGTATACAATCCTGACTAAAATGGTCAACTATTGCGCTTGATTAATTCCGATTGGTAACACTTTGAACAGGCAATCGAACTGTCACCGTGGTCCCCTCGCCCAGGCTACTTTCAATATTTATCGCTCCCGCGTGTGCCTCAACGATCAATTTACACAGGTAAAGTCCAAGTCCGTATCCGCCGGTGCTGCGTTGGCGTGCAGTATCAGCCCGGAAAAAAGGTTCGGTGATATGCATTAAATCTGCCTCGCTAATACCCGCCCCATGGTCAGAAACTCGCAGACACAGGAATTCGGCCTCTTGCTCAAGTTTTATCTCGACCGGGGTTTTAGGCTCCACCGAGTAACGACAGGCATTATCGAGCAAGTTTTTTATCAATAAACGAATTCTAACTTCATCCAACGATGCGATGACTGGAGACAAATCCTTATTAATATTCTCACTGGGGAAGTATTCCCTGATAACTTCTTCTATAGTCTCGGCCAAATTCAATTCACACCTGTTAAGCGGCGCATGGCTGGTATTAAGTTTTTCTGATTCTAGAATATTCGACACCAGATGCTCCATTTCCCTGACATCCTCAATCAGCAACTCCCTTGTCTCGCTTTCATCAATCAATTCCAGGTTAACCCGCATACGTGTCATCGGAGATCTTAATTCATGGCTGATAGCGAGTAGTAAACTAGCTTTGCTTTCCAGCATGGTCTTAATTCGTAAAGACATGTCGTTAATGCCCTGTGCCATTTGCGCTAGTTCATCTTCACCATGAATTTCGATGGGAGTATCCAGTTTACCATCACCAATATTTCTAACCTGCTGTGATATCGTTGCAATGGGTCGAAACATTCGACGAATAAAGATATACAGAATGAACAGGGTCCCGACCAGCGAAATAAACAGAATCAAGTGGCGTTTCCCAGATCCAGACCTAAATTTGCTATCCACCACAAACAGATATCGATAAGCCTGTTTTTCGGCCATCAAAACAAACTCGTCATGATCATGACCAATATAATATTTCTGGTAAGGATGCGGTGCCTGCTCAAGTTCAAATTTATTAATCGACTGAATTTTAGAATGCGATGACCAATCGGTATCAGGACCTTCAATGCGTATCTCAAAGGGTAAATCGAAGGCGAGTAACCTGGCCTTGTTCAAATCTGGAGGTAGCCCGATGTCGTCTACGACATACTCAATATAGCGCGCCAAATTTGGCAGTAAATCGTTTTTAAATCGGGGCTTGAATTGACTGGTAAAATTAATGCTGAGAACTAAAGCCACGATAACCATCGATAATATAAAATAAAACAATAACCTGAAAATCAGGCTGGCACGTTTGATTCGAAAATATTGTCGTAGATTATTAACCATTATCGACTGACAAACTGATATCCAGTACCGCGAACGGTTCTGATCAGTTCGGGGCGTTGTAATTTGTGCCGCAACCGACTCACCAGGACATCGATGGCTCGACTGTAGATATCTGCATCGATACCGTTTAATGCCCGCATAATTTCATCCCGGCTAAATACCTTGTTTTGATTTTGAATTAATAATTCCAGTAAGCCAAACTCAGTCGAAGTTATGTCAACAGTTTGGTCGTCTTTCAGTACCAGTTTTTTACCCAGATCAATCCGCAGATTACCGATCTTGAATTGCTCCCGGTTACTGGTTGATTTGGAACGCTTTAAAATATTCTGTATTCGCGCCACAAGTTCGCGTGGTTCGAAAGGTTTAGGCAAATAATCATCCGCCCCGAGCTCCAGCCCGACTACCCGATCCATGACATCACCCCGGGCCGTTAACATGATGACAGGGATATCACTAAACTGCCGAATTCGGCGGCAGGTTTCAAATCCATCGATCCCGGGCAACATAATATCGAGCACCACGAGTTCAAATTGCTCGCGCTGCAGTCGGTCAATGCCTTTTAGGGGATGTGTTTCACTAGAAAGAGAAAGATCAAATCTTGCAAGGTAAGCCTGCAACGGTTCCGCAAGTTTTTCGTCATCGTCAATTAGCAATAGCTTTTTCATAATATTATCCGTCCGATAACAAACGTTACCACGGATGCACAAAATGAAAAGCAACTTCAGACAAGTGAAGTTGCTTTCGTTGGGTGAGCTTTTTTACGAATTTAATGATTCTGGTGATGCCGACGCATACGCTCACCCATGTGCTCTCGCAATTCCTTTTTTTGCTCACTATCGAGCGAATCGAGAAAACCGGCGATTGAGGCGATAATCTGCGGTGCCTTGTCATTAATCGTTTGAGTTTTTTGTTGAACCATTTGCAGAGCTTTTGCCTGGTCCAGGGTCGGTTGCGACAAAAATTGTTGCATCAACTCCATATGTTCGGCCCGGCCCGAGCGTAGCTCGTTCATCGTTTCCAGAACTGTCACCGACAGTGACTTTAAATTTTCCTGCTGCATCGTGTTGAGTGCCAGGTTTTCGGTAATCATATCCGTCATATACTCGGCTTTCTTTTCAGGACTCATTTTCCAGCCACTGTGCGCGCCATAAGCAAATACGCCTGAGGCCACACCAAGTGTTAATACAGTTACTGCGATAATTTTTGTAGAATTTTTCATTTCCTGCTCCAGGAGTTAGTTAATAACGACAGGAAGATTAACTCGGAACGAGTCCGAGTACTTTTCAGACGCGTAACGTATTGTAAGGATTTGTAACAGATTAGTTTTTATACTTTTCTACCGAGCTAAGAATACCGCGCAGAATATTGACCTCGATTTTGCTCAGCTCAAAGCGATGATACAGCCGCCGCAATCTCTGCATTAGTAAACCCGGGTTTTCGGTATCAAGAAATTTTGTTGTCGTCATTACCTGTTGAAGATGCTGGAAGTAGCCCTCTAATTCCTGACTGGTGGCGGCAGACTCCTGAACATTGGCCTGTCGGGCTTTAGCTTGATAACCGGCCTTCATGAATATTTCATAACAAAGCACCTGAATCGCTGAAGCCACATTGAGCGAGCTGAAATCAGGATTGGTTGGAATATTGACCATGTAATGGCAAAGCTGCAATTCTTCATTAGTCAACCCCGATTGTTCCCGACCAAACACCAGCGCAACCCTGGATTGATCGTTCAGATCGGCAATCTTTCGCGCCATTAAACCTGGCGTCAATTCCGGCCAGGGTAAAGAACGCACACGTGCGCTCGAAGCAATGACCAGGTTACAATCTTGTATCGCTTCCTGAAGACTCTCGGTTTTGCGCAGCTTATCCAGAATCACGTTAGCGCCCGAGGCCCTGGCGTAGGCAATCTCACCAACTGGACACTGGGGGTTTACTAATACCAGGTTAGAGATACACATATTGTGCATGGCTCTCGCAGCAGCACCGATATTCCCCGGGTGAGTAGTCCCCACCATTACAATACTAATATGGTCTAATTTCATTCTGAGAATTTTTAGAATTTAAGGCTCTTCGGGATAATTCATGGGTTAATACAAAGGTGGTTCTCGCCAAGGCGCGGAGAACGCAAAGGATTTTATCTGCATATTCAAATAGATAAAGCATTTACCATTTATCTCTTTGCG
>Ga0255051_10000113_pt1 | contig 28424 bp, 30 predicted proteins | sample JV7_2_9_MG_FD_181719 | JGI IMG/M metagenome (GOLD analysis project Ga0255051, IMG submission 181719) | Seawater microbial communities from Jervis Inlet, British Columbia, Canada - JV7_2_9 | ecosystem: Environmental > Aquatic > Marine > Inlet | place: Canada: British Columbia | collected 2016-10-06
CCCGGAGAAACAACATTGATCCCGACCGGGCTCGCAATTCATATCGGTGATGCGGCGCTGGCGGCTGTTTTGCTACCAAGATCAGGGCTTGGGCACAAGCACGGTCTCGTGCTCGGCAACCTGACGGGGTTGATCGATTCGGACTACCAAGGCCAGGTGTTTATCTCTTGCTGGAACCGTGGCGCAAAAAGTTACAGCGTGCAGCCCGGTGAGCGCATCGCACAAATGGTATTTGTGGCAGTCGAGCAAGTGGAATTCAACGTCGTCGATGAATTTGGCGACAGCGGTCGTGGTTCAGGTGGGTTCGGTCACTCAGGCAAAGACTGAGCGGCGGTCATCGTAAGTCCTTTGAGGCTCTTGAAGCGATCAATATCACCTTCAAACCGGTCGATGATCGTGCGTTCGTCGCTGCGATATTTGGTCAGGTTCGACTTGTGCCGTGTGATCGTATCTTCAGTGTCCTGAATTTCCTGTACCAGGCTCGACTCGATCATCGGTGCGCTTGGGTCGGAGCTATACGGGCGATACTTCGCCGATTCCTTTTTCAATTGCGCTAGTCTGCGATCGAGATTGCGCAAGTACAATTCAGTGACCCTGGATTGCGCCTGAAATAACTCAATTCGACGATCACGATGCATCACGATCTCATCGATAGTCTGATAGGTCGAAAGCAATGCCCGGTCTGCACGCAGTTGTAATTCTTTACGTAAAGCTATTTGTGCAGCGACGCGTTCTGCTTCTAATTCCTCGGGAGTTTTCTTGCCCCGTATGTGTCCGACTATCACTCCATGCTCGTTGATCAATTCTTTGGGTATTTCCGCGTACTCGGCCGGGATGCTGTCGCCGTAGTGCCGGACTCCCTCATCGTCCACCCAGGTGTAAGAGATACGCTGTTGGGCGTGGGCAGCCAGGGGCAGCAGGAAACACAAAAGGATTGGGAGTGCTTTGATTTTCATAGCGAAACTATGCCATGAATCACCGTCTCAGTAACGGGACTGGTTCGCGATTTTGTAGCTTGACGGGTGTCGATATTTTGTAAATTGCGCTGTAAAAAGCCAACAAATACAGCCAGTTATGGAATTGTGCCGTGTTTTCTACGGTATTCTAAAATCGACTCGAGATACTCCGCGTGCTCTCCTGACTCTTCCAGCGAATCGATCAGACTGTCGAGCCCGATGATACTGATTACTGGAATCCCGAGGGCTTGTTGCAGCTCCTGAACCGCGGATGCAGGACCCTGTCCGCGTTCCTGGCGGTCCAGCGATATCACCAGCCCGGCAACGTCCGCGCCCGCCGCGGTAATAGTTCGGTAAGCCTCTCGTATGGCCGTGCCTGCAGTAATGACGTCGTCGACGATCAGTATCCGGCCCGCTAGCGGCGTGCCAACAATACTGCCGCCCTCACCGTGCGCTTTCGCTTCTTTTCGGTTATAAGAAAACGGCACATCGATGTCTTGATGTTCGGCGAGCGCCGCGGCCGCAAGTGCTGCGAGAGGAATACCCTTGTAGGCCGGCCCGAACAACATGTCGAATTGCAGGTCAGCTTCGGCGATTGCGGTTGCGTAATAACGCCCGACTCGCGCAGCGGCATAGCCGGTATTGAACAGTCCGGCATTAAAAAAATATGGGCTGACGCGACCGGACTTCAACGTAAACTCGCCGAATCGCAGAACGCCGAGCTCGATGGCTAAATCGATGAACTCTTTTTTATAAGCCTGCATGCTATGTATGATGGCCGCCAAATAAAAAACGCATTAAAGTATGACACAGGGTCTATGGAGGCGCAGATTGTTTCGAGTAATTAGTTTAAACGCCAATGGCATTCGGGCTGCGGCCCGGAAGGGTTTCTTCGAATGGATAAGAGACCAGGATGCCGATGTCATTTGCATCCAGGAAACCAAGGCGCAAGTTCACCAATTGGTCGACGAATGCTTTTCACCGGCTGGCTATCACTGTTACTACGAGGATGCGATCAAGAAGGGCTACAGTGGCGTTGCGATTTACTCAAAGGAAAAACCCAAAAAGGTCATTCGCGGTTACGGCGACCGGGAATTCGACGACGAGGGTCGATACCTCGAAGTGCAACTCGAGGGAATTTCTGTCGTATCGTTGTATCTTCCGTCGGGATCTTCCAGCGACGAACGTCAGGCAGCCAAGTTTCGCTGCCTGGATACGTTCACGGAGCACCTGCACAAGTTGCGAAGACGCCGCTCGGAAGCGATTATTTGCGGCGACTGGAATATCGCGCACAAAGAAATAGATCTGAAAAACTGGAAAGCCAACAAAAAGAACTCCGGGTTTACGCCGGAAGAGCGGGCGTGGATGGATAAGGTGTTTGGTGAGTATCGTTTTGTTGACGCTTTTCGTATTGTGCAGTCCGGTCCCGATCAATACACGTGGTGGTCCAACCGTGGCCGCGCGTGGGACAACAATGTGGGGTGGCGACTCGACTACCAGGTTGTCACCGAGGGGATGCAAAGCAGGGTTTTGGCTGCAGATATTTACAAGAATCAGCGCTTTTCCGATCACGCACCGCTGATCATGGATTACGATTGGCCACATGGCGATTGACACAACATCCGGCGTAGCGGGCGAATCGCAGGGCTGGCGATACTACCTGCAGAAAAACGTTCTCGTTATATTCTTCCTCGGTTTCTCGTCGGGCCTGCCGTTCCCCCTGGTTTACTCCACGCTGTCCCTATGGCTTTCGCAGGCCGGAGTGGAACTGAGCACGGTCAGTACCTTTGCCTGGCTTGGATTCGCGTACAGCTTCAAGTTTGTATGGGCGCCGTTGGTGGATTCTCTGAAAATTCCACTGTTAACCCGTTTGCTAGGTCGGCGCCGTGCCTGGATGCTGGTGGCGCAGATTTCGATAGGCGCCAGTCTGCTCGTGCTGGCAGGTGTCGATCCGATAGAGAATATTGAGGCGTTCGCGTTCGTCGCCGTCGCCGTGGCGCTTTCGTCTGCGACGCAAGACATCGTCATCGATGCTTACCGTATCGAATGCGCCGAAAGCAAGATGCAAGGAGTCCTGGCCGCGGCGTATCAGTACGGATACAGGGTAGCCATGCTTGTGGGCGGGGCCGGCGCAATCGCGATAGCCGAATTCGCGCCCTGGTCGGTGGCTTACACAGCGATGGCCGGGTGCGTTGTGATCGGCATATTGGCAACATTTTGGTGCGACGAGCCTGCAGTGCAGGCCCGGCAATTGCTTTACACAGGATTGTCTATTGTTGAGAAAGTCGCGAAGTGGTTCGCGCACGCCATAGCCGAACCCTTCGGTGACTTTTTCAAACGCTACGGTATGTTCGCGATAGTCATGCTCGCATTCATTTTGTTGTATCGCCTTAGTGATTATGTGCTCGGGATACTCGCGAATCCGTTCTACTCGGAAATCGGCTACACCAATCTGCAGATAGCCCTTATCGCCAAAGGCTACGGGTTGTGGGTCGGGCTGGTTGGCATCGGCGCGGGTGGCTGGGCTGTTGTGAAATACGGAGTCGCACGTTGCCTGGTCATTGCAACGATACTGATTGCAAGTACAAATCTATTTTTTGCCGCGATGGTAATTGTCGGGCCGGAACCGTGGATGCTTGCGGTAACGATCAGTGCCGATAACTTGGCACAAGGCCTTTCCGGAACGGTATTGATCGCTTACCTGTCGAGTCTAACCAATCTCTCGTTTACCGCGACGCAGTACGCGCTGCTGAGTTCCTTCATGTCCATGCTCGGCAAGTTCTCAGCCGGGTACTCCGGTGACGTACAGGAGTCAATCGGCTGGCTGGGGTTTTTCTTGTATGCGGCCGCGCTCGGTATACCCGCAATCATTCTTGCTTTTGTTGTCGCGAAACGCCACGAAGAGCTCGTTGGCCCGAAGTGACCCAGACCACTGAAATCGCGATCGGTCCGCTGTCGGATCTCGCGGACCCGGGATGCCGCGAATTTCAGATTGGTGATGGGGACTGGCCGTTGCGGGGATTTATCGTACGGCAGGGACAAGACGTTTATGCCTACGAAAATTTCTGCATGCATGTTGGCCACCCGTTGAACTGGATGCCGGATGGTTTCCTAAGCAGGGATCGCTCGGCGATCATCTGCGCGTCGCACGGGGCGTTGTATGAAATCGATACGGGTTTGTGTTTTGCAGGGCCGTGTATGGGCAAATCGCTGCGCACGGTCGGTGTAGAGGTTCGCGACGGTGTGATCTATTGTTTCTTGTGAAGAAACTCTAGCGGGTCGTGATAACCAGGCGGCATGTCGCCTTCTTTTAGGCCGATGTAGTCGTCGGGATCCATGTCAACCGAGCCGGACCAGTCCTCGGGCGGGCTGACTTCAATCAATAACAGCTCGGGCCAGGACTCGAGCTCGACTTCATCAATTGTGCCGTCAAAATGCTGTATTTCGATAGTGCCATCTGACTCATCCAAGGCAACAACTTCAAACAGACCGCCATTGGGACGACGAAACCATTTACCGATTACCGGGTATGCGACAGCCATGATGGTGTTCCTGATCCTCGTGAAACATCCCCCACCTATAGTTATAAAGCAATTCGTTCGAACTGCCAATCCCAAATTTTATGGCCGTGTCGCAGACCACGTTTTTCGAATTTAGTAGCAGCTCGATCCAGCGGATTGTCTCCGCCGTGTTCACGTCGTTCAACGCAATTGAAGCGTGAAAAATCTCCAAGAACTTCATCGATGTGCTCTGCATAGTTCTCCCAATCCGTTGCAATGCGCAACGAACCGTTTGATTTAAGGCGATCTGCACAGAGCTTGAGAAATTCGGGTTGAACGATGCGTCGCTTGTGGTGACGCGTTTTCGGCCAGGGGTCGGGAAAATACAAATTGATTCGCGACAGCGAGGCGCTTGGAATCTGTGTTTCCAGCACGTCTATCGCATCGTGCGATATAAGTCGAAGATTGCGAATACCTGCGTCTCGCGCCTTGATCAGGCAGTGTCCGATCCCGGGGTTGTGCACCTCGACGCCGAGAAAATCGGTCGCGGGATTATCGATGGCGAGTTGCACGAGAGATTCGCCGTTACCAAAACCGATTTCAAAAATGCGCGGTGCGGCGCGTTTGAAGATTGAGTCAAAATCCAGCAAATTCGAGCCAAAATCGATTCCGAAGTCCGGCCATAGCTCGTCGAGTGCGCGTTGTTGCGATGGCGTTAGCCGCCCGGAGCGGCGCACATAGCTTCGAATCGGCCGGCGATTGCTGCGCAGGACTTGAATCGGGCTGGTTTTCTCGGGACAACGGCCTTCAACGGACGCATAAAAAGAACGAAAAATATCCAGATCGGCTTGCATGTCACCAGTGAGCGTCATCACCGGCCCAAAACCGAGCCGCCTGTTCTTGTAGTCGAAAAAGCCGAATACAATCGGGACGCCGGCGCCTTCGGCGATCCGGTAAAAACCTGTTTTCCATCCTTTGGTCTTGCTGCGCGTCCCTTCCGGGGATATGCCCAACAAATAACTCTCATTGCTATTGAATGCCTCAACTGCCTGCTTAACGACCCTATTGGCTTTGCCCCGGTTCAACGGTACGCCGCCGAGACCGTTAAGCAGCACGCTCAGCGGAAACCAGAACAGTGTTGCCTTGACGTAAAATTTGACGTCGAGACCGTACGCTACTTTGTAGACCAGCAGCCAGTAACCATCCCAGTAGGACGTATGGTGAACACCTACGACAACTGCTTTTTTTGCGCTGGGTAATGGACCGACGGCAGTCCACCGTCCAAGCTTCAATAGCAGCTTTGCCACATGAGGCCAGAACACTTTACTGCCCCCTGGAAATTTCTGTGGCTCGTCGATGGCGCAGAATGACAGGCAACAAGCACAATGTAACGACCATGCATCCAAGCAACGCGCCTGCTGCTTGCGCGCCAAACTGCACGAGGCTGGGACTTGTCGCAACGATGAATGCGCCGAACGCAGCAATCGATGTTGCAATTGTCACGACGATTGCGAGACCGGTCTCGGCAAACACAGCGATCAGATCGCCGTTGTGGCGGCGCCAAGCTTCCGACAGGTGTACACCACCATCGACGCCGATTCCGAGAACGAGCGGCACGATTGCCGCAGTGACAACCGATGCGGGAACGCCGGCTATCGACATTGCCCCGGCAACCCAGATCAGAGAAAGAACAAGGGGGAGCAGGACAACAAATGGCAGGCCGATACTGCGCGTGCCGAACGCCAGGACCAGCAATATCACCCCTGCCGCGAGCGGTAACACAAAACGAATGTCGGCGAACAGTAGTTCGTCGATGCGGGCGTTCAGCGCGGGTGCCCCGCTCAGAGTCCACGAGCCGAGCCCAAGTCGCTCGATCTGCCGTTCGAGGTCCCAGGTGACTATTTCAAAATTTCCACGTATGAAAGGGTTTGCAACCGGGTGTACCTGCACCAGCCCTTTTAATTCGGGCACATCAATAAGGCTCGCTACGCTTTCGGGGCGATCGATATCGGCCATAAACTCTATTGTGTCATCAGCGTTATCAAATCGAACGAGTATTGGTGACGCAGTAAGTCCGTATTCTTCAGCGATCCTGGATTGCAAAATTCGTGACTGGATGCCAGTGCTCTCGAGCTTGCGAATATCACTGAGTACGTCGAGGTTGCCGACAGCATAAGCTGCTATCGCGGTTAATGCGATTGCCGCAACCGCTATCAACCGGCCGCTTTTCTCTATCCACGTTGCGATTGCGCGCAAAGGCATATCGAAGGTTGCCTTGCCAGACAGCCAGCGTTCCGGGCAGGACAGCAAGAGAGCGGGTAACAGGGTGATGCAGCTGATGTAAACACCCGCCGAAACAAACGCGCCGGAAAGTCCCAAATCGGCGAATCCACGTAATTCGGATACGGCCAGCGCACAAAACGTGGCAATAGTCGTGAGGCTCGCGACAGTGATCGGCCGCAGCAAACGCCACCAGGCGGATAACACTGCAGCGTCGCGAGATAGTCCGTCACGAACGATCGAGTAGCGGCACGCCTGGATCATATGAATGCAGTGATCGATGCCGATGCCGATTAGCAAGGTAGGTACCGCCGCAGCAAATAATGTGAGCTCAGGTCGCACGAGGCTGTATGCCGCGAGCCCCCATTCGATGCCGAGCCCTACCGGTATCAGCATCGCGAGTGCGAGCCAACCGATTCGGTAAACGAAGGCGAACAATAGAGTGACAAGAACGATGGCAACTACAAGTGCTGTTATCAGGTCGCGGTTGAGATTGTCGTGCGTTTCGACAATGTAGGCAGGCGTTCCGGCCATACCGCATGTCGGGGTTAGCGCATCAAGAATCGGAGCAACCTGTTCAATGGCAACGCCGGCATGCCGATAGTCCGCCGGGTCGCCGGTCAACGAAAAGGCGTACAACGATGATTTACCGGGATGGATATAAGTGCGGGTATGTGCGCGTATTTCCGGGAGCGACTCAATACGTCGGATTTCACCGCGAGGAATGTGCTGGTCCGGGTCACAAACGATCAGCAACTCCTCGAGTCCGGTAGTGACTTTCGCGAGGTCCCTGAATGTCATTACCGACGGATCGTCGTCGCCGAGCAGGCCGTACAAATCGCCATTCAGCTGCAGCTCATCAAGCTGCGCGGTCGCGAGCAGTGTCAGCACAATGCCGGCAATGGTGACCGGAATGGTTGGCCATCGCGCTACACCGCTGCTGTCTGTCATGTCAGTTCCGGCGTCTCAATGTATCGCAAGTATAGTCAACACCACTGCAGCTGCAGAGACGAGCACAATGGCGGCTGTCAGCCACATGCGCTGACGATGCAGCGACCTGAGTTCGTATCGTATCTTCCTGACTTCGGCCGCTTGTCGGGCCTGTTCGGAGTCACCGGATTCAGCACGATCGGCGAGGTAACGAATCGCAGCTGGCAACTCGCGCAACGCGTCTCGTAACTGAGGAAGATTTTTACGCAAATCATCGAGCATCGCGGCTGGGCCGAGTTGATCATTCATCCATTTCTTGAGTACTGGGTGGGCGGTCTTCCACAAATCCAGTTGTGGATACAGCTCGCGGCCCAGGCCCTCGATATTAAAAAGTGTCTTGTGCAACAGGATCATCTGCGGCTGGATTTCGACGTTGAATCGTTGTGCAACCCGGAACAGCCGCATCAGCACCTGCGCAAACGAAATCTCGGCAAGCGGCTTGTTGAAAATCGGCTCGCACACGGTTCGCACGGCAGTCTCCAGTTGATCGATGCGCGTGCCCTCGGGCACCCAGCCGGAGTCGAGATGCAATTTGGCGATACGATGATAATCGCGATCAAAAAAAGCGAGAAAGTTTTCGGCGAGGTAGCGTTGATCGCTCGGGCTAAGAGTACCGACGATGCCGAAATCCACCGCGGCGTACTTCGGCCTTTCCGGATCAGTCACGATGACAAAAATGTTGCCGGGATGCATATCTGCGTGGAAGAAATTATGGCGCAATACTTGTGTGAAGAAAATTTCGACACCGTTCTCGGCGAGCAATTTGATATTGGTGCCGGCATCATGCAATGCGTCCATGTCGCTTATCGGTATGCCGTAGATTCGCTCTTGAACGAGCACCTCGGGGCGGCAGAAATCCCAATAAATATCAGGGACATACAGCATGTCGGAACCAGCAAAGTTTCGCTTTAACTGCGCGGTGTTGGCGGCCTCACGCATGAGATCGAGCTCGTCGATGATCGTGCTTTCGTACTCGTCAACAAGCTCCAGTGGCCGCAATCGTTTGCCATGTTCCCAAAACCGGTCGGCAAGACCCGCCAACATTCGTAGCACTTCGAGATCTCGTTCGATCAGGTCCTGCACGCCCGGGCGCAGCAACTTGACGACGACTTCGGCGCCGTTCGGCAGTTGCGCGGTATGTACCTGCGCGATCGATGCCGCGGCAAGCGGCTCCGTATCAAACCGCTGGAAAACCTCGTCGACAGGCTCGCCGTAAGCGTCGTTCAGAATCGCAATTGCAATCGCCGCCGGAAATGGCGGTACTTCGTCCTGTAATTTCGCGAGTTCGTCAGCGACTTCTCGTGGCAGCAGGTCGCGACGGGTCGAAATCGCCTGGCCAAATTTTACGAAGATCGGTCCAAGTTCTTCCAGGGCCAGCCGAATGCGCTCGCCGAGTGGTGCAGACGTAGTTCTACGCCTCGGGAACAGGTAGAAAAGGAAACGTAGCGGCCGCAACAAATGCGTTTGCTTGATGGCGTCATCGAGACCGTACTTGACAAGTACCCGTTGAATGCCGATCAGTCTCGCGATTATTCGCCGCCGGCGCATTGTCAGCTTGTACTCTCGAGGCGCTTCAGGCGAGCGGCAACACGTTCGACATCGTCACGCAATTCACCCACCTGTTGTGAGAATCGATCAACCTCGTAGCGCGTTGGCAATTCTCGGCTCTCCTCTTGTAAATATTCGCGAATATTGCCGCCCATTGTGGAACGTGCACCGCGTGCCCAATTGCGGATACCGCGGGCGAATTCCGCCACTTGATGTGCTGCGACGTCACCGATTATGCGTGATAGCTCCTCTTCAACATCGGGCTTGGCAAAGTCAAGCAGAGTCTGAAATCGCTGCGCCGTAGCAGCGTCACCGGTCAGATCGATATCGCCGTCTCGAATTGCTTGTGCTCCTGCTCCGCCCATCATCCCGGCCAGCGTTACGAGCGAACCCGTAATCGCGACATCGGGGTCGGCGTCGAACTCCGTGCTCAAAGTGACAATGTCTTGATCGAATACAAAATACATGGCTATCGCCGTGTCGCGCACGCCAATTGCGACGGTTTTGCCATCGAGCTGGCCAGCAAGTTCCCGTGCTGGGGTTATCTCCGCAATATTGCGATTGAGTACGTCGGCAATAGGGCGCAACAGGGCTTCGAGGGCATCTGGCATCATCGAGTCCTAGAGGCGGTGGCCGATGTGCAGTGCAACAATTCCACCGGCCAGGTTCTGGTAGCGGCATCGCTCGAGACCGGCGGTCTGCATCATGGCCAGCAGCGTCTCCTGGTCTGGATGCATGCGAATCGATTCGGCGAGATACTGATAACTGTCCTCATCGCGGGCGACGAGCTTGCCAAGTATTGGCAGCACCTTGAACGAATAGAAATCGTAAGCAGGCCGAATAGCTTCGGCCGGCTCAGAAAATTCGAGTATCAGAAGTTTACCGCCGGGTTTGAGCACCCGATGCATTGAATGCAGCGCCGCACTCTTGTCGGTGACGTTGCGCAGCCCGAACGCAACAGTAATGCAATCGAATGCGCCGTCGTCGAATGGCAGGTTTTGTGCGTCGACCTGCGCAATCGACAAGTTGCCCGCGACGCCGCCGTCGACCATTCGACGCCTGCCTTGAATCAGCATGGCAGCATTGATGTCAGCCAGCACAACATGACCGGATGTGCCGACCCGGCGAGTGAATTCCTTTGCGAGATCGCCGGTGCCGCCCGCGAGGTCAAGTACGATATGACCTTTGCGAACACCCGCTTGATCGATCGTGTGGCGCTTCCACAATCGATGCAATCCGCCCGACATCAAATCATTCATGATGTCGTAGCGGCTTGCGACCGAGTCGAAGACGCCTCTTACGAGCTCGGCTTTGTCATCGACCGGCACAGTCTTGTAGCCGAAATGTGTGGTATCAGCCGTTGCGTCGGTTTTGGCCATAATTTTTGATTATTCTGGCTTTTCGCGAGCATACCCTGCGGCTGTCAGGCGGTCGAGGTAGCTCCGCCAGTTGGCCTCCATATTTTCGCCCAGTTCATGCAGACAGACCCACGTGTAGAGGCCCGAATCGTGGCCATCATCGAACACCAGGCGGACTGCGTAATGGCCGACCGGCTCGATCGCCGTGACCGCCACATTCTCTTTTCCGGTCTGCAGGGTTTCCTGTCCGGGGCCATGCCCTTTGACCTCTGCGCTCGGTGAATGCACACGCAGGTACTCAAACGAGTAATGAAACTCGCTGCCGTCATCGAAGCTGACGACGAGCATCTTCGAGTTCTTTCTAAGTCGGATTTCTGTTGGTGTCGATGACATATTCAAACGCCCGCAAACGGGCCATTTCTCTCCCTCATGGCTCGCTGCGCTGCGCTTTACTTCGGTCGCTAAACGCCCCGCTCACGGGCATTTACAGTATGTACCGACTCAAATCCTCGTCTTTGGATAGTTCGGCGAGATGATCGTCGACGTAGCCGGCATTGATCTGAACGTGCGAGCCGCTTTTCTCGGAGGCCTCGAACGAAACGGTTTCCAGCAGTCGTTCCATAACGGTATGCAGCCTACGCGCTCCAATATTTTCCGTGTTTTCGTTTACGTGGAACGCAACTTCCGCAATCCGGCGAACGCCGCTTTCCGTGAATTCCACACCGACGTCCTCAGTGCCGATCAGGGCGTCGTACTGCGCGGTGAGTGACGCGTCGGGCTCAGTTAGAATCCTGACGAAATCGTCTGTCGTTAACGACTTCAACTCGACGCGAATCGGAAAGCGTCCCTGGAGTTCGGGTATCAGGTCCGATGGCTTTGATGCATGAAATGCACCCGATGCAATGAACAGGATGTGGTCGGTTCGCACCATGCCGTACTTCGTATTGACAGTGCAGCCTTCGACGATCGGCAGCAGATCGCGCTGCACACCTTCACGGGAGACATCGGCGCCATATGTTTCCGACCGGCGTGCGACCTTATCGATCTCGTCAAGAAAAACAATGCCGTGTTGCTCGACGGCTTCGAGAGCTTGCGTCTTTAGCTCCTCTTCGTCGACAAGCTTTGCAGCTTCTTCGTCGGTCAGGTGCCGAAGTGCCTCCTTAACTTTTAGTTTGCGGGTTTTTTGACGATTGCTGCCGAGATTTTGAAACATGCCTTGCAGCTGGCTCGTCATTTCCTCCATGCCCGGTGGTGCCATGATCTCAACGCCGACCGGCATCGCCTGTATGTCGATTTCAATTTCTTTGTCGTCGAGCTTTCCCTCACGCAGCATCTTGCGGAATTTCTGACGAGTGTCCGAATTGTCGGATGCGGGTTCAGCGTCGTTCGTGAAACCGATGGGTTGAGATGGCGGCGGCAGCAATGCGTCGAGCACACGCTCCTCGGCGGAGTCTTCGGCGCGATGACGAACCCTGGCCATCGAGTCTTCGCGAATCATTTTGACGGCGACGTCCATCAGGTCCCGAATAATGCTGTCGACTTCGCGCCCAACGTAACCAACTTCGGTAAATTTGGTTGCTTCGATCTTGATAAACGGCGCCTTGGCCAGCCGTGCAAGTCGACGGGATATCTCTGTCTTACCAACGCCGGTCGGGCCGATCATCAAGATGTTCTTGGGTGTGATTTCACTGCGCAGTGGCTCATCGACCTGCACGCGGCGCCAGCGATTGCGTAGTGCGATCGCTACGGCCCGTTTCGCGTCGTCCTGGCCGACGATGTGCTTGTCCAGTTCCTGAACAATTTCTCTGGGGGTCATTTGTGACATGTTTTGCGGCGCGCTCCTACAATTCTTCTACAACAATATTCTGGTTGGTATAGACGCAGATGTCGCCAGCAATGTTCAGTGCTTTCTCGACAATTTCACGCGCGTCCAGATCGGTGTTCCGAAGCAGCGCGAGCGCCGCCGCCTGGGCAAAAGGTCCGCCTGAGCCTATGGCCATCAGGTCATCCTCGGGCTCGATAACATCGCCATTGCCCGAGATGATGAATGATTTCTCTTCATCGGCGACGCACAGCAAGGCCTCGAGTCGTCTCAGGCGGCGGTCCATACGCCAGTCCTTGGCGAGTTCGATCGCGGCTCGAGTCAGGTTGCCGTATTGCTCAAGTTTGCTCTCGAATAGCTCGAACAATGTAAAAGCATCAGCTGTGCCACCCGCGAATCCGGCAATCACGCGGCCGTCGGCCAAGGTCCGGACCTTACGCGCGTTGCCTTTCATGATCGTGTTGCCCATGCTGACCTGGCCGTCGCCGGCAATGGCGACTTTGCCATTGCGCCGGGCGGAGACAATGGTTGTCCCTCGAAATTGTTCCATGAGTCCTTACCTTTAGTTTTTCTTGCGTGCGCGAGGATGGGTCTTGTCGTATATCTGGGCGAGATGCTGAAAGTCAAGATGCGTGTAGATCTGCGTTGTTGAGATATTGCTGTGCCCCAGCAATTCCTGAACGCCACGGAGATCATGGCTGGACTCCAGCAAATGCGATGCAAACGAGTGACGAAACAGGTGCGGATACACCTTGGTGTCAATGCCCTGGCGTCGAGCCCAGTGCGCCACTCGTGCTTGCACCGATCGCGGGCTGAGTCGAGTCCCACGATTGCTGACAAATAACGCTTTCTCGCCAACCGCCGCAAATTCCGGTCGCGTTTTGTACCAGGTCGCCAGCGCCTTGAGTGCCTGTCGGCCGACTGGAATGATGCGATCCTTGTTGCCTTTACCCGTCACCCGCACGGTCGCATCCTGAGTGTCAATATCGCCACAGTCGAGGTCGGTGAGTTCGGCAAGCCGAAGACCTGACGAATAAAGCAGCTCCAGGATCGCCCGGTCACGATCGACAATGGGTCCCTCCCCGGGAATATCGAGCAATCGGGCCATGCGGTCGGCGTCGAGATTGCCGGGCAGGCGTTTGCCCGCCTTCGGAGCGGATACCGCGTCAACTGGATTGCGTTTGACGTGCTTTTCGCGGCTCAGGTACCGGTAAAAGGTGCGTGAGGCAGACAGGCGACGTTGAATGCTTCGGGGAGATAATCCGCGTCGAAAAATCGTGGCGGAGTAGGCCCGAATATGCTCGCTATCGATGTCGGCCCAACCACGGATGTCATTGTCATCGCAGTAGGCGAGCAGTGCCAGGAGATCGCGACGATAGTGTTTGCAGGTTAAGTCGGAAAGCCGGCGCTCGTACTTGAGGTGGCCAATAAACCTGTCGATCCAGTCCATCTCAGCGCTATCCACCGGCCGGACTCCCGTGAATCAATAGCGAGCGAGGGCTCCCTCGATGAGGTCCCCGACGCGTGTCAGAAAGTCGATGCTCATGCCAGGGTGGAAGCGGTCTGCGTCGGCGCTGCCGATCGCGAGAAAACCAATTCGTGCTTTGTCGCCGAGCGGCACCAGCGCGACCGATCCGACTTCATTGGCGTCGGATTGAAACAGGAAATCGCGTTGCGAGTCCCGCACCTGCCCGCAGCGCGGGCCCTTACCGTTGAGAAATGTCTCGAAAGGCTTTAGCTCGTCGTCAGCGCGTGCGATGACACGGAAGAACCGCCCGGCCTTTATATCGCCGAACATCGCCGGGTCACCAAACAAAACCATGATGGATTGATCAGCGCCAAAGCCGCTTCGCATGGCCTCTTCGATAACGGTGACCGTACTGGCGAGATCGCGCGCGCCGATCAGTTGCAACGCCAGCTCGTGAATCTTGGCCACGAGCACATCGTTGTCGCGGGCGACCGTGATGAGGTCCTTGAGTTGACGCTCTAGCTTGAGTTCTTTCTGACGGAGCATCAATACCTGCCGCTCGACCAGTGATACGGCTTCGCCGGTTCCGTGGGGTACGCTGAGTGAATTGAGCAACGCGCCGTGGCGTTCAAAAAAGTCAGGATTCGCTTCCAGGTACTCCTGTACGGCCTGTTCCGAAATCGGCTCCTCGATGAAATCCGGCTTTCGTTGTGTGCTCATAGATCGATTATTCCCTGGCTCAATATTTCGGCATTTCCGGTCAACCACACGGGCTCGCTGCCACCGCGCCAGCTTACCACGAGTTCGCCCCCGGGCAGTTCTACCGCGACCGTGTCATCAAGCCGGCCCTGGCGGTGCCCGGCAACGACCGCGGCACAGGCGCCGGTGCCACAGGCCAGGGTTTCTCCTGCGCCACGCTCATAAACCCGCAATTCGATATTGGCTCGGTCCCGAAATGTCACGAACCCTGCATTGGTGCGAGCGGGAAAGCGGCTATGGGACTCAATGAGCGGCCCAAGTCCGGCGACGTCCGCGGTCGCAACATCGCCCACTTCGAGCACACAGTGCGGGTTGCCCATCGATAATATCGCGACGTCGTAGGACTCTCCGGCAACATCAAGCGTGTATCGATCAGACTGTACCTCGGTGACGAATGGCACGCGAGCCGGGTCAAATTCAGGCGGCCCCATATTGACCGCAACGAGGTTGCCGTCGAGTACTCGCGCTTCTATTGGGCCAGCGGGGCTCTCAAAAACGAATTCGCGCAGAGTTTCGTCCTCATGCGCAAGCATCAGGGCAACACAACGGACGCCATTGCCACATTGTTCAACCTCCGACCCGTCCGCGTTGAACACCCGGTAGCTCGCTGCCATCGAGTCCTCGTTCGACGGTCCAAGCCACAACAGTTGGTCGAAACCGGGGCCAAGCTCGGCGGCGCCCATCCGTTTGAGGACGTCGGCAGACGGTGGAATAGTGGACGCGCTTCGACGATCAACGATCAAAATCTGATTGCCGGCGCCCTGCATTTTCGTATACGCAAGCTGCATTACACTCAATGGACTTTTGATGTTTGCGTCTGTAGTTTACATAGGTTCCGTATCAAACTAATAACAATGCTCTTAAGGGAGAGTCATGCGGCACATAATGGTTTTAAATGCGAAAGGCGGCTGCGGAAAAAGCACGCTGGCGACCAACATCGCTTCCTATTATGCCAACGAAGGCGCAACTGTCGCGTTGGCAGACTACGATCCACAACGATCGGGTCTTGACTGGCTGGATCGTCGACCGGACAACCGTCCAACGATAGTCGGCGTGGCGGCATTTGAGGAGGGCCTTCGGCATGTGCCTCGCAGTGCCGATATTGTGATCAGCGACGCGCCGGCGCGGTCGCATGGTTCGGAGTTGACCGACCTGGTCAAACACGCGGAAACGCTAGTTGTACCGGTATTGCCGTCGACGATCGACATGCAAGCCACGACGAATTTTCTGCAGGAATTAAACAAGGTCGGCAAGGTGCAGCGCAGGCAGGTCAGGATTGGCGTGTTGGCCAATCGCGTACGCGACAACACGCTAATATTCGACGATCTGGATGAGTACCTGACGAAAATCAGGGTGCCGTACATCGTTGCGCTCAGGGAAGCACAAAACTATGTGCGTGCGTACACTCGCGGCCTCGGCATTTTTGAATTGCCGGAGTACCTTGCTTGGCCCGACTGGGATGAGTGGGAACCGCTGACTGCGTGGTTGGATAGCAAGCGCAGCCAACCGTAGGCGGCCTCCTACGGGTCCGGTACGAGGTGCGGAATGGCCGGCAGAGGGTCGTCGGTGACCATGCCAAGCCCGGCGCGGTAAGCATCGGCGGCCGCGTCGGCCTCACCAAGCTGATTTAGTAGACGACCGTACACCTGGTATGCGTCTGGCGTTGGTCGAAAGGCGATAACCGTCTCGAGGTAACTGCGTGCTTTGCCCCACAATTCGTTGCGCAAACACAGCTGGGCTGACGCTAACAGCAGATCCGGATCGTCGCCGCGATCAGCCAGCCAGTCTTCTGCACGTTTAAGCTGTTTGGTTGTGTCCGGGCCCTCGACCAGGCCGTACAGGCGAACCAGCGGTGCGCGCCAGTCGGATTTTAGTGCTGCCACCAGGTCCTTCTCCGCCTTTTCATTCATGCCGGTACGCATCAGCGCCTGGTAATAGGTGCTGAGCAACGACGACTCGTTGCGGAGTCTTTTCGGGACCGCTTTCCATTCTGCGATCACAGCCTCACCGCTTGCCGTGCGATTCAGGTTTTCCTCGTGGACGCGAATCGTCCATTGATCGATGGTTTTCTGGTTGATCCTCCCGTGCTTCTTCAGTCGCGGCAGAATCTGGGCAAGATTGGCCCAGTCTTCGAGTTGGTTGTACAAGCGCCCAAGCAGTGCGAGTGCGTAGCTGTGATCTTTGGAGTTTTCGTCAAGTCGACGCAATGTCGCTAGTGCCTGTTCGTATTGTTCGCGATCGAGTTGCAGTTCGGCCTGGGTAAGCAATACTGCATTAGCCGCTTCCGGTGTATGTTCGTAAGCGAGCTTTAGCCACTCATCGCGGCGGTCGTCCTGCCCTTGCAGATGCGCCGCGCGAGCGGCCTGCAGGTAATTAAAAAGAGGCGCGTCACTACCGCCCGCGGCGCGCGCCAGAAGTTTTTCGCCGCGTGCGAAGTTACCTTCGGCGATCTGGATCATGCCGAGCGTCAGTTTCTGTCCTGCCCTGTCTGCACGCATACGGCCCGCAGCTTCTCCCAATTTGCGGGGCGCCTGAACGAGAAAGCGAATTAACAACACGGAGAAAACAAGCAGGATTGCCATACCGATCAGGACGGGTACAGACATCTCGAGAATATGTCCGCGAAAATTGATGAGGACATAGCCTGGGTCACCGAGCAGAAAATGTGCGGCGAACGCACTCAATACGAGCACAACGACGACGATAGTCGCGAATTTCATTGTGCGGACTCAGAAAGAGTAATGAATCTACGCAATAGACGTAGTGACTCGGATATGTCGGGCGGAGCCACAGCAACCATGCCGTCCCGGATCTCACTGATCGTACGCGTCGCACCGGCTACCTGTGTGCTCTCGGTGTCGAAATACAGTGAAAGCCAGGCGCTCGCATCATCGAGACTTTCTGCAAAAATCGTCTGTTCACCCCGCAGCAGCGACAGCCGGGCTGTCTGCAACTGCAGCGTGAGGTTGGTCCGCAGGAAATATTCTGCCTCTGGGGCGAGCAAAGGCATGACCTCCTGATCTGCAGACCGGTGCCTTACGAGCCCCTCCGCTGCTTGTTTGACGGAATTCCAGGCACGATCAAGGCGTCCGATTTCTTCGTCAGCGATTTCGGGCTCTTCGTCTTCAAGCCGTTCAATGCTTCGCAAGGGCAGTGATTCGACAACACGGGCCAGGCTTGCCAATGTCAGCGTAATGCCCTCAACATCAGGCGTCACCATACCCTCGAGCGAAGCAATCTCGTCGGCAAGCGCGCGCCGGATATCGGTTAGCGCAGGATTCGCGAGCTGTGCGACGCGTTCGTCGGCCATGCCTAGCGCACGTGCCGCGATCTCTGGATTGCCCGCCAGCTGCAACTGAGCGTTTGCGAGCTGCATGTAGTACTCGGCCTCGCCCAGCAACCAGATGTCTTTGGCGCCCGCAGAAACGCCTTGCAGGGTTGCCAGTGACAGTTCGAGGTTCGAAATGCGCGGCGGTAGCGCATCGACTTGTCGCATGCGATCGTTGAGATCACGCTCAAGGGCGTCGATTTCGCCAGCAGCGCCGGCGTCTGCGGCGGCAAGCGTAGAGAGTTGGGCCTCGATGCTCACCAGGGCCTCCCTTGCCGAAGCAATCCGACCGGCGAGATTGGTAATCGAGTCCTCAATATTGCCGCTGCTTAACGCCAGGTTCCGCTGGGTACGCCAGTCCTCATACACGGTGTAGCCAACAGCCACGAGCGCAATCACCGACAACAAGAGCGCAAGCCAGGCGACACCGCTGGTCCGGAGTTTTGCGGGCTCTGCTTCAGGCTTTGCTTTGGGCTTCGCCTTGGGTTTTGCTTTGGGTTTTGCTTTGGGCGCTTCCTCGGGCAATGCCTTGGATTCGGTGTCTTCGCTTTGGTCTTTCTCGCTCATCAGGGTTATCCGGGTGCTCTGCTTACCCAAGTGCACTAATTGCGCGGACAATCTGGTCCGCGTGCGGTCCTTCTGCAAGAACGGCCGGGATGTCCGGAAATCGATTCAGCGCTTCTTGTATCACACGTGAGGCGGGCGTCACCAGTGGCGTTCGAGCGAGCAGATTCTGGCAGGAGTCTGGTGTCAGCGTGATCAGGTTCTCCAGCGATGCGACGCTCGTGGCGGTTACGACATTAATTTTGCCGGATTGCCACTTGGCTGTGTATTCATCGATCTCCGCTGATTCGTATTCAGGTATCAAACGATCGTAAACCGCCAGGTAGTCAACCGTCGCTCCTCGATCGCGCAGGGTCTCCGCAAGTAATTCGCGACCATCCTGCCCGCGAATGATGCGTATCGTGGTATCTGAAACCTGTTCGAGCGCCGCTTCGGCGAGCAAGTGCTCGCTGTCAAATCCGGATGTCGGGCGAATATCGACCGGTCGTCCGGTCGCCTCGATCGCGGCGGCCGTCGCCGGACCAATAGCGGAGATCCGGGCGCTCTCCGCGAACAAAAGGCCGTACCGTACCGCGTTGCCGCTGACAAAAATTGCGATGTCGGGATCCGGAAGCGCCGCCGCGCAAGCGCTGATTTCCGCGGCGTCACGCGGAATGATTTTGATAGTCGGGAACCGAACTGCTTGCCCGCCATGGCTTTCGACAGCGTGCACGAGTTCGTCAGCCTGCTGATCGGGTCGCGTCACGAGTACGCCGACACCCGCAAGCCCCGCGTCAGACATCCGGATTGCCAGCGGCGGCGAGAATTTCCTTTGCGCCGCTCTTTACCATCTGGTGCGCGAGCTGTGTCGCAAGTTTCTCAGCGTCTTCGGAGGGTCCGCTCAGTTTATCTCGGATAGATTGGCTGCCATCCGGCAGCGCGACCAGTGCGGTTATCGTGATCGTGCTACCAATGGTGACAGCATGCACGGCAACGGGCGACTGGCAATCTGCTTGCAGAATTCTGGCGATTGCCCGCTCGGCGAGCGTGGTACGAGAAGCGGCCTGGTCATTGAGTTTTGCCAGGGCAGACCTGAGGTCTACATTATCTGCTGCGCATTCAATGCCGATCACGCCTTGCGCGACAGCGGGCAACATCTCAACGGGCGTGAATAGCTGGCTGATCTGATCCTCGAGGCCAAGGCGCTCAAGCCCGGCCGCGGCCAAGACGATAGCATCGTACTCACCGCCAGCAAGTTTCGCGAGCCGGGTATTAACGTTGCCGCGCAATGGTTCGATTTGCAGTTCAGGTCGCAACATTTTCAGTTGAGCACTACGCCGCAAACTAGAACTGCCGACGCGAGCATCGTCAGGTAGGTCGGCCAGCGTTTGGCCGACGAGCGCATCTGCCGCATTGCCGCGCGGCAAAACCGCCGCAATACAAAATCCAACGGGCAAGTCGACCGGCATGTCTTTCATTGAGTGCACAGCGATGTCGGCATTCCCTTCCTGCATCGCAACTTCGAGTTCCTTGATAAACAGGCCCTTGCCACCGATCTTTTGCAGGCTTCTGTCGAGAATCTGATCACCTCGTGTTGATATCGGGATGAGCGAAACCGACCGAATATCGACTAGTTCGCGGATTAACTCCGCAACGTGTTCCGCCTGCCACAACGCAAGCTCGCTTTGCCGTGTTGCAATACGAATATCCATATTCGATTAGCCTCCCTTCAGACGTTTGCGAACGTCGGTGAGATGTCGACGGCTAATGATCAGTTCGTCACCATCGGCGAGCGAATCCTGGCGGAGTACAACCCTAATCTTGCCATCATCGTCTTTCTGCAGTCGATCAATTTGATCAACGGCGACCAGCGCGCCGCGATGGATGCGCACGAAATCGTCAGCGAATTCGTCCTCGAGCGACTTCAGTGAATCGTCGATCAGGTCCTGCCCGTCGCTATGATGAACCGTGACGTATTTCTGATCGGCAATAAAGAAGCTTACGCTATCAATTGGGATCAGGCGCAGCTCTCCCTGGACCCGCGCGCATACATGTTGACGGCGGCTCTGGAATTTGGATTCTGAAGCCAGTTGCTTGAGCATTTGCCCGGTAACGCGTGCGGCGTGTTCGAGGGCTTTTTCAAGACGCTCTCGGCGCACGGGTTTCAAAACGTAGCCAATCGCTCGCGCCTCGAAAGCGTCAATCGCGTACTCATCATAGGCCGTTGTGAAAACAACAGCGGGCGGCGATTCCATTGAGTTCAAGTGATGCGCGGTTTCGATGCCATCGACGCCCGGCATGCGAATGTCGAGCAGCACAACGTCGGGATCGTGCGCGGCAGCCATTGACAGAGCTTGCTGGCCATTGGTCGCTTCGGCGATAACTTCATGGCTACCAAAATCGGCGATGAGCTGCCGGAGCCGGTCGCGTGCGGGTTTTTCGTCGTCGACGATTAGAACTTTCACGTGCTTCGCTCTTCGTACGGAAAGCGCAGCTTGATCGCGAACGAGGAATTGCCTTCATCGACTTCAACCGTTGCACGGTTGTCGTAGGCGAGCGCGAACCGTTGTTGTATGTTTTCCATTGCCATCTTGTTGCCGTCGATCGAACGTTCTTTTCCTGCGGCGACCGGGTTGGTAATAGTGATAACAACAAATTCGTCGTCGCGCTCTCCGGTAACAACGACATCGCCGCCATCGGGCAACAACTCTATGCCGTGGTAGATCGCGTTTTCAAGCAGTGGTTGAATGGTCAGGCTGGGAATCAATGCCCGCATCGGTAGATCGTCGACGTTCCAACGAACATTCAGTCGATCGCCAAGGCGAAGTTTTTCGATTCGTTGATAGATCGCAGCAACCTCTAGTTCTTCCTTGAGTGTTGTGCGGTGTCCCGAGCCACTGAGATTGGCGCGCAACAGATCCGATAGATCCTCGACAGCTTCTTCTGCCTGACGCGGATCGGATCGGGTCAGCGACGCGATAGTATTCATGCTGTTAAACAAGAAGTGAGGGCGAATCAGTGCTTGCAGGGCACTGATTCGTGCCTGGGCTTCTAGAACGACACTACGTCGCCATTCGCTGGACACGTACAGGTATCGCATCGTTAGCGCGATCACGATCGAACTGATCGCAAATGTTCGCAGTATGAAGTTCAGGTGGGAGTCGTCGATGATCACGGACTCCCCGAAAATCCGTGTTACCTGGTACGCAATCTCGGCGAGAACAAGGCACAGGATCTCGAGCACGATAAAGCTCACGACAAAAGCCAATGTCTTACCGGCGCTTTCCAGCCGATCGCGAAACACGCACATGACAACTGAGCCGAGAATGCCAAGCCACAAGACAAATAAGGAGGTTTTGGCCAGCTCGATCATGAACATGCCGGGCGTGTTGTGTGCCGCGAGCGTCAGCAGAATCGCTACCAGTTCGGCGACCAGAACAACGACAATGACCGCACCGCCCGTGCAAAAATCAGGCAGGTAGGCCTGAGACTCGCTGTTATCGGAATGCGATTTTGCGACCAAGCCGGGAGCTCCTGAGAATCGGTACGCGGATTGTACCGTCACCCGGTATTCGATGGGTTGAACTAGTCGCAGTATTTCTGAATCATCTCTTGCGCATCGGCGCGCGCTTGCATGGTCTGGTTTTCATCGAGATATACGCGCTCGCCGGCATCGCCTTGTTTATACAGACGGCGCGATTGTAAGTAAGTCTGCATGCGAGCGCGGGATTCCTGGCACTTGACGTGACGTTGTTCGGCCTCGGCTTTGGCTTCGGCCGCCGCCTGTTGATCTTCGCCTCGTTTCGAACGGGCTTCGGCACGTGCCGTTTCCCGTTCGTGACGTGCGTCGACGCTGGCCCGCACAGAGTCATTGTCCGTGTTACTCGAGATTACTTTGAGCCGTTCAACGTCCTCGCCAAGGGGGCGATCCTCGAAGTGCACATTGCCGTCCGCATCCGTCCACTTGTAAATCTCGCCCGCCAACACGGCGCCGCTAACCCAGAGGGTTGCGGTGATGAGAACAATGAGTACGTTGCGAATCACTGGAATAGCTCTGCCCAAGCCGTGCGATTGACACTATTAAAGCACGCCGGGCGGGACAAATATGTGATCACAGTCACAGCGGATTTTGTGCTTTCGCGCCTGCTTTATGGTCAAAGGATGCGTGTACGGTACGGAAACTGGGGAAGATGGTCTCTAATGGCACTGGCGTTTCGAGCGGCACTGCGGTATCAAACGGGCATGAGTGAGAAAACACTGCAAGATCTCGCAAGAAAATTGGCCGACGCCGTCCCGGAAGGCCTGGAGTCCGTGCGCAGCGATCTCGAGAAGAGCTTTCGATCCGTGCTGCAAACCGGAATCGACAAGCTCGACCTGGTGACGCGTGAGGAGTTTGAGGTTCAGCAGGCCGTTCTGAAGCGAACGCGCGAAAAACTCGAAACGCTCGAAGAACGATTGAAGGATTACGAAGAGAATCTGTAGGAGCGGCCCTTGGGCCGCAATCGCGCTTATTATCCCCCTTGAGGGGACCAAGGAGCGCTCCAACAGGCCAGGGAGGGCCGTTTGAGTCTCGCTATATTAAAGAGTCGGGCCCAGCTCGGCACCGATGCGCCATCAGTCAGTATTGAGGTATTCCTGTCCGGCGGGCTGCCAGTGTTTTCGATCGTGGGAATGCCCGAGACCGCGGTTCGCGAAAGCAAGGACCGGGTGCGCGGCGCAATTCTGAGCTCTGGTTTCAAAGTCCCGCAGGAGCGCATCACTGTCAGCCTGGCTCCGGCAGATATGCGCAAGACAGGTGGCCGCTTCGATCTTGCGATCGCACTGGGCATTCTCGCTGCCAGCCGGCAGATTTCGGTCGAATCGCTGGATGGCACCGAGTTCTATGGAGAGTTGGGGCTCAACGGGGATATTCGAGCAGTGCCCGGAGTTCTGCCGGCAGCATTGAGAGCCGCAGCGGACGGCTACGACGTACTCGTGCCAACACCCAATGCAGCCGAAGCGGCGCTGACTGAAACTAAAGCGCGCACCGCCGAATCGTTACTCGAGGTAACCGCGCATTTGTCAGGCGCGGCAGAAATTGAGTTTCTGTCCTGCCAGCGTCCAGCAGTTGTTGAGGGTTGTGGCCCGGATCTGCACGACGTGAAAGGTCAGGCGAGCGCGAAGCGTGCGCTCGAAATCGCCGCTGCGGGCGGCCATAATATTCTTCTTATTGGCCCGCCCGGTACGGGCAAGAGCATGCTGGCGCGCCGATTGCCAGGTATATTGCCGCCGATGTCGGAGTCGGAGGCGCTCGAGACGGCTGCAATCAATTCGGTACTCGGTCGTCCACTGGATCTCGCGCGTTGGCGAAAACGGCCGTTTCGGTCGCCGCATCACACGGCATCGGCACCCGCGCTTGTCGGGGGCGGGGCAGGACCGCATCCTGGGGAGGTTTCCCGGGCGCACAATGGCGTGCTGTTTCTCGACGAATTACCCGAGTTTAATCGCAATGTGCTCGAAGTATTACGCGAACCGCTTGAGGCCGGTGTCATTACCATCGCGCGCGCCGGTAATCACGCCGACTTCCCGGCAAATTTTCAGCTGATCGCAGCCATGAATCCCTGTCCGTGTGGTTACCTGGGCGACGTGTCAGGCGACTGCGGATGCAGCAGCGAGCGAGTAAGGGTGTACCGCAACAAGATATCGGGGCCACTACTCGATCGCATCGATATGCACGTTGCGGTCGGACGTCCGTCGAAAGAGGCCTTGCGCACCAGTGGGCCAAGTGGTGAATCGAGTAACAGTGTTGCGAGTCGCGTTCTAAAGGCACGGCAGATACAGCTGGCGCGCAGTGGAGCTTGCAACGCCAGGCTGGCAAGCGACGGGATTGAGAAACACTGCCGTCTTGATGGGGATTGCCTCGTGTTACTGGAAAATGCAGTCGATCAATTCAGCCTGTCGGCACGCTCCTACCAACGAGTGCTGCGCGTTGCACGGACAATTGCAGACCTTGCAGATGCACAATCAATAACGCCCCCGCATGTTGCGGAGGCGCTGGCGTTGCGACAGTTGGACCGAAAGTAACCGTATTATTCGAGTATGGCTCTCGCATTCTGCGGCTGCACGGGCCGGTTGGTATCAGAGCCCATGGTGTTGTGAAATCGCTCGATTTGTTCTCTTGACGCAATGATTGGATTTTTGAGTACGATCCAGAGTACGCCCTCCGAGCACGGTGGTGTCGTAAGGGATCCGTTGTAAGCGAAATACTCGGTGCGTGAGGTAATAAGTTCGTTAAAGTCAACTGGCTCGGTACTCCGCGCCATATCCGGCGGCCGAAACGAGTCAAGTCGATTGAGCACGGAATTTTCTTCGCCTTCGTCAAAAAGAATGCCGATCACAGCCAAGTCACCGTTTTCATTCGCGTGCACGAGATGAATTGCCATCGGGTATAAATTTCCCGAAACTAGATGTTCGCTGGGACTGTGGAAGTGCCCCTGTATGAGCTCGTACCGCTGGCCCCTGATTACCACTGTGTTTCTTGGGTTGAGATTGATCTGGATCGTATGGCCATTGTTAATTTCACCGGTACGACCGGGATTTGAATAATCGAATACGAGTTCCGGAAGATCGGCATTGAGCGCACCGGAAAGGTCGATTGGTGACTGGTTTCGGCCTTGGCTGCACAAATGATTGTCCGGCGATAATTCTCCCCACTGCTCGGGACCGTCATCGCCTGAGTACGACCAATGTGCGCTCTCGTCCGCGACACAGATCGACGCTGCACCCTGAGTAAGAATGAAAATAATGATTGCTGGCATTTGCCAGGATTGCGATGCGGAAATAGTCACAATTACTTAACTTCGGCGACCATGTAGGCAACAGCGTCGAGAATTTCCGCATCTGACAGGTCAATCCGGCCACCTTTGGGCGGCATGTAGCCAACGTCGGTGAAACCATTAATCGCATGATCGTTCATCGTTTCGATGCCCTTGGCGATGCGTGGTCCCCAAGCGGCTACGTCGCCAAATATGGGTGCGCCTCCGATACCGGCACCATGGCATGCGAGGCAGGCCGTGTTGTAAACCTGGGGTCCTGACATCGCTGTCGCAACGGGCTCCGGTTCCACAGCGGTTTCGACGGTGGGCCTCGAGGCCTCATGCTCCTCGCCCGGCAAATAGACCTGGCTCAGCGGTCGAATGCGTTCCGCGACGGCGGCCTCGCGCTCCTCGGCGGCGCTGGAATCACCACTCTGGCCCGGAGTGGACATTCTTAACGCATATACAAGAATAGCAAGCGCAACCACGGCCAATATGCCGATTACGACTGAATAGGAATCGAAAAATTTCTTATCGCGGCTCAATTACCTGCTCCGGAAATGTACGTGTTAATTGGCTGGGCGCGGTGCCCGGTCGGCGATTATATTACAAGAGTACGTTCAGGGGCGCGATGCTTGTAGAATAGCCGCCCTTTGCAAGCGCCCGTAGCTCAGCTGGATAGAGTACTGCCCTCCGAAGGCAGGGGTCACAGGTTCGAATCCTGTCGGGCGCGCCAATTTTTTCAACAAGTTAGGACAGTATTCCTCGGACAGGATACGTTTCGAGTGGGTAGTTAAGTCCACGGTAAGTCCAAATGGACTTGAGGTTTCGTACCATCCTCATCGCTTTGCGCGAATCAGAAGTATTTCCAAAGTTGCGCGAGGTAGCGGCCGCAGGGAAACATCTACGGCCGCGTGTCATCGGACTGCGGATTGTTCAGTTGCCAGCTGGGCGAAATGCCCTTGTAATCATTTGACTGACGCGCTCATTCGCATTGATGGGAATGAGTTCTACATTGGGGTGCTGCAGCCGGAAGACACGAAATACTTCATCCGCAAATGCCTGGCCGATCGAATCAACACCCTCGAAGTTCAGCACGACCGTTCGAAATCGCTCGAACCTTGCCAGCAACCGTTTCGCTTGGGAGCGAGATACAAGACGTTCGTCACCATATGAAAGTAACTTTACTGGAACGACTGTCTTGTCAAACGCATAATCGCCGTCTTCGTCCGCGTACTGGTCAAATATGTCCTGTAACTCCCGATCACTTTTGTTGTTTAGCGCCATATAGACGTATGTCCCACGTCGTGGTGGATTGCTCCTATGCTCCTCGCCGAGTATCCAGTCTTGGTCAGTTTCCTGATAATGCTTGAAGAAAACATCTCCCGAATTGATGTCATAGTCGTCAAACATTCGCGACGTGAAGAAAATACCTTCCCCAGTGTGATTCGCTGGATCAGTCGTGAATTTGCCTTTGGCCAGTTCTAGTACTGCATGTCTATCATCTTCGAGATCTAGCGCATCGGCGATCTTTCTGAAGATTCCTATTCCGTCGTCGTACACTGTGATGATTGTCTTGATGGGGTCCCCTTCCACAGATACCGTGAGATTCCGACCTTCCGAGTGATCGACTGCGTTGTTAATCATCTCTGTGCAACCATGCTGCCAGATCTCTTGAACGTTGCTTGGCAGTCCGGCCAATAGTGGCTGAATATCTTCAATCCAAACAACGTGCTCCTGTAGACCTTCGAGCGGCAGGTACACAATATTTTCCTGCTGGATGAGTTCGTACTTTCCTGGTTTCGTCCTCCGCAAGATATTCTCATCCACGAGGGTCTTGATGTACTTGCTTGCGGTCGGCCTTGCCACGTCGAATCGGTCTTGAATCTGCTTCGACAAGTTTCGTCCGTCATGAGCAATTGCCTCAATGACAAAATCCCGTACCTCTGACTGATCTGCTGCCCAAGGTCGCGCCATCTTTACTTCCCAAGTGTCTATTAATTAATAGACACTAGTGTACATCTACTTCTTGGCGTCTGTCTACAACGCCTCTGACTGACATGGACACACGGATTTTCCATCGATGTTTCGAGCACGCTATGCCAGAGGTAAAACTTCCGAAGTGCTGCCCCGGTCGTCGCATGACCTGAGTCCCGCAGAACTCCCGCACTACAGCTTGCATTGCATCCAAATGCTTGCAGAACGATCCGGTGACGAGCCGGGTCGTCTCAATCACGCAATATTCACACAGCGGCCAAATGGATTAGTTACGAAACTTCATATTACGATTTGGTTAGTAACCGGCTTTCCCGAAGTCGTTGGTCTAACGCCTAGTCGGCTGCTAACGACGAATGGAAATACATGAACACCTGGCGCTCTTTCGCTATGTTCGGGCACTCGATCAAAAAGGGCACTCAATGGGCGGTGTTCGAACTAAACGGACCCATCGATTACAGTCTTCTCGAATCGCTAGAAAATCGAGTTAACTCGGGTTATAATGAGTGCATGGTCAAGTCTACTGCAAAGCCCCGCCAGGTTGTTGGCAAGCGTCGGCAACGAAAGCACGTCCAAGAGCGCGGTAATACTCGTCGCAAGCAAATGCTGGATGCTGCTGAAGCGCTTCTCAAATCCACACCGGTAGAAGAGCTGTCCTTCAAACAGGTTTCGGAGAAGGCTGGAGTTCCTGAGGGCTCAGCCTATCATTTCTTTGCGAACCGATACGATCTATTAGCGGCCCTCGCAACTCAAGTCGCCGTGCAGTTTGGGGACGGCTTTCGAAGCACGATGACCAGGAAGAAATTCAAATCGTGGCACGACCTTGCAGACGCGATGGTCGATCAAGCGGTGACTATGTACCGAAGCAATCCGGCTGCAACTCAGATATGGCTCAGTGGTCGTACGCCTGCACAGGTACGGCTTGCGGATCATGTCAGTGACGCGGCGATTAGTAATGTTATTCACGACATATTCGATGAGGTGTTTGTTCTGCCGGAATTACCGTCGCGCTACGACCCGTTCTTTTTCTTCCTGGAGTTGTGCGACGTCCCCCTCTCGTTGTCCGTAATCGAGCACAGGAAA
>Ga0255051_10000115_pt1 | contig 28356 bp, 23 predicted proteins | sample JV7_2_9_MG_FD_181719 | JGI IMG/M metagenome (GOLD analysis project Ga0255051, IMG submission 181719) | Seawater microbial communities from Jervis Inlet, British Columbia, Canada - JV7_2_9 | ecosystem: Environmental > Aquatic > Marine > Inlet | place: Canada: British Columbia | collected 2016-10-06
TGACCGCTGGCGCGCCACCTCTTCAAGACCTTACACCATCCATGGACGGGTCGGTTGTCTAATAAAATCCCGACAAATTCCTTAAAAGTTAAGAAAAATACTTGTCGATGACGGAATAGAGATCAAGTCACCTATTCACAAGCGCAAGCGATCACATCTCATTGATTCACGCTGCACATGATGTTGAGTTATTTCACTAAGTTTGACGATCTACTGGCTTGGTTGATACATGCTGTTGCTTTGGTGGTTCTTGCGGTAGACGATTTTTCCACCACAGACGGTTCTTCCACCACACCATGACAATTAGAACCCATCCGATATAAAAAACCCCGATTAGCAAGTTTGCTAACTCGACTGCGTAATCAAAATCGCTGTGGGTAATACCGGGAGCCACCATCCCACAGAAGGTTACTAAGGCCGCACAGAATCCCAATCGACGACGATACTTTGCTTGCTCAGGTTGATGAAGTTTGCCAGCAGCCTCTTGCAATATCTTCTGATTCAATATCTCTGCATCATGAGCTCGACTAACTTCGGCTTCATGTTCCTGGAATAATTTCCTAGCCCGTAGTTCGACATATAAGCTCTTTTGTATTGATTCATCACCTTTCGCAAGCGCGCAAGCCTTCGCCCACGGTCCGTCAGCCATGGAATCCCGCCTCATTTCCTGGGCGACTTGCGCGAAGTATTTTTCGTCTATGTCTTCAGCTTTTATCCTGGCAGCGTCAGCCATAAGCACGGCCGCCGGATTGACCTGGTGCGGTCGATCTGTCAGTAAGCGGGTCAGCCATCCCCCTGGTTTACCGATTCGTGTTGAGAAATCCCAAGCGTGAAGAAGCAACCAAGCGCATACACCGACCCGAAGCCCACTACCAAGAAAAGTTTGGGGCAAGATGGGGTCAGATACGACCAGTAGCAGTCCACATCCAAAGAACGCCAAGAGGATGATTCCTGCTCTAATAGCCAGAATACCGGTTCTACTGACGATAAGAATAGCTTAGCTCCACGGCAACTCATGATTATTATCGTGGGTGCCGAATCGGGGGAGATAGGACTATGTTTCGACTCAGTATAAATATCTTGCGCTAAGCCGCCCCTTTCAGCCTGTCCTGAGCCAAAGCCTATCTACGGGGCTTGGAAGATGTGAGCTTTGGCAATGTACGTAAGTAGGACGGTGACGAATAGGATTGTCTAATACTCTTATCTAGAAGCGGCAAAATCAGGCGGTAATTGCGCGAATTAGGCCAAACTTTTGGAAAGGATAGGAGTGGAAAAACAATTTTAATCAACACGCTATGCTTGATCAGGTATCAGGCTTCGAACCAGGTAGTCGGGAGTTCGCACCGAGGCGAACGAAGTGAGCCGACAGATGAGGAGCGAAGGGACGACAAGGTGGCGCAGCCACCGGTCAATCTCTCCGGGCTCGCCAAGTGGCATAAGGCCTCAATTGCGAGACCATTGAACTTTTCCAGACTTGCTACAATCAAAAGCAAGTATTCGTAACTAACCATAGCAAGAGGAATTGCATGTATGCTCAAGAGCGTCCTCGTGCTTCAACTAACATCGTGATCAGCAGAGTCACGCTTCTTATGGTCGCTGCGACTGCAACATTTATTCCGGGCTGGACTGCTCATGGCCGAACCAGTTCAGGGCCATCAACCGCTCAACAATCGACTACACCCGACTCGTACACACACATGTCGGAGGCACTCCGATCAGCGGTTAAGAAAATCGTCGTGTTGCCGACGCCGAGTCCTTCAAACCAGGAAATCACCGGAACCTATGAGAAGGATACGCCCGGCCTCGTTGGAGGAGCGGATGCCGGTAGAGATATGGGTATCATTACTCAAGAGATTGGCGGTGTAAACGTCAATTTCCCGATTCCAGGAATGGCAATTCCTGGCATGATCATCGGCGGAATATCGGGAGCAACCAAGCGCGAGATTCAGGAGTTTCGGGATGCACTCACAGACGATCTTGCCAAGGAGGCAAACCAGACACTAACCAACGGCGGGCTGGCGCTGGATGTTTACAGGGGGCTGCAGAGCGTACCGGATCTCGATTCAAAATTGTTTGCACCAACCACTCCGATTCCAGCCGATACAGACGCGATTCTGTACGTTACCTTTAACGGCGTAACGATCGAAGTTCAGGGCAACGAGGCAATCCTGACCACGGCGGCAGGGGTAACACTACGTCGCCAGAGTGACGGAACCGATTTGTACGAAAGGACGGTCCAGTATCAGGACAAGGATAAGCTTGAGAACTGGACAGCAAACGAGAATGCGCTCTGGCATGACTATGCCAACTTCGCGCGACATTATCTCGGGCGTGAAATTTCGGCAGAGGTTTTCGGCAGGATCGAGCTCCGTCACGAACTGCGACCGAAGGAATCGGACACTGTGGCCCGGATAAAGAAGAACGACTGGCAAGGCGTCAGCCGATCAACAAACCCAACCCTTGCGTGGGAGCTAACTTTGCTTGGTGGAGATTCTTACGGTCCGTGGGCAAGTGCAATCGACGAGTCAGACATCTATTACGACGTCGAGATATATGACATGCATCGGCTTGTATACGCAGAGAAGCAGGTTCCGGACCCGCATCACACGCTCGAATTCGAAATTGACGCTTGCAAAACGTACCGCTGGTCTGTGCGACCGTCTTATCACCGTGGCAATGACATAAAATTTGGCGAGTGGATGCGGTTCGAGTCAGATTCCGACACCGATCCCGGAAACGGAAGCGTTGGCAGGAAGGCATCAGAAGCGCCAGCTTATATTCAAGATTTCGCGTTGCTGAAAATCAAATGTGGCCGCAGGTAACACCGGGCACCATCTGCGCCTAGTAAGGAACGCCCACAGAGCGCTGCATGAAGCGCCACATGATATCCATGGGATCTGTACCGCCGGTTCCTGGATGTGTTCCACCGGACCACTCCCGACCGGCGCGGCCATGCGGATCATGCAAATCGTCGCCAGGTTCGCCGCCGTCCCACAGGCAGATCGCGAGCTTCTCGCAACTCGCATCCGGAGCATCCTTCGTAAAGCAGTGAATGTTGTCCTGACCTTCACCCTCAAGGGAGCTGGGCCCGTCAAGTTTACGGTAGCCCGACGGTACAACACCGCCAACGTCCAGCACACCAAATCGATTACCGACGTCATTCGGGCCAAAGCCGCACGCCGCATAGCCATCATTTTTGTCACCGTATTCCGCAAGAATCTGCAATACCGGTGGATAGATCCACACAGGTACTCCGGGGGCGGCTGCATCGGCAGAATTCATGCCGTCGTATGGTTCGAAGCGATCGAAAACTTCGTTTACGTGAAGTATCGACGGTGCGTCCCCGCCGCGAGGCGGAGTGACCCACCTTAAGTGATCAAAGACACCGGCCTGGTCTACGCCATCGATCGGCACCAGAGCTTTGAACAAGCTCGATGTTTCCGGATGCCGGGCGAGCGTATGAGACCACAGCGCGCCGTTAGAGTAACCGGCTGCGAAAATTTGTCCGGGATCCACACAATGGTTATCCATGGTCCACTTGATAATAGCCCTGGTGAAATCGATTTCCCGTTGCAAACTGACGGCATTGTCTTCATTTACGTTGCCGCACCAATCACACGGGATTTCGTCTTCAAGAAGGCAGCCATCGTTGGGAACCATGCATGACGGAACGGCCCAGTTCGGTTTGAGCCCGCCGAAGTACGAGTTTGGGGTGGTGTTGTCGCCTGTCGGATACAGGCTGATAAAGCCCACTGCGGCGCCTTTGGGTTCCAGGCGCGACTTCCAACTGTAAGCACCCGGCCCGGTCTCGCCGTATCCATGGAAACCCACGACGATCGGACACGGGGTGCAGTCCGACCCGTCGCATCGGCACTGCTCGGGTACTGTTAGGTCATGCACGCGGGCGCCGTAGTCATTTCCGTCGCCGACATCGAACGGCTTTGGAGGGCTTACCCCCGAGTCTCCTACAGCGCACCCGAGCGATTTTTCTTCGCACGGCAGCATTGATCGCCCGGTTAGTTTCGTGTAGTCAGATTTGACGGCATTACATTTGCGTTCGGAAGCATTGGCATCCCAATCACAATCGAGCGCCTCGCAGTAGGTGTCGCATAGCTTGTGCGCCTCGCCGGACTCTCCATCACATACCAATGGCGAACCCGTCGCAGGTGAGGACACGACAAGCAGGACTGTAAGGAGAATTCTTACAGCTGAAATTCCGCGCTGACCGGCGAACATCCTAATCTCTGTCATCCTTCTTATTAAAAATGGGTCGCGCAGCCATATTCAATAACGAATGAATTGTGACTATTCGGCGAGCCTATCCGCTTATTTCATATAAACCAAGAAAGAAAAGGCCGATGCGTAGAATACCAAGCTCTAGAGTCCGATATGACGATCCGATTTCATGAATGCTAAAGTGCGTACCTGATAATGACGGACAATGACCTGATAATGGATCGATCCAACTTTCGCCGCGATTTCCACCATGGCACCGCCGCCATCAAAGCGGCCACCGCAATGCCTGATAAGCGTCAATCTGGAATTCGGAAATTCTTGCTGTGGGCGATTGTTCCATTGTTGTTTGTAAGCGGAGCTGCCGCGTCGGACGATGGCATCACGATTGAAGAAGACTGGATCAGTATGCCGGACGGCGTACGACTCTCAGCGGATCTATACAAACCGACTGACCTCGATCCGGGAGAAGAATTACCTGTTTTGCTCGAGTACTTGCCTTACCGAAATATGGAATCCCGGTCACGCAATTACTCCCTGTATTCCTATTTCATTAAACGCGGCTACGTGGTGGCGAGCGTTGAGATCAGAGGGACTGGAAATAGCGAAGGCCGGTTAATTCCGCATGAATATTCGGAAATCGAACTTGGCGACGGCGAGGTCGTTATCGACTGGTTGTCGAAGCAGCCGTTCTCCAACGGCAACGTCGGCATGTTCGGAATCTCATGGGGTGGCTTCAATGCGATTCAGTTGGCGGTTCGGCAGCCGCCGGCGCTAAAGGCCATCATCGCCGTCGATGCCACGGAAGACCTCTACCAGGATGACGTTCACTTCATGGACGGCATCATGCATATGGATTCCTGGGAGATGAGCCAGGACCTCGATAATAGTCGTCCCGGTGCACCCGATTACGTTATTGATGACGATAATTTTCGGGATCGCTTCGACACTGAACCCTGGGTCCTGACTTACAAAAAGCAACAACACGATGGGCCGTTCTGGGACCGGGCATCGGCGCGCGACAAGTACGATCAGATCAAGATTCCTGCTTTTCATATTGGCGGCTGGTACGACGGTTACCGGGACAGTCTGCCGCGTATGCTCGCCAACGTGGATGCACCGGTTAAAGCCATGATAGGTGCCTGGTCACATGCCTGGCCGAACGATCCTTATCCGAACCCGGGTATGGAGTGGCGTCACGAGGCAGTGCGCTGGTTTGATCAGTTTTTGAAGGGCGAGGACACCGGTGTCCTCGAGGAACCGCGGCTAGCCGTTTACGTACGTGAGTGGCATCCGCCGGGACCGTATCTCGACTACGCGCCCGGTTACTGGCGCTGGGAAGAGGGCTGGCCTGTCGATCGAATTCAGCATACGCGCATGTATCCGCATGCAAACCACACCTTATCTATGTCGCTTGCTGAGGACACTGTTCACGCGCTTCGCTATGTACCGTCAAGCGGCATCGAAGGCGGCGGACCCGTCATGTGGTGGGGAGATGTCGCACATGACCAGCGACCCACGGATGCATACAGCCTCGTTTATGATACGGACCCGCTTGAATCCGATACCGAGATCCTCGGACTGCCAATGGCGAGGATCAAAGTATCGGCCGACGCGCCGCGCGCCAACTGGATCGTGAGGCTGTCCGATGTGGCAACGGACGGTGCGGTAACCCTGGTTGCGGGTGCTGCGTTCAACGGCACACATCGTAATTCTGCGCGAGAACCGGAGGACATCGTTCCGGGCGAAGAGTTTACCCTCGATATCGAAATGCATTTCACGTCCTGGGTGTTCCCGAAGGGTCACCGCATCCGATTCGCGGTGACAAATGCTCAGTGGCCGATGCTGTGGCCAACGCCCTATCCGATGACGACTACGCTTCGCCTGGGCGGCGCAGACGGATCACACGTTGTGTTACCGGTAGTACCTCCGGGCGATCGCGAATCTCCGACTTTTCTTCAGCCGCAGCCCGATCCGAGATACCCAGGCTATGAATCCATCGATACCGGCACGAGCTCGGGTTACGGAGAGATCTCGTCTGTGGATCGCAACCCGCAAACCGGTGAAGTGGTTGCAACGGCCACAAATTCCGGCGCTACACGATATCCGTGGGGTACTGAGACGTATCACGAAAGCATTGAACACAAGACATCGGACAAACATCCGGAGAACACGTCGATGACTGGTACGCATCGCATGGAAGTGAAGCTCGAGGGTCGCACTCTGCTGTGGGAGGGAAATTTGTCATTCACGAGCGATCTCAAAAACTTTTATTACAAGTACACGCGCAAGATCAGTGAAAATGGCGAACTCGTTCGCGAGAAATCGTGGCAGGAGACGATACGTAGAGATCATCAGTAATCGCGCGAATTGAATTATGTGGAATTAGATGGCCGTTCCAAGTTTTCGCGACTCATTCGGTACGTACCTGATCGTCTGATCCGAAACACTTGTTTCGCGCATTAGCTCCACCGGCGATACTACTTGACGTCAATGTGTGAAAACGAGTACTGTTTCGCGCGGGCAAAATCGAATCTCATATAGGATTACCGGCTGAGTAATATCAGTCTCGGTAGGGGTGCGGCGTGCTCACGAATTGCGTATCGCACTTGAATAATCTCGTTCTCCCGCTATTTGGAGTCGGAGCTTCGCTGGGCAGCAAAGTCACCGGTCGATTGCAACAAGAGCGCGAAGCCGAAATGTCCAGCGATAAAGGATACTCGACGAATGACAAAGACCGTTTTCGCCGTACTCGTAATCACAACTGCAGTTCTAATGTTGCTTGGAAACGGTCCCGTACTCGCTGCTACCTGCAAGTATCAAGATAACACCGAAGACCTGTTTGCCGGGGTCACTATTGTTCGTACGAAGTGGGACCGGATTAGCCCGAACTGGGAAAAGGCGTTTGAGAAATACATTGGTTATGTGTCTGCGTCCACTGAAGGGGAGGACACATTCCTTAGAGTGCGAATCAGGCATCTGGAAAAATCCAGATTCAAACCGACCAAAGACGAACTCGCTAACGCACTAGTCGTTCCGGAAGGAGCCGAGCTATCGGTAGTTATGGCCGACAAGATGATCGTCTCGATTCCTTCCGTTGGACTCGTCGAGGGCAAGAGCGTCGTCCATTCGCCTTATTCAAAAACCTACAACAGCGACGATTATATTGTCGTGACGAACGCTGACGTCAAATACAAAGTGGATATGGCCGCTGCAGAAGCGCTGGTGGCGCAAGACGCTACGATTATGCGAATGGTGACCAACGCCGGTCACCACGACATTCCGATGCACAAGAATAGTCTTGACGGCATAAAGAAGGCCATTACCTGCCTATCGTCGGCGCCAGAGTAGGGCAATGAAGATAGATAGGCTGTCCAGGAACATATTGTTCGCGTTTACGGTGTGCATGTCTTCCGTTGGCGTTGCGCAAGCTGCCGAATGCAAATACGCGGAAAATTCAGTCGACAAGTTTACAAAAGCGACGGTCGTCATCACCGAGTGGGAACAACTGACCCACTGGATGAGAGAGGTGAGGCGGGAAATGACGGGTTATGTGTCTGCCAGTTCCTACGACGGTGAGAAATATCTTCGAATAAAGATTGAGTATGTTCGAGACCTCGCGACCTCGGCAAAGCAGGATGCGCCGGGGAGCGCAATTTCGGTTCCGGAAGGCGGCGAGCTCATGATAGCGATGTCGGATGGAGCCGTTCTGAAGCTACCGGCCTCAAAAGCCGTCGACGGACATACAGTTTCCGATGATCCCCATCCGGACTGGCTGACAACCATAGCGGCGATCGACTATGAATTGGATGCCAGCACGGCAGACGCGCTGACGACGCAGAGCGCCAAAGCGGTGCGAGTGATGACCGACAGCGGGCATTACGATGTAAAGATCCACAAGAGAAACGCTGACGATATCAAGAAAGCCATCGAATGCGTTCAATAGACGGCACGACAAGGGAAATGAAAATGAGAAACTTCTTTTTGGCACTATTCACCGGCTCGATGATGTTTGCCGTCCAGTTCGCATATGCGGCTGGCTGCAAGTACGAAACACAGAGTGTGGATCCCGTCACCAATGAAAAATACAAGCAAACGAAGTGGGACAAGGTTGCGACGATGTTCAGTGGGGGAGACAGCATCGGATCGATATCCGCCATCGCAAAGGGCGACGAACGATATGTTGCCGTGAAGATTGGCGTGATCGATTATTTTCCGTTCCCTGATGACCTTAGAGCCCAAGCGGTTGCTACCATGGATGAGGATACGCTGGAGGACTACGAGAAAATGGGACCCGTTCAGCGATATCAAGCGGAGATCGAGCAACTGGAAGGGCCCCCTGAGAATCAGGATTATCGTGATTTCCTGGATTTTCTGTTAGGTGAATCGCTGATCATCCCCGTCGGCTCCACCCTGAGACTGACGTTGGACGACAACTCAACTGTCGTGTTCTCGACCACCGAGCGGGTACGCGAGCGTGCCAACTACACGCAGCCTTATAAGGAAAAGAAAATGAAGGGCGTCGGTGGGTTTTTCGCGAGCGTGGCATCTGCCGCTCTCGATGCAGAGACCGGATCAGAAACGGTTGTTAGTCCCGATTACATGGTTGATGGATATATATCCATACGATACTTGCTGGATGCCGAGGCGCTGGATTTGTTAAGCAGAGCCGCGATAACGAGCTTGCGAGTAGAGGCCAGAGATAAATACTACACATTGGGCACGCGAAGTACTCAATACGAAACGGTGCGGTGGAGTAAGAAGTCGAATCTCAAAATTCAAAATGCATTGAAGTGTGTTGAATAAGCGAAGTTGCTAAATATAAATGCATGCAGACAATCCCAACTAGGCAGGACACGAACATGAAGAGACTTATCGTTTTATCAGTGACTGTATTTATGAGCTTTGGATCCACCGTATCGTATGCCGCCAAGTGCAAATGGCAGACAGATACGGTGAGTTACAGCACGGGAGAGCCGGTACGTTGGACGCGGTGGGTAAGAAACAGGATGATATTGAGACCCCCGTATGCTGCGATTTCTGGAATCTCTGAAGGCGAACGAAAATATTTTGGCCTGCAAGTAATCGGGGTTGATCAAAAAGTAACTACACGGCCAACGAAAGAGGAACTGGACGCCGCATTCATCATCCCCGCAGGGTCCACACTGTCGATTTTGATGGCAGACGATTCAATCTATGAGCTGGTTGTAACAAAGGAGATCATTGGCGATGCAGACTTTACAGCCCATGGTGCCAATAGCTATACGATCAACGCATTCGCGATCATAAAATTCCCGTTGGATGTTGACGCGATCGCAGCATTGACGACACAACGCGCAAGCGACATGCGATTGCACGCCAACGGCAAAGATTACGACTTCTCCTTCGGCAAAAAACCGGTGGACAAGATACAGAAAGCTATCGGATGTATTCAGTAGAACTACGCTGCTGAGAATGTGTCACGATGGCTAATTCCGATACCGATGATGGCCTGGTGGAAACTGTTCCGGGTCGTCGATCATCACAATATGATCACTGTAGCAGCCGTTGAAGTCGGAACGTCCAGTCAGGCTGTATGCTCCGAGTCGTCCGAACTCCAGATAGTCGCCGGGGCGAATATCGTCGGGTAGCTGAATCCTGCTCGGCAGGACATCGGCAGAATCACAGGTAGGACCAAACAGCGTAAACGGCATCAAATTGCCGTCGAGACGCTTGTTGCCGCGAAATGTGCGACACGGAAACTCGCTATGGCCTATGTAGCGTAACTCCCAGAAAATTCCATGCATGCCATCATTTAAATAGAGCTTGTCATCCTTGCGTTGCAACACTTCAGAGACTGCGGACAAGCCCGGGCCGGCCATCGCACGACCCGGTTCGCCGAGTATCTCGCCGTTATCCGCCAGTGGCAGCTTTGCAGACGTATCCCGAATGCTGTCGAAATATTCGTTCAGTGGCGGCATCTCGAAGTCCGGGTATGACCTGGGATAGCCCCCTCCGACGTCCACCAGGCGAATGTCCATCGGAACCGATTCCAGAATTCCTGCTGCGGACTCGATGCTGTCCCGATATGCAGCGGGATCTGTGACTGACGAACCAACGTTAAATGCGAGCGCCGGTTCCGCACCCGTCTCTGCGATTGCTGTCAACAGTCCCGGGATGTCCGACGCCGGGGCGCCAAATTTTGTAGACAAATCCCAGGTTGCAGCGGGATGGTGCACGGCCATGCGTGCGAAAATGATAGTGTTCGATACATCGACCTCGGATTTCAGTTGTTCGATACCGCTTTCGTGGTCGATCAGGAAATGCCGCACCCCGAACTTACTCTGAGCGATCCGCGCCTCGCCACGTATCCGCACCGGCACCATGAAATAGCAGGTGGTCTCATTACTGATCGACTTGACGATTTCAATCTCGGCCAGCGATGCACAGTCGAAATGCCTGATTCCCGTATCGACAAAAATCTCTACGATTGCGGGTTCGGAGCATGCCTTGATGGCATACAACACGCGGCCCGGAAAGTCCTGCAGAAACTGCTCGGCGGTCTCCTTGTATACATGCGGATAGATGCAATAAACGGGTTTTGCCGGATTGACGGCATCCAACAATGCCTCAACACTCGGATAACTCTCAATAGCGGGCAAAGTGATCACCCTCATATTCGTAAAAAAACCACCCAACAGACTCGGATGATAACTGTCGCGACTTGCGGCGGCCACGAGGCGGCGCAATGGTCAAACAGGAGGGAATGCTATGAAATGACCAGTATCAGGCGCTATCTGGCCGGGTGGCCCCGGATCCCAGGCGCAAACGCACGCCGACCCCGTTCATTTGTGGACCCGGGCAATCTGGCTGGTCGAAGTAAAGGCGACAGGCCTAAACGGTGATTTTGTGCATTGCGATAAGGAGTAGCGTTAACGAAATGAGCGAGGCTGCTGCCATACCACCAATGGTGCAAACGAGAAATATAGAGTCCACTGCGATTCTCCTGTGATGAATCTGTAGCCTTTTCTACGGGATCGATCACAGGTGTAAAATTCGTAATTGTACTTACAGGCAGGAAGAATCTAGTCTGGATCAGTACTTATCGCCTACCGATAGCGATAAGTACGAATATGGGGCATGTGTCAGATGCCGTATACATGAATCACTAGCTACACGGAGAGAATTATGAGTGCTGTGCCCGGGATCTCAGTGCCTGATGTTTGCATTGATTCCGAACTGATTGCTCGCTATGGGGGTACGGGCCCGCGCTATACGTCTTATCCGACAGCGCTGCACTTTAGCGACGAATTTGCGGCCGGCGAATACAGGAAACATGCGCTGAGAAGCAATGAAGTGCACAGCCCTTCTCCGCTTTCCGTGTACGTTCACATACCCTTTTGTCAAGCTCTCTGCTACTACTGCGCATGCAACAAAGTCATCACGCGTAACTCCAGTCGCGTAAACATTTATATGGATGACCTCTACAAGGAAATCGAACTGCAGGCCGCTCTTTTCGACGACGATCGCGTCGTTGAACAGATTCATTTCGGTGGCGGCACTCCAACGTATTTGAGCGACGATGAGCTTCGCGATCTCCTGGCGCACTTGCGCAAAAATTTTAGCCTGCAAACAGGCAGTGAGCGGGAATTCTCGATCGAGGTCGACCCAAGAAGCGTGACCACACGTTCGATGGATGCGCTGACTGAGATTGGCTTCAATCGGCTAAGCCTGGGAGTACAGGATTTCGAACCCCAGGTACAGCAAGCAGTTAACCGAATTCAATCGGCTGCAGATACCATCGCCCTGGTGGAGCACGCTCGCAGTGTAAAATTCAAGTCGATTTCATTCGACCTGATTTACGGTTTGCCACATCAGACGGAGGAGAGTTTCTCGCGCACGCTCGATACGGTTATCGCAATACAACCTGACCGACTTGCCGTATACAACTATGCACACCTCCCCAACCGATTCAAAGGGCAACGAATGATCAAAGAGCATGATCTGCCAAGCCCGGACGTTAAGCTCAAGATACTGAATCGCACGATCGAGAAACTGGATAGAGCGTCATACGTCTACATTGGAATGGATCATTTTGCATTGCCCGGCGACGAACTGGTGAAGGCCCAACAAAATGGGACGCTACAACGGAATTTTCAGGGTTACTCGACTCACCGGGAGTGCGACCTGATAGGGCTGGGGGTAAGCGCGATCGGAAATATCGACAACACCTACTCCCAGAATGCGTCCACAACAGCGGAGTACCAGACGACTCTGGAGGCAGGAAACCTTCCTATCCGACGAGGAATTGTAGTGGACAGTGATGATCGGATCCGAGCCGAGGTTATACAACGGCTCATGTGCTACGGCCAGGTCGACTATTCGTCGTTCGGGGAGCAACTGGACATCGATTTTCCAAGCTATTTCGACAACGAGCTGAACCGTTTGACGCCACTTCGGCGCGACGGCCTCGTCGAGTTGTATCCGGACCGCATACAGTTAACAGCGACAGGACGAATGCTGATGCGCTCAGTTGCCATGATCTTTGACCGACACCTGGCGTCTGAGTCGTCGGACAGGCGATACTCACAGACGATCTGATCACCACGGCCTGAACAACGGCGGAAGCAAGCGGTTAGGAGTCGATGTTTCAGTCAGCTTGTTCTGTATCACTCGCTTGACCAGTGGAATCCTGTTGGCCAGCCTCAAGGCGAGTTGTCTTGCGAATTTTGCCGGCGCGCGGTCATCGGTGAAAAACTTGACGATTTCATTGGTGCCGTGAAACATGGGTATGGTCGTTTGCATGTGTTTGCGCTGATATTTTTGAAGCAAAGACGTCGCACCGATATCTCCTTCCCGAGCTGCCGTTTTAATAATCTCCTTTGCAAGAATGTCCTGGCCGCTGAGGCCGAGGTTGTAGCCATGCGCAGTTACGGGATGCATTCCAACGGCAGCGTCGCCGATCAACGCGAAGCGCCTCGCGTAGAACCTCGATGCATGAACACCAACCAGTGGGTATGCAAATCTATTGGTGATGAGTTTCATGTCACCGAATCGACTGTCGAATCGATGCCGAATGTCGCTGCTAAATTGCTCGTTGTCTATTTCCATGATTGAGTCGCGCTGATCCATCGGGGCAGTCACGACGATGGAGGATCTTTGGCTGATTAGCGGTAATACAGCCAGGGTCCTGCCGTAATGAAAACATTCAAACGCGACGCCGTGGTGAGGTTTTTCGTGTTCCATGCGACAAACAATGCAGACGCGGCCGAAATCGTGCATGGATGCCGGGATTCCTGCCATACGACGAGTTTCCGAAAAACGGCTATCAGCGGCAACGACGAGGCGCGACTTCATCATCTGCCCATCGGACAAGACTATGGAGGCCTCGCTGTCGTTCGTTGATACAGACGTCACAGCCAGGTCTGTATGAATTTCAACATTATCGAAAGTCTGCACTTCGTCGAAGAGTGCCTTTCGAATAACATGATTCGAGACAATGTATCCGAGTGCATCGATCGAATCTTTATCACTTTCGAAGTTCAGGCAATAGGGCGATGTGCCGTCCAGAACCCTGGCTTCCTTTATCGGAGGCCTGTCATCGGGCTCGAAACGGGCCCAGATTCCAAGTTCTTTCAGGACTCGAACTGACAGGTGTGTCAGCGCGATATCTCGTCCGTCAAATTCGGGTGCGGCGAGCTGCTCTCTGGATTGCTTCTCTATCAGCGCAATCCGAAGCCCGGTATTTGCAAGAGATCGTGCGAAGCTTAATCCTGCAGGGCCTGCGCCAACAATAATGATGTCGTAAGTCATAGGGTGCTCACGTTCATATGTTTTAGTGATTACGGTTACCTGGGCCCAACGAGCGAACCTTGGGAGTTATCAAATCAGACCACGATACGCGATTGCCGAATTCAATAATCAGGAAATCGATCGGAAACAAGCCCGGAAGAAACTCAAATACTCGGGGCATATTCATGCTTGGTCCATGCTGAATTTGGGACAGGGTCTCGTGTTCTCTCGGACCCAGTCGAATTCTGCAGTAAAATGTCTCAAAAGCTGTGGTGCCCGCACGATGCGCAAACCACGTATGTCATTTCGTCTCTCCCATACCAGGTTTATGCCTTCGAGTACGTAGTCCATATGACTCTGCGTATAGACCCGACGGGGAATAGCGAGACGCACGAGATCATAACGGGCCGGATGCTCTTCCCCGTTATGTGGATCGGTGCCGAACATCACGGTGCCAATTTCGCAGCCACGGATACCAGCTTCGAGATAGAGCTCCACTGCCAACGACTGGCCCGGATACTGCAGCGGCTGTATGTGGGGCAGAAAGCGCCGGGCGTCGAGATAAACTGCATGCCCGCCCGCTGGCGCGACGACCGGGATTCCCGATTCACGCAAGTGTTCTACGACGTAGCGCGTCGACAGCAACCTGTAGTCAAGATAGTTTTCGTCCAATACTTCACGCAGTCCGACGGCTATTGCTTCGAGATCGCGTCCAGCGAGCCCCCCATAGGTAGGAAACCCTTCGGTGAGAATTAAGATGTTGCGTTCCTGGTGTGCCAACTCGGTATCGTTGGTACACAGGAAGCCGCCGATATTTGCGAAGGAATCCTTCTTGGCCGACATCGTGCAGCCGTCCGCGTAGCTGAACATTTCACGAGCAATATCGATGGTTGAAATATCTTCGTATCCGGGCTCGCGTCGCTTGATGAACTGCGAGTTCTCGGCGAAGCGGCAGGCATCGATATAGAAAGGAATACCGGCATGCCGCGCGATCCGGCTGATGTTGCGAATATTGGCCATAGAAACCGGCTGACCGCCGCCGGAATTGTTGGTCACAGTGACCATTATTAATGGAATCCGCTCCGGTCCCTCGTCCGCAACGAGCTTTTCAAGTGCGGCGATATCCATATTGCCCTTGAACGCGTATTCGGATTCGAGGTCGTTGGCCGCGGAACATGGCAGATCGATCGCTTTGCCACCAAAAAATTCGATGTTCGCCCTGGTTGTATCAAAATGGGTGTTGTTCGGAATGATGGAATCGGCTTGCACCATTACGCCGAACAAGATGTGTTCGGCCGCACGCCCCTGATGTGTGGGAATAACCTGTTCGAAGCCGAAAATGTCTTTTACGGCTTCGCGGAAGCGATACCAGCTTCTCGCACCTGCGTAGGACTCGTCGCCCCGCATCATGGCGCCCCAGGCCTCTGACGACATGGCGCTGGTGCCCGAGTCGGTCAACAGATCAATGATGACGTCTTCAGCACGCAACAGAAACAGGTTGTAACTGGCAGCCTCAATAAACTGTACTCGTTGCTCCCGAGTGGACAACTTGATTGGCTCCACCATCTTGATCCTGAACGGTTCGATGATCGTCTTCATGATTCGGGGGATTCTTTGTATACGGGCACAGCTCAGAGAGATCCACGTTAGCCGTCTCTGCACGTATACGCGATACGTAAAACTACTGCGGCAACGATCGCAATGAGACGGCCTACCGTTGTGACGGCCCGGGTAGGTATTTATACGTACTCCAGTATGAAAACCTGGCCCAACACTGAGTCATTTGCCAACTCGGGCGGATTCCATGCGGCGGGCGGCTTAACAATGCCGGGTATCGCGAGGCCGGTGAGGATCAGCGTCAGTTGAGAGTTATTTGGTATCGCGAATGAAGCTACGGCGCGTCAGAAACGCCATTTTCATAAAGCGAGCCGATCCGGATTGCCTTCGGTTCGAGGATGCAGGCCTCGCGGCAAAGGCCGCAGCCCACGCAGACCTCCGGATCGATCCGCGGCTTCTGCAGATCCCAGGTCAGCGCACCCGGAATCGGACAACTGCCGGCACAGGCGCCGCATTCGGGGCCCTTGTACGGCAGACACGCATCCGTATCGACAGACGCACTTGCGAGCATCGGCGTCGCCGGCCGTTCGTCTTCCTCGATGTCGGGCAACTTCAATGCGTCGACACTGCAGCTCTTGACGCACGGCCAGTCCTCACACAGATGGCAGCCCCTGTTGGACAGATCGAGCGCGGGTGTACCGGCGAACTTGGTACCGCGGCGCGCCGATAACGGGAACACTACCCGGTGCGGACAGGCATCGATGCAGTCGCTGCAGCGCGTACACGTCAGCAGGAATTCCAACTCCGGTAGCGCGAACGGCGGCCGGACCCAGTGTGCGGCGTGGCTCGCGACCTTCCGGTCGGCATGTTCCACGACCATCTCACTGGCCTTGCTGATTGCGCTCCTGAAAAAATCTCTGCGGTCCATAGGAAATCACATTCTCATAATCATCGGCTGCATCAGCAGCCACAAATGGAACAGCGTCATGCCGCCCGCGAAAATCAGCAGCGGAGACAAGCACCAGCCGCCGGACCGCGCGCCGCTCGCGTCGGCCGAGACCAGCAGACCGAAGCCACGCAACCGCACGACCTGAACGGCGACGACAAAGCCCAATATCAGCAGAGCCGCCTGCACCGTCGCCAGGGTCTCCGGCGCGATCAACATCTGCCGCGCGTGCATCTCGGCCATACCGATCGGGAGTGCGTCTACGCCGAGAGGATTCGCGAATACGGCGCCTATCGATGCACTTTCCCCGAACAGGTGATTCAGGTTATGGGCGATATGATAAGCAAAGGCCAGTGGCAGCACGACGAACGCGAAGGTCGAGAAGAAACGGCGAAAACTCACATCCACGTGCATCAGGCGCCGCGTCAGCGATACCAGCGCTGCGTAGATCGCGGCGACGATAAGCTGAATGCTCAGGAGCCCAATCGTAAAAGTCCAGAGCATCTTTCCGGAGTCGCCAATCAGGCGTGCCATGTCACTCATCCAGGCCTCCCAGAATGGCAGCATCATCAGCCCGTGAAAGGCAGTCAATGCGAGCAAGGTCAGCATGAACCATGCCTCGTCCCAGCGCGGCCGTGCGCCATACACGGCCTCCGCACTCGGCGGCCGGAGCCGCCACGAGATGTTCTGGTGCGGGCAGCTCTGAGTGCAGTTGCCGCAGGACGTGCAATAGCTGTTCTGCTGCAGCCGGCCCATGACCAGCGACGTCGGACAGGGCTCGACGTCGGCGCTGCCGTGATAACACTCCAGCGTCTCGCAGCTCGCGCAGATATCCTGGTCGATCGGGCGGAGTTCAATCGCCGAGAGCTGCGAATAAAAACCAATCGTGCGGCCCACCGGACAGATATTGCGGCAGAACGCCTTGCGCCCAAAGACTGCCATTGACACCGTCGCCATCACGACCATCAACAGCGCGACCAACGCCGTCATGTAGGGATCGAGCGTAATGCCAACACCCAGTTCGAGCCAGGTCAGGCCGATGAACAGCACGAGCGCGGGCCAGACATTCTGCAGCGCGCGCGGCAGCCGCAAATTCAGGCTGTTATTTGGCTCTGCGCGGCCCCAGAAGCGGCGCCGCACCAGCCACTGCGCCAACGTGTCCCACGGACAGACGGCGCACCATGCGGAGCCGAGAAAAAAGATCGAAATGATCAGTCCGCTCCACCAGAGGGTCCACGTCAACACGGTGGCAATATTCCGCTCCGGGATGGGCGTGCCAAAAAGGCCGGCAACGATGACCAAGAGGAACAGCCCGACCATGATCAGCTTCAGCGGAAACAGCACCCATGGCTTCCTCATCATTTGGCTGATCGCGCCACCGACACCCGGTAGCCGGGCCAGGCTTAACGTGAAACCACCCCGCGGTTGCGGTGCCGGCGCGAGCAACGCCCACATGCTCAGCAAGCCGACAAAGGTCAGTACCGCCGCAGCCCACGTCGCCGGCAGGCCCGGATGGACCATCGTCACGAACGTGTGTCCTGGTGCTCGTGGCGAATGCGCGCCCTGAGCAGGCGCCGGCGCTGAATCATGCTGACGCTGATGAGCACGATAGCGATGGTTCCCACCGCGAATCCCAACGGCCCGATCGGCGCCGGACTGCCGATGCGCAGTGGAAAATCGATCACGTAAGGCTCACCGTTCGCCTCGAATTCGGCGGAAATGATGTAGTTGCCGTCGACGCTGAACACCATTCCCTGGCGGAATACATAATCGTCGGGCGGTTGCACGCCGAGGAGTTCGGGCTCGTCTGCAAACCACTTGTCGTCGCGAACGAGAAAACTGACCTCCCCGTTGTACGGCCTGCCGTCGTCCAGATGCTTGGCATAGAAATGTACCCGGGCCGGCTTGCCGGACTTCGGGAATGCCGGGAAGACCATGCTGGTCACGAAATAGTCGCCGATCTGCACTTCGAGTTGCAGCGCCGGCGGTGTATTCGAATCCTCATTCAGGGCGTAGGCCGGGCGGCCGAGTACGTGGTGCCCCCAGGCTGGTTGCCAACTCAACGCACAGACGAGGACGAGGAATACCGATCTCATATTTGGTGCCTGACGACGGTTCGCTGGAATCGCTCGACGATGCGGATGGGCAGGCTCGGATGCGGACAGACCTCGACACACAGGCCGCAGCCGACACAACCGTCCTGAACGACGGGCTTGTATTGATTCCACAATTCGAAATCGATGGCTTGGTCCCCGAGCGGGCAGATGCTGACACAGGCACCGCAGATCCCGGTGTCAACCCAGGGATAACAAGTTAGCCGGTCGATCTGGGCGATGCCCATGTCGACTTTCTCCCGCGGCATCTCGGTCAGCGCCTCGGTCGGGCAGATTTCCATACATTTGCCACAGAGCGTGCAGGCCTGTTCCTCGGGATTAATATAAGGTGTATTGACCTGACCGCCGCCCTCACGGCTGAAGAAACGGATACATCTAGGCGGGCATACCTCGCCGCAGAGCCCGCAGCCGATGCATGCCTCGACGAATGCGGCATCATCGTTCATGGCGCCGGGCGGGCGTAAACGCGTTGCCGGCGCTGCCTTGGCATCCGGTGCCAGGAGTCGCGCCAGGCCGTAAGGTAAAGAGGCGGCACAGACCGTGCCAGTGCCTGCGGCGATCTGCTTTAATAAAGTCCGGCGCCGCATCAGGCGGCCTTGCCGGTCTCGGACCGTTGTCGATAATGTCGGCCGAGATGGCCGGGGCCCTGGTCCGGCTGGTCGTTTAACTGCAACCGAAAGGTCAGCGCGTCGGTTGGGCAGACCGCGATGCAGGCCGTGCAATTGTTGCATTCCTGCCCAAAGCCGTCGCGCAGCGGGTCGAGGCCGAACTCACAGACTGCATTGCACTTTGCGCAATCGTTGCAGTCCTCGACGACCCGTTGTATTCGCACGAACCGGTAACGACCGAGCAGCGAGTACAGCGCACCGCCCGGACAGAGATAGCGACAGAAACCCCGCCGCGCGACCAGCAGATCGAATAGGAGGGTGAAGACGAAAAATACGGCCCCGGCGCCGAAACCACCGAGCGCGATCGCATAGTAGATCTCCCGGCCGATAATCGCGGGTGGATAGATCGCGGCCATCAGCACCGAACCTGTCATCGCCGCGAGCACGACACCGATCGCGAGTACGAGATATTTCAGGCGCCGGTCGAAACGCCGCCGGCGCATCGGGAAACCGATGCGATTCAAGAATGCAGCGAAATTCGTGTTTAGTTCATACAGAAAGGTCGCCGGACAGATCCAGCCACAGAAAAACCGGCCGAATACCAGCGTTAACCCGATCGGTAACAGCGCGGAAAACAAGAGCGGCAGATAGATACCCTTGGCGGCTGCCATTTGGCCGAGCGCCGCGAGCGGATCAGATATCTTAAACCCGAAGAATGTGCCCGACCAGGTCGACCCCTTGATTGCGTCGAGATCCTCGGCCGGGTCGTCAGTGAGCGGGGCCGTGAAAAACTCCGCGACGTCATAGAGCTGTTTCTCCGACGGCGCCAGGAAGTCGTAGGCGTGCGCGGCGACGAACGTCTGATACACATGAATGTACGGCAGCGCGATGAGCATCAGGAACACGGTACTGAGGCTGATCCAACGCAGTTTGTTCAGGTGCCGCCACAGGAAGAACGGTTTCTTTCCTGCTTGCTCAGCCATAGTTCGGCATCACACGAATTGCCTGGGGCATCTGAATGCACGAACGTTCGCACAGTCCGCAACCGACGCATTTATCGGTCACGTGCGGTTGCTCCATCATGCCGACGGTGATGGCAACGTCCTGTAACGGACAGGCTCGGTAACAAACCCCGCAGCTCTTGCCCTGATAGGAAAGGCACAGGCTCTCGTCGACGACGGCATGGCCCATCTTGACGCCTTCGAGGATCGGCTGCAGCTCGCGTTCGATGGGCCGGATCGCGCCGCTCGGACAAACATCACCGCATTTCATGCAAAGGATGCAGCCCTTCTCTCGGGGAATGATGTACGGCGTATCGACGGACGCGAGGCCGTTCTCCAAGCCGAAGTACTCGATGCAACGATTCGGGCAGACTTCACTGCATTGCCCACAACGGATGCAGGCGCTGAGGAATTCATCCTCCGGCAGGGAACCCGGCGGGCGCAGATAGCGCAGCGAAAAGCGCTTGCGTGCCGCGTGAACGAACTTCGGCAACGCAAGTGCTGCGGCCCCGGCTTGCAAAGCCCGTAGAAAGTTGCGGCGTTTCATTCGCAGTCTCAGCGCGCGGCAAACGTCGCGCGCCGCTCCACCTCTCGCGTGTTTAGATTTTCTCGATCCGGGCCGCCGATTTCTTGAAGTCCACCTGCCCGGAGACCGGATCCCATACCCGGCTGGTCGTCCGATTGGCCAGCCATTTGTTTTTCTCCGGTACAGCGCTGTCGGCGACCGATAGATTCCAGGGCCCGAACATGTAACCCCGCGGTACGTTGTTCCGAGCAGGCTTCACGAGACTGTTCGTGCCGATCTGCACTCGTGCTTCCAAAGAACCACGGCGGGTTACAACCCTGACTTTGTCACCATCTTCGATGCCGAGATCCTTGGCATCTTCCGGATGCATCTCCACGTACATCTCGGGCACCAGGCGGCGCGTGGTCGGGCTGCGGATGGACTTTGCGGTATGGAAGTGCTCGTAGACGACCCCGAGACCGAACCAATACGGGAACTTGTCTTTTGGAACGTCCTGCCAGCGTCTGCCGCGGAACGCCATGTCCGGAAGATCCGGCGTCAGACCCTTGTCCCGGGCCTCCTTCATCAGATCCATGTGGTCGATCGTGTAGTGGCCTTCCTTGACGCCGAATTCCATCAACTTCCTCGTCAGCTCCTCGCGGTTGCTGTAATCCTGCTGGCAAAGCTGCATATGTACTTTTCCGTCTTTGGTTCGAAAGTAACCGTACGGCCGGTTCGCCCACTGGCCCTCCTGAAGCATGTAGCGGCGCTTGGTACCGCCGTTCTTCGCCATCTCGTAAGCGGGCGCCGGCCACTGGATGCCGCGCAGCTTCTTCAGCTGCTCGTACGGACTCGTGCCATCGAGCTTCTCGACCTCGAGAATACCGGTCAGATCCGTATCCGTGCCGGCTGATGCGCGGATAATGTCGCGGAAGATTTCCTCCGTATCGATGAAGCCTTTCTTGTCCCTCTTCCAGGGGAAGATCTTGTCGCCGTCGAGTCCGAGCAAATCAGCGATCTCCTTGCCCTTGTCGACCACCATATCGAGGTCCGGTCGGCATCCCGGGGGCGGCTCGGCAGCCTTCTCGACGATATTGAGGCGTCGTTCGGAGCTGATGTAGACCCCGTTGACCTCGCCCCAGGTCGCGGCCGGAAATATAACGTCTGCATACAGATTATTTGGTGCGTGGCGATAGATCTCCTGGACGACGTTGAACGTCTTGCTCAGCGCCGGGCGGATCAGGTTGTCCTGATCCGGCAGATCGACGTGTGTCGCATAGACCAGGAACATCGCCTTGACTTCATCTTTGAGCGCGCGTTCCATCATCCCAACTGCCATGCCCGGGTTCTGCGAGTTCATTGCCGTGACGAGGTTCTCCTCCGGAACCCGCCAGTGCTTCGCCATGTGCGCCCGGTGCTGATCGTTTTTCAGCGGCTCGTTGAACGGCAGGCGCCCGGTCAGGCCACCCGTAAACCGCTCGCCCATTGCATTCGGCTGACCGGTCATAGAGAACGGCCCGCAACCCGGCTTCGCGAGGTTACCGGTCATCGTCAGCAGGTTGATGATCGAGATGACGTTGTGCTGGCCGTGAATATGCTGGTTATACCCAATACCCCACATGATCAGCACGCCACCGTAGCCCTCGCCGGCCTGGTCGCCCGTGCTGCGGGCCAGGCGCTTGCGGGTGGCGTCGGCGAACATGCCGGCGACTCTGCGGATCAACTCCGGGGTAACCTCATGGTTCGGATCACCCATGCGGTCCTGAACCTGTTCGGGACTGTAATTCGCGAGCACACCGTCGGTGTATTTTTTCCAGCCGGTCGTGTGCGCCTTCAGGAAATCCCAGTCGATGACGTCTTCGTGATCCTTCAGCAAGACGTGAGCAAGCGCATTCAGGAAACTGATATCGCCGTTCAATGTCGGCACGTGCACCGTGTTGTCCGGATTGATGTCCTCGTATCCTGTGACGGTTCCGGTGCGTCGCGGATCGACGACTACTGTCGGGATGTCGGCCTTCTTTTTGTAGTCAGCGGCTCGCCAGAAGATGATCGGGTGCGCCTCGCGCGCGTTATGCCCGAAATGCATGATCATGTCGGCGAGCTCGATGTCCTCGTATGCCAGCGGCGGTGTATCCGATCCCAGCGTCTTGAAGTAACCCGTCACGGCGGAGGTCATGCACATGCGGGCGTTGGCCTCGATCGTATTTGAACTGAGTACACCCTTCATGAACAGGTTCTCGAGATACTGGCCCTCCATCGTGAGCTGGCCCGAACCATACAGCGCGATCGAGTTGCCGCCGTACTTTTTCGCGAAATGTACGATCTTGTGGGCCACCATCTCGGACGCCTTTTCATACGGTACGCGCAGGAAATGTTCTTCTTCGAACGATCCCTTGGTCTTCGTGACATACCCGAGATCACCGTGTCCAGGCTTGTTCCATTCATCCCAGACGTCCTTGCGCACGTAGGAGTCGCCTTCCATGCGATCGACGTAAATCGGCTCCGCGGCCGTCAGGCCCTTGATACATTGCAACCCATAATTGGTCGGATGGTCTTTATCGGGCCGCATCGACACGATCTTGCCGTTCTCGACCTGGATGATCGTGCCGCAGCCGACGCCGCAATACGGACACTGAGCCAGCGCGGTCGTACGAGTGGCCGAGGCCGCCTCTGCCGACGCCGGCGCGGCCTCGAGTTCCGGATTAGCACCTACCATCAGGCTGGCTCCGGTGGCCGATGCCGAGATGAATGTGCTGTGCTTTATGAAATCGCGGCGGTCGATTTTGAAGCGTTTCATGGTCTCTTTCCTTTAGCTCGCAGGCAAACTGCGCAGGTAAACAATGATGTCGTCGATTTCCTCGTTCGTCAGGTTTGCAAGGCCGTCGGCGCCCTGGAAGCCCAGCATGCGTGTATTCGATCGGCCCTCTTTGATCGTCGTGCGAATGTATCCGTCCGATACCTTGTTGAGGAAACCGGACTTGCCGATCGCCGTCCCGGTACCGCCTGCGGCATAACCGTCACCTTTGATCCCGTGACAGGTCGAGCAGATGTAGTCGAACCACTGTTTGCCGAGGCGCGGGTCACCATGTGCGTCAGGCTGACCGTCAATCTCTACCGAACGGTCCGGCAACACGGCAAAGGAGCGCAGATAGGCCGTGATCGCCTGTACTTTCGCCTGGCCCAGGTAGGAGAAAGGTGGCATGCCGGTGCCGATGCGCCCGTCCCGGATCGTCGATTCGAGAAACTCGTCTGAGGAGATACTCAGGAATTCCTTATTGGTCAGCGACGGCGCGAAACCTGGTTTGCCGATTGCATCGTCTTGATGACAGACCTTACAGGACTGTGCGAACAACAGCCGACCCTCGGCAATCGCTGCGTTGTCCGCCGCAAGCGCGGGTGACAACAGCGCCGATACAAGGAAAACTCCGCCAATTATCGTGACAATTGGCTGTTTGATAAAGGCCATTACCATTCCTCGCGTAGATTGATATTGTCAGGCACCCATGGACTGGGCACTCGGGTGCGGAAACGTATCCTTATCGTCTTCCCCGTCTCTGTGATGCCCGGGCTCGAGGCAGCTGAAATCCTTTTCGATTAGCACGGAAAGGGGGCCTGTATTTGAGAGAGTCTGCTCCGCATGTAAAGACACATCATCGGCAATCGCCCAATCCAGCGCCTTTGATTTTGGCAAACTGATCACGAGGCTGCCATTGTCAAAACTTGCTGTGATGTCTTTGTTATCGCAGACGTCCAGACGATATGTAAGAACCGAATTCGGGAAATGCGTTTCTTCAATAATGCTATTGCCGTCTGCAATCCGGTCGACTTCACCGCGTTTCAGGCGCAGGCGTATGGTATCACCGCGAATTCGAAGTTTCATAAACGAACCTCATGTGTAAACCATGACAAAATACTAGCAAAACAAACGACGGCGCTTCATGCCGGAATATACTAATGGTCTGTGCCCGTTACGGTACCGCGGTGTTGTTTCGTACGCAACCGGGATGTCTCGCAGATCCAGTACAACGTCACATGCCTGCCATACGCAATAGCCGGTAGTACAGATCATCGAGTATCGGCTGTTACGTCTACCCCTCGGGCTCCTCTGGTCTGAACCGGCCGGTGTTCCATGGATGGTTATAGCGAATCGACTATTGGGTTCTCCGAGTTCTGGTTAGCGGCGATCAGGCTGCGGCGCTCGAATATATTTAATTTGGTGTTGGATCGATTCGCTGTTGATCCAGCGAGGCAATGAGAACAACTTCGCAGACCCCGCGCTCACTAGCGTCCTTCGCCAGCACCGATAACTCCGCAGGATTATCCCTCATCAGTTCATTCCTCTAATACGAATTTCAGGTATTGAGCTACGCGGCGTACAGAAATGTTGGCGCAGAATAGTTATGTAAATACTTACGACAACATAATCAATGGACAAATACGTATTTCTTCATATGGTTTAGTGCTGTTCGCTGTGTTTCGATGTCATTTGCAGAGTTTTACTCGAATGTTGCGTGACCCCCTAAAAAAATAGCCGATGTATAAATGACGAATCAAGCAATCTCTCTTCGTACAAGTTGCTTCGGCATGAACCGAACCATTTTCCGACAAAACTTGAACGACAATACAGTGAGTGGTTTCAGACGCATCTTCACTGCGGTGCTTGCTGGAGCGATCCTCGCCTCAGTGGGCGCTTGCTTCAGTGATTCAGGTACGAATGAGCCCGCCGACAATCAGGGCGCGCCCCCACAACCGAACCCGACGCAGCAGCAGTTTACGGTGGATCAAACGGGCGGAACCGTGGTTTACAGGTCACCCATTCACGACGTAACGCTGACCCTGGTCATTCCCGCCGGGGCACTCGATATCAGCACCGTCATCACAATCGATCATGCACAGAGCGTCCCTGTCGCTGAGGGACTTGTAACGGGTGCCGTCTTCGACCTCGGTCCGGATGGACTCGTATTCAATATTCCGGCAGACCTTAGCATTACCTATGGAATCAGCCTGATCGCCAACCTTGCAGAGGATGATCTTCGAATCCACAAGGCAAGTGGTTCCGACTGGGTGGCCCTAGTTGGTTCTGCCGACAGCGTGAACAATACCGTCAGTGCGGCGATCGATTCGCTGAGCATTTTTGGCCTAAAGACTATTCCTGCCGGGGGTGGAGGAGCCAGCGGCAACCCGAACGCTACGCTGGCCTGGCTTCAGAGCAACGTTTTTGGCGGCGTTTGTTCCCAATGCCACACAGGAGCAGGGGCGCCGTTGGGCGTAGATTGGAGTTCGGACTCAGTCACCTGTGCCAACGTGGGTCGAAGCAGCGGCGAGATACCTACGTTGATGGTGATCAATTCGGGCAATCCGGCGGCGAGTTACGTGATCTGGAAAGTCGAGGGCGCCGGCCCTAACGGTGAAGCGATCGTCGGTAGCCAAATGCCACTCTCCAACCCCTCGCTGACGGCGGAGACGATCCAGAACATGCGGGACTGGATCGCCGACGATACTCCCGGTTGTGAACCACAGGGCGGGGGCGATACCGGAGGCGGTGATACCGGAGGCGGCGATACCGGAGGCGGCGATACCGGAGGCGGCGATACCGGAGGCGGCGATACCGGAGGCGGCGATACCGGAGGCGGTGGGCCGGATACATGGGCGTCGATCCAGGCCGATATTCTCCAGGAACGTTGCGTGATTTGTCACAACAATTCGCCCAGTGCGCCAATGGGCCTTTCCTTGGAAACGGATCAGTACGACGCGATTGTCACTAACGGTCGGATGAGTGGCGAGGTACCGACCATGAAGATTATTGAACAGGGCGACAGCACGCTGAGCTACATGGTCTGGAAGATTAACGGCCAGGGACCAAATGGGGAAGACATCGTAGGTTCGCGCATGCCGGCGTCAGGGCCTCCGTTCCTGATCCAGGCGGAACTCGACCGGATAACTGCGTGGGTCGATGCCGGTGCGCCGGGTGCGGGTGGTGGTGGTGATACTGGCGGCGGTAACACGGGCGGGGGCGATACTGGCGGCGGTGACACGGGCGGCGGTGACACAGGCGGGGGCGATACGGGTGGCGGCGGGACGGACCCGTCGCAGATTGTTCCCACTTGGTACGGTGTGCAGGCCAACATCCTGGCCCAGTTCTGCACCTTGTGCCACAGCGGCGCCAACCCACCGATGGCCCTGTCCTGGGAGGTGGATCAGTACAACACGATCGTCACCAACAGACGCCTGAGTTCAGGAATTCAGTCGATGGCAATTGTGGAGCCGGGTGATCCCGGCGCCAGTTATATGTTCTGGAAAATCAACGGCCACGGACCCAATGGGGAAACCATTGAGGGGATACGCATGCCTGCCACGGGTATTCCGCTCGATCAGGGGTTAGTTGATGTGATAGAACAATGGATCCTCAATGGCGCACCACTCGGCGTTCCTGCCGACGCTGATTTCGGTGGTTCGACTGGTCCGACCTATCCAGTGGGATCCTGGATGTACGTGTGGACTGAATCGTTGCAGATCTGCACGTTATGCCACAGCCACACTCCATCCAGCGCGCGTTGCGGAGTGGACTTCGAATGTCCCCCGGAGGACGTGGTGCTCACCGCGGACAACTACTTCGGCGTGGTGGACGGCGATATAGTCGAGCCATATGACCTCGACGACAGCGAACTGTGGGAAATGGTCACCGAAGATGAGGCCGACGAGCGAATGCCGTTTGGCCTGGATCCCTTGACTAGCCGGCAACTGACCATTATCCGTGACTGGATAATGGATGGTGCGCCTTACTGCCCGGCGAACGCGGTTTGTCCATAAGGGTGGCCGGTACAGTCTCCTAAGTTAACGCGCCAGGCAAGGTCTGAATGGCGATTCGAAATTACACCAGTCCGGAAGGCCGATACTGCAAACCCCCAGCTAAGGCGGTTTGTTCAGGTGTCGCCAGAGGAAGAACGGTTTCTTTTCGGTAGACAGGGACAAAATACTGGCAAGGCAGATAGCCGTGTCTTGTTTCGGAATATACGTATGTCCCTCAGTCTGTATTAGGTTCTAAATTAATGTGGGGTGGTAAATGCATCCTGCGTCGTGAATCTCAGGAGGGTTTTTGACTATTCCACCAAAAAAATCGAGCTTTTCGTTTCAGGCTGCTGATTTAGCTGAATTTGCCAGCGATGCGGCCTTCGCTATCGATATGGATGCCAAGATCGTGGCATGGAACGCTCCAGCGCAACGGTTGCTTGGCTACGCGCCAGCGGAAGTGCTTGGCCGGCGCTGCGGCGATGTGCTACAGGCCACCCTGTCGGGTGGCGAGCCCTTGTGTCACCCAGATTGCAATGTTATCCAGTGTTTTCGGGACTGCCGATCCTACGGCGTATCGGACTGCCGCTTGCGACGTCGGGACGGCGAATGGGTTCCAGCCAGTATCGCCTCGGTCGCCATGTCGGAACGGGCTCGCCGCCTATCAGGCGACAATGTCATGGCCGTCATTTTCATCCAGGATATAGGGGACACAATTCCCTTACCGCAGCATCATACGGTGAAGCTATTTACGCTCGGTGGTTTCGGTGTCGTCGCTGCCGGGCGCAGCATCGATGTCGCGAAGTGGAAGCGCAAACAGGCCGTGACACTT
>Ga0255051_10000117_pt1 | contig 28260 bp, 19 predicted proteins | sample JV7_2_9_MG_FD_181719 | JGI IMG/M metagenome (GOLD analysis project Ga0255051, IMG submission 181719) | Seawater microbial communities from Jervis Inlet, British Columbia, Canada - JV7_2_9 | ecosystem: Environmental > Aquatic > Marine > Inlet | place: Canada: British Columbia | collected 2016-10-06
TTACAACATCATCCAGCAGCAGGAAGCATATAGTTTCTATCAGACCTGGATCAGCGACGACTTTCCGCGCTTCATCGTTATCGAGATCCAGCATCCGACACCATATTACGACGATTCCTATGCCGTGAACTCGGCAAACCAGGGACCCTACGGCGACGCACTCACTTACGAACTAATTCCTTACATAGAGGACCAGTTCCGCGGCATTGGCGAGGGTTGGGCACGCTTCACCTACGGTGGCTCGACCGGCGGCTGGGAGGCGATGGCCGTGCAGGTGTTCTACCCGGAAGAATACAACGGCGCATTCGTCGCCTGCCCGGATCCGATCGATTTCCGCGCCTACCTGACCGTCAACATCTACGAAGACAGCAACGCCTACTGGTACGAAAGCCAGTTTCAGACACTGCCACGACCCGGACATCGGGATTCCCTGGGCCATATCCACGCAAGCCAGTACGACTACAACCGCCTGGAGGCCGTGCTCGGTAACAGAGGCCGTTCCGGCCAGCAATACGATATCTGGGAGGCAACCTACTCGCCAATGGGCGAGGACGGCTACCCGGTTCGGCTATGGGACAAGCACACTGGCGAGATCGATCACGAGGTGGCCGAGTACTGGAAAGAGAACTATGACCTGCGGCACATCCTCGAGCGAGACTGGGCCACGTTAGGGCCCAAGCTCGAAGGCAAGCTGCATATCTATGCCGGCGACATGGACAACTATTACCTTAACAATGCAGTCTATCTCGCTGAAAACTTTCTAGAAAATACTTCAAATCCATACTACGGCGGAGAGGTGGATTACGGCGATCGCGCAGAGCACTGCTGGAATGGCGACCAGGAGAATCCCAATCACATCTCGCGACTGCGCTACAACACCATGTACCTGCCGAAGATCCTCAAACGCATCGAGGCGACAGCCCCAGAGGGCGCAGATCTCACCAGCTGGCGTTATTGACGGGCAAAAATGGACACACCGGCACAGGTGGGTTGATCGAGACCCAGGATGCCGGCAGACGCAGTGGTGCCTCCACGGTGGCAACAATCTGCACAAGCAGCCAGGCAGTAACTGCATGGTTTACGGTGACTCGCAAGACCTTGCGCCGCTTGAATTCCCCGAGGAACGATATCTTGCCTCTCAGACGTTATTTGGCTGTCGATTGTACCGAGATGTTCAAGATATCGGGCATACCTGTCAGCTGAAATAGTGAATCGTCTGAGACACCGTATCGACAAACCCATGGCCGATGATGAGGGGAATCAGGGCGCGGCGTGCGCGAGTGATGAAGAATACGCCCACGACTGCACCAATAACACCCGTCATGATCATGCCGCTGATCCCTTGCGAGACGTGGCCGGAACCGAACCATACGGCCTGTGCCACAACGGCCAGAGCCAACGCTGGGCGCCCAGAGCCGAAAAGTGTTGTGAATTTGGTCAACAAGAACCCGCGAAAGAAAACTTCTTCACCGATGGCCGCGCCGATCCAGACACCAAAAAGTATGTCTAGAAGAAAACCGGAAAGCGTTTCCGGCTGCTGCGTGAGCACAACGGACTGACTCGGCGGATGACCGATCATCGTTGCAATGCCGATCACCACAGCACCGGTGACAAGCGTCAGCATCGTGAATTCGCCCGCCTTGCTCAGCACAAATCGCGCATCGCCGCCGGCACGCAGGCCAAGCTCACGCCAGGACTCCTTTCGCCACACTAGCAACGCAGCGCCGGTTCCTACGCCCGCCAGCATGGTCCAGAAGCCGACATTCCCCACGCCGGCGAAACGCAGCGACCAGACGCCCCAGAACACTAGTCCGAGAATCAATAGATCGACAAATGCACTTATTCTCATGGTGATTTTCACGCGTTCGACAACCCCGCCGTTTACACCAGCTAAACCGTAACTCGAAATATTGAGTTCAATCTCCGAAGTCTAAACTCTGTAGTCACTACAGAGTCAAGGCTCGAACGCCGAACACCGGCTGTTGTCGCAGTGACTGGCAGATGTCCGCTTGGCGTTGCCTCCGAAACCGGTCGATGTAATACAAACGACCAAGTCAGGTAGGCTACTTCAGAATTCCTTTTGATTTATTCGCACGAGCAAACCAGACGGCAAAAGTACCAAGCGCAAGGAAAACGATCTCAACGGCAATATGGGAAGCACTCATAACGCTCGATACGTTGGCCAGAACGAACGCCCGGTACAGAGCGACCAGAAAAAAAACCACTGAGATGATATAGAGCGACAGCGCCCAGGCTCGTCGCAGCAGCAGACCAATTGCGCCGAGCAGACGAGTCACAGCGGCGACTATGCCTACCCCGATCGCCCAGGCCGGGATATTCGCAACATAGTCCGCATATGCCTGTCTGTTTGCAGCGGTCTCGGCCGTCTGGGCAAATTCTTCCGGTGATTCTATAAAGTAGGCGATATATATTGAAGCGCCTCCAAGCCCCCAGAGCAGCAATGCGATGGAAATCACCCAAAACGAAAACGGCGCTACGATATCAGTGGCATTCAACTAGATTCTCCTCCGGTCAATCGTTGCCCTTCACCACCCTGCCTCGCAACCGGCACTTTCCAGCCCGACGGCGACCGCCTTTAAATGCAAAAATTCTCGTCAAAACGCGGCTTTCTGGCCGGCTGCATACGAATAGCCAAATCCTGGTAGCGGGGCCCGCGTCGACCGTTGGTATTAGTCTTCGAGGGCCGGCCACTGGAGGTTTTACTGTTAGCGGCGGAGCTTCGTGCGTTAGTTGGGAAAGCACTTCCCTATCGAAATTGCAGTGCTGTCCGTACTACCGTTCCAGTATCCGAAATATCTGAATGCAGTGAACCGTAGCTGATCTCTGTTGAAATGGAACTGACTGGTCCCGCTCATGCAGCTGAAGGAATTGTCAGTCTGGTCAACCCTGGCGGTACAAATGGCCGACCACGATCTTTTGTCATCCATTCTTTGAACGTCGTAAACATCCTGACGCCGCTCGTTGATCACAAACCTCTCCCCCGGCATGAAGGTGGCGTGCTTCCAAGTATCACGATCGGGATTATAATAAAAACCCGAGACGAGATCGGTGACACACGTAAAGCTGGTGTCGGCGATCGCATCAGTCCAGAAAATAGTGAAAATCACCAGCACCAGCATTTTCTTGTTCATTATTTTTTTCTCCAGCCGGTGATTTTGCAAATTCCTCCTCGAGGAACAGATCACCATCGGGTGGGAATATTATGCCGAATCATATGGTCTTAGCCCGTATTAATGAAAAAGCGCCGAAACCCTTACCTTCCAGGGACCAGCACCGTTCAACATAATCGTGGTAACGGTGGCAGGATTGACCACTTCGCTGCGCGTGCGGTTGATCCCACCTGCCTCGCAGGTTCAATATCGGCAGCATCGAGCCATACCAAAATCCGATCCTTCGAGCAAAGAACGGCTGTTATTGATTGGTAGCGGAGGCGTGATTTGCACTGATCCGACACTCCCGACACGCGTCCGCCTAAAGTAAAGCCGACAAAACTCGGCGGATATCGATTGACTATTTTCTTAGTACCTATCGGGCCAATCATTACAGCAATCCGTATTCTGTCGTTAGAATAAGCCAATGAGATTTTCCGCCAGCTCGACTTGGCTAATTCTGACTCTCGCATGGGCAAATGCGTCGAGCACGGCTGACGAACTTCCGACAATCGACGAAGCAATCCGCGTCATGTCCTGGAATGCTTCGGATAGTGCTTTCGTCTCCGAACAGCGGGTATTTCGGTCCATACTGCTTTGGGCCGATCCGGACGTCGTACTCCTTGACGAAGTCGCGCCGCCCGCGAGCGATGAGGAGTTAATTAGGTCCCTCGATGCCCTTCGATCCGGCGAAAAAGATACTTGGAAGGTCAACATTGGCGTTAGCGGAGGACGACAACGTTGCGTGGTCGCCAGCCGCGCACCGCAAGAAATGTTGCCGGAGTTCTCATCGATAGTTCCATACCCCGATGCCGATAAACGCTACCTAATCGAGCACATGTCGAGCGAGGACCGCTCTTATAACAGGTATAGCATGGAGGGTGGCATACCCGTGAACGGGGCCATCATCCTCGCTGGCGACCGGCGGCTGTTAACTGTGATCGCCGATCTGCAGTGCTGCGGAAACGGCCAGAATAGCTGGCACGAGTATCGGCGTCGGGCCGAGGCACGCGAGATTCGCCGGCTCATTCGGCAGGTTATACAACGCACATCGGTAGACGGCATTCTCGTCGCCGGAGACTTCAATTTGATACACGGCCCAATGCCGCTGGTCGTGCTAAGCGGGCCCTACTCGCCAACCCACGCGGGCTTGATCGCCGCGGAACTTTACCACCCGGATGGCTCAACCTCCTGGACATGGGATGGTCGTGGGACGCCTTTTCCGTCCGGCACACTGGACTATCAACTATATGACGCACAGAAACTTATGATGCGCTCTGGCTTCATCCTGGATACGGAAGGCCTGCCGCCCGAAAAGCTAGAACAGTACGGGCTCGAAAGCGGCGCGTTATCGCGGATTGGCAGACACCGCCCTTTGGTGGTTGAGTACGGGTGGAATTAGAAAAGTCGGTCCCTCAAGGAGGGACCGACTTTTTTGATTGGTAAAAGTGTCGCGTAGAGACTGAGAAAATGGTTACTTTTGAATTCCCTCAGGTAACGCACCTTGGATGATTTCACCTTCCATCAGGACTGCTGCAGGTTTGACCTGCCAGATATCATAGCGATCTATGTCAAACAAGTTGTCATCGAGTACCACCAGGTCTGCCAGCTTTCCTGTCTCGATCGAACCGATTTTATTTTCCATTCGCAGTTGGTAAGCGCCGCTCTGTGTATATCCCGCGATCAGCTGATCGATGCTTAGTTGCTCGTCTTTCGGCAACCTGATTCCTTCCTCATCGTCCTCCCACCACTCTCGTGGACTCTGACGAGTGTGCCCGACCTGCATTCCGAAATAGGGGTTTAGATATGTCGGAAGTAGCTCACCGCCCCACCATTCGTCGCTGGAAAATGTAACCGTTACCCCTAGATCCAGAAGCGATTTCGCCCTGTACATATTCCCGTAACGATCCTCCCCTAGCGAGATTCTTAGAGGATCATCGCGATCAGCTGCAAACCACCACGGCGTAAAATTGCAGATGACCCCCAGCTCTTTTATCCGTGGCAGATCTGCGGAGTCGATGAGTTCCAGATGGGCTATGGTGACCCTTGGGTAAAAATCCTCTTCGGCGATAATTTTTGCTGCCTCAACTGCATCCAGCACTCGTCTGACGGCAAGATCGCTCATTGTGTGGACATGTATATCGAGTCTTTCCTCATCAAGTTCCAGCAGAAGGTCACGAAGTTCCTCAACTGTTAGCATCGCATCGCCCACATATCCTGGATCATCCGCATACGGTTCTAGCAGCGCGCCCGCGCGGTTCTGATTAATTCCATCCATGAAAAGCTTAACGGTGTTGAATTGCAGACGCTCGCCACCGTACTCTTTTCTATATCGTTTCATTTCGGAGATGGCGAATTGCGCTCTTTCGGGCGTAAATATTTGATAAGTGCCTTCGTAACGAACCGGTAGTCTTCCTTCTTTCTCCAGTTTGGCCATAAAACTGTATACCAAATCCTCAAAACCGAAATTGCCGGCATCGTAAAGCGTTGTTATGCCGGCCTCACTCAGTATTTGCAGGCCTGCCAACATATTTTCTTCATGTGAATTTTTATGGGCGCCCTCCTTGATGCCAAATTGCTCCACAAAATGCTGCCAACCAGCCCCCTCTTTTACCCATCCTGTTGGTTCTCCATTTTCATCACGTGCGTAAGTGGCCACGCCGGATTTAGGATCAGGAGTGTCTTTATCGACTGCGAGCACCTCCAGTGCTTTTGAGTTCAACCAGCCGCTATGCCACCATTCACTGACGAACCACACGGGACGATCAGGGACAACGGCATCCAATTTCCGCTTGTTCGGCCCTTGGTCGCCTTTTACATACAGGTCAATCGGCCAACAACAGAGCCGCAACCATTCGTCATCGGGATGCTCCTCTGCGTATTTTTTGACGGCGGCCAACATTTGTTTTTCGTTTGTTTCTGAAATGTCACCGTAGTGCTCGACGTCAATGTAACCGGGGTGAGCATGGGCATCTATCAGGCCAGGAATTACGAGTCGTCCTTCAAGGTCGACGGAATTTGTGCTGTCAGATAAGAAATTTGAGGCGCCCGTAGAATCACCTACGTAGATGAATCTACCATTTTTGATGGCAACAGCTTCCGCCCAAGGCTGTTGCCTATCTGACGTAAAGATTTTTGCGCCGGTTAGTATCAAATCGGCACTTTCCTGATTACCCCCATCCCCACCAGACATGCAGGATGCGGCCAACATTCCCAACAGCCCTACAAGTGATCCGTATTTTTTCAAGTTCATGATTACCTAATATAGTTCTGAAAACGAATAAAGCGGCAGTCTAACGGTAACTCATGGGGTATCCAACGGCCTTCACGGGGTACAGTCGGCCCTCCTCTCCCAAAACGCGAAAACCTCGTTTAAACGAGGTTTTCTGGTTTGCTGAATATAAGCCGCGCGCGAAAGCCCGGCGGTCCGACTCAACGCCTTGTCTAGTGGCGCGTTTCTTGAATGGCAATGAAATAGAATTGCGAAAACCAAGCAGCCATTATCTCAACCTGGAGGGGATTTCTCCTGGAGCTAGTCGTTGCGACAGGGCGGAGATGGCTCCGATCTTTTCGACGAGCATCGGCCCAAGCGAACGGACATATGTCGCCGTCACGTGATTGCCGTGTCGATAAACCATTACGTTGCCGATAACAGCAGGGCAAGTGGTCGAGTCGCAAAGGTAGTCCGTTAGCTCTATGAAGTGCACATTCCTCGGTGGGTTCTTAAGCAGATCGACGGGACTTGGTTCCTTAATGCTCTCAGCCCGCGACCGAGAGCAAGTCGGATCATCAGCGCCGCGCATTTCAACGCATGCAGAAACGTTGACGTTAAGGTCGGGATTGTCGCGTAACGCAATGACATCGAACCCATCATCGCCAAGCGCTTTCCAGGCCTTGACGTAGCCATCGGGAATGAACTCATCGCCTTCATCGTATCGCGTAGATACCAGGAATACCGCGTCGGGGTTCAGGAGTTTGATTCGCTTGACTACATTGCGATTCCATTGCCTGCAATTCTCCCATTCGCCTTTATAGACCTTGTCATCTGAAAAATGGAACGGGCAGCTGCTTTTCGTGTAATTGACAATACGCCAGCCTGACTTGCTGGCTATGTCCTGAAAGGCTGGCAGCCACTGTGCAGAATGCGAGCCGCCGACAATCGCAAGCGTGGGCATCCCGGCATCGCCCGTGATCGTGCAGTCCTTAGGGGTGACATCGCTGAAGGGTTGGTCACAACCTTTGCCAATCGGATACTCGCGATCAGCCATCACTGAATGCGGTCCCGGATAGATTTCGACGGCTGGTGCACCCATGTAGACGAAGTTTTCGGCGAAAACCTTTGCGCCTGGATAGTCAGGATTGCCAACTGCTTCGATCTGCTGTTCCTGGTGGCGTGCCTCAATGAACAGGTAGCTCCATGCTGCGAGCCCGAGTACCACGGGCATTGCGCAAGCCGCGCCAAAAGCATAGGCATGCCATGGCCGGGTGGCGCCGATCTGTGCACGCTTTACCGGTTCTTCGATAAGTCGGTGAGTCAAAACCGCGAGCAGGACAGCTGTAACCAGAATAACGGATCCCGCTAACAAGCCGATCGGTCCGGCCGGTGTGTACATGCGATAGAAGACCACAATAGGAAAGTGCCAGAGATAAATGGCGTAGGAGATGCCGCCCAGGTACACCATCGGTTTGGAGGCGAGGAATCGATCGGCACCGACTGGGCTGCCGGTCGTGCCTGCGATGATCACGAATGCACCAGCCAGTGTAGGCCATAACGCGGCGTAACCTGGAAATACTGTGGACACCTGCAACAACAGGCCGCAACTCAAGATCGCAATCAGGCCGATCCAGCCGAGAAAGAGGCGTATGCCGGCAGGAAGCACAATGTTCTTTATAAATATAGCGAGCAGGCCGCCAATGCAAAACTCCCAAACACGAGCGAAAGTGTTGAAATAGGCAAAGGGCTGGTCTTCATTCGTGATCCATATCGAGTAGCCGATCGAAGTCACAAATAACACCGCTAACGCTGATGCCGCCACCGCGTGAAATGCGATCTTGAAACGACGCGCAATGAAGCCGATTGCCACAAACAGTAACGGCCAGACGAGATAGAACTGACCCTGAGTCGCCAACGCCCAAAAATGTTGAACCGGACTGACCGGCCCGTCCTGCGCCAGATAGTCGATCGAGTTGTATGCGAGTAACCAGTTTTCAACGTAGGCGGCCGAAGCTGCGACTTCCCTGATAGTCTCTTTCCACCGCGATTCGGGAAGCAGCAAAACAGACGCGACAATGACCGCCAGCAGCACGATCAGCGCGGCAGGCAACAAACGATTTACAAGCCGGGCCCAGAATTGGGCCAGCTGAGGCGTGCCGTTGCGCTCGACCTGACCTAACAGTACCGTCGTAATGAGAAAACCCGAGACGACAAAGAACACATCCACACCGCCTGAGACGCGTCCCAACCAGATGTGAAAAATTGCGACAAGTGCGGCTGCTACCGCGCGTAGGCCTTCGATTTCAGGCCGAAAAACAGCACCCGACGCCGTGCGCCTGATCTGACGGTTAACTAGCATATTCTATCCCGGCTACACAAAACCATTGCATTGGAAATGTCGAAAGACGGGTGATCGACGGCCAGGACTGTATGGTTTTTTGTTTTTCTTGTTGCGATTCAGACCTATTCTATACTAACTGGCGGGCAACGATAAACTACCACGCGAAATACTCCAGATCCGTTTGGGATCGCAGCGGCGGGCTAACCATCGAAGCTGCAGCCGTTTCGTTATGTCACAATCTTTCGGGCGAAATCCTTCCCGGCTCCGAGATTTCTTTTCCTTACGGGGCGAGCTAGGCCTTGGGAGCGGATCGAGGGCGTGCTGCATGACTTCAGAAATCGTAGCGCTTGTCCATCAGTCGTCACTGAAACTGACAGGGGTGATGTCCGGTCGCTTGAGATCCAGGAATATTTCGCGGGCGGCGTTACACCCCGGGGCCGCCATCACCCCGCCGCCGGGGTGGCTGCTCGAGCCACACAGGTACAGGCCACCGACGGGACCACGATACTGGGCGTAGCCGGGTATCGGCCGGTTGAACATGAGCTGATCCATCGTCAGCTCGCCGTGAAAAATATTCCCCTCGGTCATACCGATCTCTTCCTCGATCACCGCCGGTGTGCGGATCTCGACGTGCTCGATCAGGTCCTTGAAGTCCGGGCTGTATTCGGAGATCTGATCGATGACCGTCTGGCCGAACTGTTGCTGCTCCTCGTCGGTCCAGTCCCGTCCCTCGATCTTTGCCGGGCAGTACTGGATGAAACAACTCATAAAATGTTTTCCGGGCGGCGCCATCGTCGGGTCGTTGACGGTCGGCATGATCATATTGACATAGGGATCCTTCGACCAGGTCCCTTCCTTCCAATCATCGTAAGCGCGTTCCATACGTTCCATCGAATCGATGAAGTGCATGTCGCCTTCGAGCAGTGGGCTGTCCTTGGGTAACGCCGGAAACGTCGGCCGACCGCCGAGCGCGATATTGAGTTTGCCGGACGAACCACGAATTTTGAAGTGTTCGATGCGATTGTAGAACTCGCCGTCGAGATCCTTTTTGTCCATGCATTTGAGGAACGTACGCTTGACGTCCATCGCAGAGACGACGATGTTCGCCTTGATTTCCTCGCCGGAGCAGAGGGCGACGCCTGTCACCTTGCCGTCTTTGACGAGTATCTGCTCGACCCCCGCAGCCGTGCGCAGCTCGCCGCCATAAGACTGAAACGAGCCGCTGATCGCCTTGGCGACCGCGCCCATGCCGCCGCGCGCGAAACCCCAAGCGCCAATATTGCCATCGACCTCGCCCATTTGGTGGTGCAACATCACGTAGGCGGTGCCGGGTGACTGGATGCCGAGCGCGGTCCCCTGTATGCCGCCGGCGGACAACGCTGCCTTGATGACGTCGGTCTCGAAGTATTCGTCGAGATATTCGGCGATGCTCATGGTCCAGAAGCGAATCGTGTCATACATGCGCTGCTCGCCCATCTCGAAGAACTTCGCACCGAGATAGGCCAGCTCCTTCAAGTCGCGCGGCCTGAAGGAGGTCGGGTCGGGTGGCGTCCGCAACAGAAAATCGCGAACAAAGCGGCACTGGCGCATCGTGTCCGCCGAGTAACGCTCATAAGCGTCGGCATCATTCTTCGAGAAGCGCGCGTACTCGCGGTAATGCACCTCGGGGTCGTGATAACTCCCAAAGTAGTCACCGTTCTCCATTAACACCGTGTTCCCGCCGTACGGTGTGATCTGCAGCTCGTGGCGCGCTAGTTCGAGATCGCGATGAATCTCCGGGCGGAGCAAGCTGCAGACATAGGAGCAGTTCGAGTAGATCCAGTCTTTGTGCAGGTTGCGACTGACCGTCGCACCGCCGATGTAGTCGTTTTGCTCTAGGCACAGCACGTCCAGCCCCGATTTTGCCAGGTAGGCCGCATTCGTCAGGCCGTTGTGCCCCGCGCCGACGACAATTGCATCGTAGGTCTTCATCGCTCGATCAGGCTCCTGTTTATTCCTCCGCGCTAGGCGCTGACCAGTGCGTTACAGACATTTTCTTGCTCGTAATGTCCACCGCCATTGCAAAATTGACCAGCGTCTCGTCTCGACATTTCACATCATGAGCTTCGCACATGAACCACGAGTAGCGCGAGTCCGGCTCGACGATTATGCCGAGGTCGTGCAGTTCTGGCGCCAGTGTGTCGTAGAACTCGTAGTGGGTAATCACCCAGTCGCGGCAATCCCGTCTAGAGAAAGACCGGGAATGAACCCGGCCTTTTTTTGCCTCGCCTGTAATCTTCCAAGGCTCAATCACGCCACCTCCCGCCATTGGCCGCTTTCGGCTGCGACTTCAGCCGGTCGATACATCACAGTTCACACTCAACAGCTCAGGCGCTGCGCTTTGTCAACGTGGGCTGTATAAGCCAGGCAAACAAAATCGCAACCGCAGCGAGGCACCAGACGATGACCGCGCCTGCCGGCATATCCAGCCGGGTGGACAGTATGAGCCCCGACAAATAGCCAACTAATCCGACGCCGTACGCAGAAGCAAGCCGGATGCCACGGGTGCCTATCTTGCGTGTCGCGAGTGCCGGGATAATTAAACTGGCGAAAACAAGATAGACACCTACCAGTTGCATTGACGCAGTTACTGCGAAGGCAAATAGGACATAAAAACCCAGCCCCCTTACTTGATCACGTAACAGGTACCACAATGCGAGAATAGCTGCGCTGACGATTGTAATTGGCAGCAGGCTGTCGATCGTTACCCACAAAACCTGTCCAACCAGTAGTTCTTTTAAATGTTCACCGCCGTGCGGATTGCCTGCGAGGACGAGGATTCCGGCCGTGGCCGCCAGAATGAAACAAATGCCGATGAGCGCTTCTTGCACCTCCGGCCAGCGTTTGTCTGTCCAGTTGAGAATTGTTGCTGCGATGAGTGCAGCCGAAACAGCGGCAGCCTGAACCATCCAGCCACTCTGTTCCCAACCCATAGTGTCAGCGGCGATGACGCCGAGTCCCGCAACCTGTGCGATAGCGAGGTCAATGAAAATGATTCCACGGCGCAAAACTTCAGCACCCAGGGGAACGTGTGTGGCAAGTACCAAGATACCTGCCAACAATGCCGGCACCAGGATACTCATTTCAATGGCGTTCATTGTTTACTTCCTCGAGGGCAGTAAGTGTTCTATCAAACAAGGCAAACAAATCAACCGGACCGTCTGCGTCGTTAACGGTGTAGGGCAAAAGAAGCGCCCTCACATCAAGCCGCTCAGTCAGCCATAACGACGGCTTTTCGTTCGCATATGGCGTTCGCACCACCGCGGCAGGTGGATTGGGCGATAACTGTTCGAGAAGACGGGCAAGGTGCGCGGCACTGGGCGGAATGCCAGGCTTGAGTTCCAGAGTTGCGACAATATCCAGATCAAGCCAGTCCGCAAGATAGCTGAACGCCCGGTGGTGAGAAGCCAGTTGCAGTCCGTTCAAGATTTCGCCTCGTTCCTGCCAATCCACTGTTGCTGTTTCCCATCGGGATTGAAATTCCTGCAGGCGGCCGACGTAGTCGCTGCTGTTAGCAGGGTCTAGAGCTTGAAGGCGCTCTGCCAGCTTGTCGGCGATGCGTGAGATGTTGTTCGGGTTCAGGTGTATATGTGGATTGCCCTGGGGATGAATGTCGCCCTGCGACCGATCAATCAGCGCTGGAATCTCAAGTTTGCGGACGTAGTCTGCCGCCATGAAATGACCTGGACGGCCTGGCTGGATATCCGGGTTGCCAGCGCGTCGCAGCAACAACGGCAGCCAACCGATTTCCAAGTCGGCACCGGTACAAATCAGTAAGTCCGCCCGCCTTGTTGCGGCGATCAGGCTAGGTCTTGCCTGCAGTCGGTGAGGGTCCTGAAAAGCAGTCGTTGCGACCGTTATGATTACGTTTTTACCTGCCAACTCTTTCAGAAGTGCGCCCCACTCCGGTTCACAGGCAAATACTTCCAGTGCATCTGAGCTTAGCGGCACAATTAGCAGTAACAGCAATGCAACAGGTCTGTTCATCGTCGCAGCACCTAGAATTCGTGTGCACCATGCGCGCCGACGCTCATGATGTACTGCAACACGAACTGACTGTCGCTCTCGTCAAGCACGCGATCGTCAATGAACTGCATGCGCAGGCGACTGAATTCGCTTGGTGACCACTCGATCATGAAGCTGTCCCTGGCGGAAATTCGACCTGGGTCTTCGAGAATGGTGCCGGAAAACAGCGGGCCGTTGTCTGAATCGACTTCGTCGTGCCGATAACCAGCGCGCCAGCCCTGTCGGAATTGCCAAATTCCCTGCAAGTACCAGCCGTCCTGATCCCCGTCGTAAGCAAGCCCTGCGAACGTGCCGCTCTCATCCCGACGAAAGTATTCGCCCTGTAGTTTGAAATTCTGCACACTCGAATTGCCGTCAGGTGCCCACTTCCAGACGACATCGAGTCCGGTGAGATCGCTGTCGCCGGTGAAGACCTCGGCAGGTGGCGCACCGACGTCTTCGCCGCCCCTGTCCACAACATCGGCTGACAAATACGACAGCCCGAGCTGCCAGCTATGGCTCACGCCGACATCGCCACCGACATTGGCGAAAAACGTCCATGCATCGGGCGATGTCTTCGAGCTGCCTGTGGAGGGAAAATTGCTGCCCCAGTTCTGCTCGGCGCCGAATTCGAGCAATAATGGCGTTGGCGCAATCCACCGCAGTTGCAGGCCGTCAGGTATGTACTGTCCGCCGAAAAATGTTTGATAAGGTAGTGGCCGATCGCCGAAGTCGTCGGCATGTTTGTGGAATTTGTTCAGGTAGCCAACGCCGGAAAAATACCGTCCGCCAAGCAAAGTCAATCCCTGTGGCAAATCGGTCGTCTGAATCCATGCCTCTTCGAGCGCGACCTCGGTTTCGCCATCTTCGTCTTCCAGTGCCAGCGTGAGATTGCCGAAAAACCGAGAGTCGACACTCGCATTCATATTGAGTTCGGACTCGCCGAGTGAAAACCCCGAGTTGCCCGGGCCGAGTTCACCGCCGGCGATGAATCCCGGAATATCTTCCCAGCCGGGATCGACATTCGCGTATCGGCCAACAATCACAAGGCCAATAGCCGGATTAAAGGTGTTGGGGGAGGATGCGCCGGCCGTCGCGTCTATTGCAGTCTGCTCCGCGATCTCCATTGCTTCGTCTGCGTCCCTGCTTGCACTGCGCGCCGAGCGTTCTGCGCGATCCAGTCTGCGCTCTAGTTCATCAATGCGGCTTTCATAGTCATTCTTCATCTCGGTCAGCATTTGCCGCAGCCCTGCGACTTCCCCTGACAGGTCCTGTGCATTCAGCGAGCCCGTCGACACCAAAATTAACGCAAGCGCTAAGGCTATTCTTTGCTTGTACATGATTTTTCACCACTCTTATTGAGGTCCCGGCACTCAACGTGAGGCGGCCTGATATTTGTTGGGCCCAACTCACGTGATCGCCGATCACCTGAATACTGCATGGCCCGAAGGCGCCGGTATTGCTTAGAGAGGTGTTGGAGGTGCCCGCTGTCGGGCGAGGAGAAGGTGAATTGTGTTTGGCACAGGCGTCCGATCGATGTTGACGCCAGCGCTGCAATGTTGATATTCGATATGAACTGTCGATGCGACACATGCCGAACTCAATGAATGCCCGGCGATGCAGATCGAACAGACTTGGGCTTGCGGGCTGCCGGGATCGTGCTCAAAGGCGTGTGCAAGCGCCCCTGTTTGGACGGCAAGGAAGATGATTGCCAGCAGCACACTTAGAGGCATCTTGCAATTTTGTCGCACGATGGCCATGACCGTGAATTCTAGCAGTTTGGCAGCAGCATGGCCGTACTCTGCCAGCAACCGCAAATAATTACCGCACGGATTGCGAGCCTCGCCAACGTCGCCTTTGGGCCGCAGGCGGACATCCGGTGGGCATTACATGTGCACAAGAAAAACCCGGCACTAGGCCGGGTTTTCGATTTCCTGGTAGCGGGGGCGTGATTTGTGCTGTTCCGACAGTCCAGTGGCGGGTTCGCCTAAAATAAACACGTGTCCACCAATAAATTAGGATGGCAATTGTATGGGCAATTTTTCAACTGGGTGACCAGTCGCCGCGAACAGAGCATTAGCCACCGCCGGGCCGATAACCAGCGGCGTAAAGTCTCCGATGCCGGTCGGGGATTCGGTTGAATCAACTATATGTGTTTCTATCGCGGGCATTTGACCAATGCGCAACACCGGGTAGCGATCGAAGTTGGTCTGCTCGACCAAACCGTTTCGCAACGTAATCTCGTCGCCCAGCGCCGACGACAGCCCGAAACCCGTACCGCCCTCCACCTGTGCCCGAATGTTATCTGGGTTCAGCGCGATACCGACGTCGACGGCCGTGACGACACGATCAACTGAGAATCCTCCGTCATCGAGTACGGTTATCTCGGCAACCTGGGCAATCTGCGTACCCCGCGACGAATGAATCGCAATGCCGCGCGCGCAGCCGTCCTTCATTGGCGATCCCCAATCCGCTTTCTCGGCAGCAAGCTCCATAACCTGAAGCAGGCGCGGCTGCTTATCAATCAGTTTACGTCGGAAAATCAGTGGATCCAGTCCGCCACTCCCGGCCAAGCGGTCAACAAATGTTTCCACCGCAAAAACCGTGTGTGACCGGCCCGTGCCCCGATACCAGAGTACCGGCACGGGATAGGTCTGGTTATACGATTCAAACCGGGTATTCGGGACGTCGTAGGGCATGTCGATGGCGCCATGTACGGACATACTATCAACACCGTTTTCCAACCACTCTGGCGCGACTACCTCCGCTATAGACTGTCCTGCCAATTGATGACGCCACGCGATCAGGTTGCCGTTTGCATCCAGCGCACCTTTCAGTTTGTGGAAAAACAGTGGGCGGTACATGCCGGCGGCCATATCGTCCTCACGGGTCCACATCAGCTTGACCGGCCTACCAGACCCAGCGGCCTGTGCAATATGAATGGCTTCGCGCGTATAGTCGATGGTGGCCCGACGACCAAATGCACCCCCTGCGTAAAGCATATTTACTTTGACGCGGTCGGCTGGAATTCCAAGTAAGTTGGCCGCGTCGGCTTGATCCTGAGTTTGCCACTGTGCACCGTGCCAAAGCTCGCAACTGCCGTCACCAATCCGCACAACGCAGTTCATCGGCTCCATCGCCGCGTGAGCCAGATAAGGGAATTCATACTCTGACTCTAAAACTTGATCGGCCATATCAATTGCCTGGTCCACATCGCCGAAATCATGTGCGATCAGACCACCCGACTCCGTCAGTTCGCGTAGCTCGGCCATCATCGTGTCTGAGCTCTTGGTGAACGCCTTACTTTCGTCCCATTCGATCTGCAGTCGATCGCGCGCTTGGTGGGCACTCCAGAAGTCATCAGCGACGACGGCTACGCCGCTCGGTACAGCAACAACATCGACAACACCCGGCATGTCTTTCGCATGGCTGCCATCGAAGGACTTCACGACTGCTCCAAACCTTGGCGGGTGTGCTATCACGGCAGTCAGCATACCCGGCAATTTGAAATCCTGTGTATACACGATCCCACCGTCGAGTTTTGCCGGGATATCCGTTCGCGGCAGTTCATTGCCGATCAGTCGATATGCATCCGGTGATTTGAGCCGGACGGATTGCGGCACCGGCACGCTTGCCGCCTGATCAGCAAATTCACCGAATACGGCTCGTTTGCCGCTAACTCGATGGAAAAGTTCTCCATTCCGTACTTCGATCTCTTCGACCGATACCGCCCACGCTTCGGCAGCCGCCGACGACAACATGTGCCGCATCGCTGCACCGACCTGGCGGAGTTGATCCCAGGAATTATGGATCGACGAACTGCCGCCGGTCAGTTGCGTTCCGAAATAGAAGTTGACGTAGATGTGCTCATCAGCCGGCGCTCCGATAACTCGGATCTGCTCCCAGTCCGCATCGAGTTCTTCGGCGACAATAGTCGCCAATCCGGTATACACACCCTGCCCCATCTCCGTGTGCTTGGAGTAAATGGTGATGATGTTGTCGTTACTGATCTTGACGAACGCGTCGGGAGGCCACTCTACGGTAATGTCGGACGAGTCCGTTGATATCTGTTGTTCGTTGAATTCACCTGAGCGCTGGAGGTAAATGCCAACCGCGAGTCCGCCTCCGACTGCGACAGTTCCCAGCAGGAACTTGCGGCGGCTCAGCACCGTTGCGGCCTGTTGGCTCATGCCTTAGTCCCTTTGGCCGACACAGTTTCGGCGGCTTTCTTGATGCCGGTGCGGATTCGATGATAGGTGGCACATCGGCAAATGTTGCCTTCCATTGCCTGATCGATGTCGTGGTCCGTTGGTGCGGGATTTCTGTCTAAAAGCGCTGCCGCCGCCATGACCTGCCCGGATTGGCAGAAGCCGCACTGAGGAATCTGCAAATCGAGCCAGGCTGCTTTGACGGCCCTGCCAGAATCAGAATCCAATCCCTCGATTGTCGTAATCGAGCGTCCATCGAGTTCGCCGACTGGCAAAACGCAGGAGCGAGCGGGAACGTCGTCGACGTAAACCGTGCAGGAACCACATAAGGCCTTGCCGCAACCGTATTTCGTTCCCGTCAGGCCGACGACATCACGAAGAGTCCAGAGCAGCGGCATGTCGGGCGTGACATCCAATTCCCGTAGCGAGCCGTTAATGAATAGCCGAACCAATCACACCCCCTCGGATCGCTGATCGATCAACTGATCTAACCGGATTCCTGAAAATGGAAGCAAGCTTCACTTACTAGCATAGACATCCCTGCCGGCGATTGCGACAACCGGTGCTAGTCTGAGACGGCTTATTACGGATTGGCATAACTTGGTAGGACGCCATCGCCCTCGGCAGGATGGCCTTCGGCGCTTCGAGGCAACGTAGGAGCCCGCCCCAGCGGGCGAATGGTCGCGCTGGGGCGCGCTCCTACGGGTAACCTTGAAAATGGTCGCGCGCTGGGGCGCGCTCCTACGGATCCTCCAAACGAAAATGGCCCTCGCAAGGAGGGCCATTATTTGTTTGGTAGCGGGGGCGCGCTATGAGAATCATATGCAGATTGCGATCGAGCCATTTCCGTTAGTCGCTTTGTGTCTGGTTTGACCGAAACCGGCCGCTCAACCTGAGTGGCAACTAATGGTCTAGACTACCCGCTTGCGAGCGGCTGCATTTGGCCAATAACACGAGTTCCGAATAGTAATGAGCGCAGCACATATACATAGGGAAAAGTCCGTGCAAATAAGACCCACAATTCTCACAGCGATATGCCTGGCTACAACGATGCCTGTCATCCATGCGCAGGAAACCACTCAGGGCACCTATCTAGGTGATATTACTTTTCAGAATCAGACAATCAGCAGACCTTCGGCGGAAATGTTGCATCGTCAAATGCAGCTTTCCAGAACTTCGGAACTAGTCGTTTGGTCGATGCCCATCGCCAACTTCTATCAGGCTTTCAAGGCCTGCCAGACAAATCTGAAAGTCAGTGACAGTGATTTGGCGATCGGACTTTACTTGGGTCCGGATGCGGTGAGGATGTTCCTCACCGCGAACGTGACGACCCCTTACACGGTCACATTTTTTGACCTCTCACGCACTGGTCCTGCCGTCTTCGAGATTCCAGAGGGCGGTGTCTACGGCGTTTCCAACAATGCGTGGCAGCAACCGATCAAAGAAATTAACTCAGGTAAGGCAGAGAAATTGTTGATCGTCGGGCCCGGACAGGATTTTCCCCAGGATTTTGACGGTGAAATCATACAATCGGATACCTTTGTTAATTTTCTGTTCTATCGTGTTCTGGGAACGGGTCCGGAAGCGGAGAAACTGAAACGAGCGGTCAAGGCATACAAACTGACCGATGCAAGTGAGAACCCAGAAACCATGTTCGTTGCCTTTACGCCTAGCCCTGATGACGCGATTGCGTATAACACGCCACCAAGTGACATGGGCTATTGGGAACTAATAAACGAGATGGTGCAACGAGAACCCATGGCAGACCGTGATCGGTTTTTCTATGCATGGCTAAAGGATCTGGGCATCGAGAAAGGCAAACCCTTTGATCCCACCGATGAACAAAAGGAAATTCTCCTGGAGGGATTAAAAGTTGGCTTGGCTATGGCCCAGACTAATTCGTTTAACACGGACTTACCTGCGGCGGTTTACCAAAACAAAGAGTCAGGATGGGAGTTTCTCTTGGCCGGAATGGATCCAAAAATCGATATGGATACCTATTCTATGTACAGCGAGCGGGCAGCCTATTCTTACGAAGCAACATCCACATCGGCCGGCATGCTCTCGCAGGTCGAAGGCAAAGGGTCAGGCTATCTCGCCTCCTACTACGATTCCGACGGTAACGCCCTGATGGGAGGAAACAATTACCGGCTTAAGATCGAACCGAATCCTCCTGCTGCCAACTTTTGGTCGATCACCGTGTACGACATCGAGAAGCGGGTTGTACTCAGAAACAAGACTGGAATCATGGACATCTCTTCCAGAACGGAGGGGCTTGAGGCCAACGACGACGGCAGCATCGATCTCTACTTCGGTCCAACAGCTCCTGCTGGAAAAGAAAGCAATTGGATTCAGACGAATCTCGGAGAATCCTGGTTCACTTACTTCCGGGTGTATGGGCCGTTGAAGCCTTTCTTCGAGGAAAGCTACCAGATGAACAAGATGGAGAAACGGTAGTCCACAAGACTCACCAAACAGCGGCGAGCAACGCGTTAGCTCTCGACATCGGAATTTACGAAAAGGAAATATTAAATGAAGAGATCACTTCACCATTTAGTCTACGTTGCGTGTGTTTTAGCGGTGCTTACAGGATGCAATCAACCTTCAATAGAAGCTAATAGTATTGAACCTAAAGATGAAAGTAGTTTGGCCGATAAAGTCACCTACGGAAGAGCATTAGAAACCGCTATTTGGTCCATGCCTTTGATGAACATGGAAGCCATGCGACAGGCTTATAGGGATGCTGGCGTTCAAAACAATGATATTGCCTATTTTTCACCTATACAAAATTGGCAGTACCAAATAGCAACACCAAACAATACCACCCCTTACGTAATGGCTTTTTACGATGTAAGTGGCGGTCCTCTGGTGATTGAAATCCCAGCTGAGACTGAGGATGTGAAGTTGTTTGGCACCATGATGGATGCATGGCAAAGAGCAGTTCAAGATATAGGTGGCGCGGGTTTTGACAAAGGTAAAGGAGGAAAATACTTATTGTTGCCGCCAAAATATAAGGGCGAAACGCCAAAAGGCTATTTTACCTATCACCAGCCAACCAATCTTGGCTACATATTAATTCGACCTATCATAAAAGAGCCTAGTGACGTCTATGTTTCAATGGCAGAAAAACGCACTAAACAGATAAAAATCTATCCCTTATCTGAAGTTGCTAACCCTAGCCCAAATAACTATGTGAATGTATCGGGCAAGTCGGAGTTAGAAAACGCAGTTTCAGTATTTGACGAAACTTATTACCAACGCTTGCACGGCATACTTCAAGAAGAAATCGTTGCAGAAGCGGATTTATCTATGATGGGGATGCTGAAAACGATTGGTCTTGAGATAGGCAAGCCTTACTCGGCTACAGAAGCGCAAAAAACAATATTTTCCAGTGCTGCTAGAGATGCTCATGATTATATGTTAGAGCAATATCACGATGCCTTAATCGCTCCCTTTTATGAAGGAAAAAGTTGGACATCGATATTGCCACCAGGCACGGTAGATTCTGCATTTAGCTTTAAGTTTCCTACGTATTTAGACTATAACAGCCGTGGTGCATTGTATTATGCCGTTTGTACCAGTGTTAAAACCTTTGGTGCGGCCACGTTTTATCTAGGAGATGCTAAAGACAATAATGGCGAATGGTTAGATGGCGGAAAGACCTACAAAATGAATGTGCCAAAAAATGTACCTGCAAAGAATTTTTGGTCAGTAATGGCATATAACTTGGAAAGTGCAGCGTGGATCAAAGACGTCCCTAAAGTTGGGGTGGCATCTTCTGATAAAGGGTTGGAAGTAAATGAAGATGGTAGCGTTGATATCTATTTTTCTCCCAAGGCCCCAGCGGGCAAAGAAGCCAACTGGACGCCAACAAAAGCAGGGGAAAAATTCTTCTTACTGTTTAGATTTTATGGCCCTGAAAAGTCTGCCTTTGATAAAACGTATCAACTAAATGATTTGGTAGAGACTAAATAATAATTTCAAACCAACTTTCGCGTATATGGCCCAATGAAGCCTTTCCTCGAAGAGACCTACAAGATGAATAGAATCGAGAAGCTATAGGCTAAAAGCATGATCGATACTGCAAGGGGATGGCCGAATTTAGTCTCTCGCCGAGCGTCTGCTCTCGGGGGTATAGCGGACATCCGATCTGCCTACGGCAGACATAAAAAAGCCCGGTACAAGACCGGGCTTTTAATTGTTGGTAGCGGGGGCGCGCTATGAGAATTATATGCAAATCGACCTAGACCCGTTCCCGCTGGCCGTGTAGGGGCCGCTTCAGCGCTACCCAACCGGGCTGTGCATCGCCGCGAACCTAAAACTTAACGTTAAACGAAGGTAATATGGCGCTCTAGCCGTCGGAGCGCGTAAGCCGATCAGCCAAGAAATAGATAACTGGATCGCGACTCAAGCAGCGACGATCGGGCAAATCGCGGACTCGACGACCATCACATGCGAATTGCGGCCTGAAACGGCAAGGTCGATTTTTCAGGAGATACAATTACCATAATTCAGATCTAATAACGGGCATCAATATCGCAATTGTCGCCGGGGCAGTGTTGCTCGCCGTGACAGCTGAGAGTACACCTGCCCTGGAATGTACCACGGTCTTCAAAGAATGGTGCGGGATTGCCTAGAGTGGGCGAGACAATATTCGTGTCGAAATTGATCAAATGCGTATTGTTAGGAAAACCATTGCTCGAGGTTGCCTGGGTCGATGAGACACCATGAGGGTCATGGCAAGCATTACAAGGTACATCGCCATTTTCAAGATGCCTTGAATGTTCACCGAAGCTGGCATCGCTAAGGATGTTGTCATAGTCATGACAACCAAAACACAGGGCATATACGGCAGGACTCTCTCGGGTATTGTCTGCGGTCACGTAACGACGAACAAGCAATGTCGGAAAGGTAGAGCCATGGGGTCCGTCAGGGCCGCTGCCACCTGCAGTACTGGATGCATTGCTGTTGTGACAGTCGATACAGGTAATGATGCTACCCGGTGGAATGGTCAGGCTGGGCACATTCGGATTGACGCTCGGCCCCAGTATCGGATGGAATGATGGATTACCGGTATCGAACTCCAGCGCGACATTGGTCTGCTCATGCACACGTGCTGTCGGCGGTGCCAGTTTACCCGGACTATACGCGTGACAACGGAAACACAACTGGTAGACCTCGGTAATCGGGTTAACTTCCCCAAGACCAAAGGAATCGAGCCCTCTTACGCCGTTTAACGGGCCGGGAAGGTTGCCAATATCGGCTGAGGTAACGGCGTGCGGGTTGTGGCAATCGACACATTCCACGTGCCTGGATTGCACAATAGCAGGTTCTACTGATGGACTGGGATCGTGGACACCCGTGGTCGACGCTATCGGGTGCCGGGATGCCTTGTTGAACTCAGCTTGAATATTCGTGTTTGCCACGGAAGCATCGTGGCACTCGAGGCAGGTCGCCTCTTCAATGTCCTTCAACAAACGCTCAGGCGATGGCGCGCTGTGCGGAGTATGGCAATTGAAACAACTATTATCCGCAACGTCGACACCCCTCCACGCGGCCCTCCTGTCGTCCCAGGGTCCCGGCGATCCGGGCGGGTTGCCGGACTGCGTCGCGTGCGATGACGTCGTGAAGTCCCAGCTCGACAGGTCATGGCACGTCAGGCAGATGTCACCATTCGCGGACTGCACGTTCAGAAAAGGCTCCAGCGTATTGTTATGCACGTCATGGCAGGTCGTGCACTCGAGATGTTGCCCATCCTGCAGTGGCAGCGGCGCAATATTTGAACCGTTGATCCCCGGCTCGTGCAATCGCGTATCGTTAAGTGCCAGGCTGTTGTCATATACCAGCGAAACCGGGTGGTCGTCGCTCAGATTGGTGCCAAGCCGCCCCCTGTCATTCAATCCGAATGTGAAGCTGGGATCTTCCTGGGACGGATTGACGAAATCGCCCAGCGCGATCGTGCCGTCATGGCACGAGAGGCACAGCAAGGAAAAATTGCCTGACCTGAGCTGCGGGTTCTCGGGAGACGAATCCAGCGTACTGCTTCCGTAGAGCTGGTAGACCTGGCCTGTTGGCAGTTCACGATTCCAGAGCGGTGCGCTGGGCGCCGAATGATGAGGCGTGTGACAAAAGACGCACACCTCGTTGACCGAACCGCTTGTCACGGATCCCGGTCCGGAGACGGACAGGTTGTGCCTGGTCGAAGAAATATCCTGAGCCATGACCGTGGACGACAGGCATATGGCCAGCCCTGCAACGATGACAAAGCGCCTGGTCATCCTTCACCTTCAATATACTCAAGTACCTGAACCCGACCGTTTTGAGAATCGGCGATGTAAATCGTGTTGTTGAAGATATACAACCCGGCGGGCAAACGGAACTGCCCAGCCTCACCACCCATGCCGCCGAATGACAGCAGAAATCGTCCTTCCTTGTCGAAGATCTGAACGTAGTTCGACAAGGCGTCGGCGACGTACACGTGGCCCTTCGCATCCGTGCCCAGTCCTTTCGAGAGGGCGAACTGTCCGGAACTGTCCCCGATTTCACCGAAAGAGGATACCGGCATGCCATCGAGAGTGAATGCCTGGACCCGAAAATTCAGTGTGTCATTCACGAACAGGGTGTCGTCGTGAAGCGCGAGTGACGTCGGAAAATTAAAATCACCGATAGCCAGTCCCTTTGCACCAAACTCGTCGAGTCGTGTGCCTGAGCGGTCAAAAACAACAACTTCGTTTTCAATCGTATCGGTAACAAATAGCCGACCACTTGCAGCATGGAATGCGATACCGGTGGGGCGGGTCAGACTGCTTATCGTATTGCTGTGTTCCCCCTTGCGGTCGAAGACAAATACTTTGCCAGCCGCGGAGTCAGCGACAAAAATAGCATCCTGCGACAGGCTGATACCAACCGGGGACTCGAAATTCTCGTCACCGGCCTCGCGAATTACCTCGTATTTCGACTGCTTTACCAGGAAGAGGTGAACCAGCCTTAGCCCTGGGTCGGCGACGGCGATCACCTCGTCATCCGCGGCAATAGCGTACGGCCGCAGCATGCCCTGGCGTTCCTTCCCGGCAAGAAATTGTACGAAACGCTTGAGTGCGCCAGGCTTTATCCCGATATCGCCCGGCTCACTGAAGGAATAGAGGAGCCGGATTCGTGGAGTTTGTGGTGGAGCCGGCCAAACGATTTCCGGACTCGGATCGGATGTACTCCCGTCCCTCACGGTCGCAGGGGCGCAAGCCGCGATAAGCATGACCGAAATTATCAGAATTAGCCTGGCCACATTGTCCTCACTCGTACGACAGTCCATCGTGATTATTGTTGTGACATGCCAGGAAACAGGCTCCAGTCCGGCTGCCACGATCCTCAAAACGAAGCTCGTCTCCGGCATTTGGAAAGACGATCGAAGAATCGAAGTTTATCAGGTGCGAATTGCTGTCCGAATCACCCTGCGTGAAACTGATGCCGTGCGGGTCGTGGCAAGCACTACACGGCGTGCTGTTGTCGCCGACATGAAGCCTGTGCTCGCCAAAGCTCTCGTCGGCGAGGATGCTGTTCCGATCGTGACATGCGTAACACAAAGCATACGCTGTCGGACTCTCCGGTGTGCGATCCTGGGTCTGGTAGTTACGGTTCAATAATGACGGAAAAACGGAGCCATGCGGCCCGTCCGGCCCCTGTCCACCAAGCCTCGAATCTGCATCGCTGGAGTGGCAGTCACTGCAGTCGATCGTGCTGTTTTCTATCAAGGGGGCAATTAATGAGGGAACGTCCGGATTGTTCCCTGGTGCCACGACCGGATGAAATGACGGATTGCCATCATCAAACTGCAGCCGCACATTGTTCTGATCGTGCACCCGTGGTGTCGGCATGGCACGCCTCCCGGGTCCGTCGCCGTGGCAGCGAAAGCACATCTCGAACTCTGCGGCAACATTCGTCTTGGCCGCACCATTTATGTCGATACCGCGCGTATCCGTAATAAAAGCAAAACCCTTGCCGTCTTCCGCTTTGCGTGTTGAATGAGGATCGTGGCAATCCACGCACTCGACATGTCGATCCGATGGAGAAATGAAAACATCTTCGCCTGCATCGTGGATCCCTGCCGTCATTTCAACAGGATGATGCGAGACTTTGTCGAATTCGGCTCTGACGTCAGTTCGAGCGACGTTGCCATTGTGACATGACAGGCAGTTGCCTTCTTCGTTGCTGAAATTAAGCAGATAGCGCCCGTCACCTGCGGTATGTGGTGTATGGCAGTTTGCACACCCGTGCTCCTCAACCGTTCCCCTTGACGTAGTAAACGGCCACGGGTCCGGTCCCTGGCGGTTCCAGGCAATCGATGCAGTATTGTGCGCAGATGAATCCCAGTTCGACATCTTGTGGCAGGCGACACATAGTGTTTTTTTCCTGGATTCCATCACGAGAAAGTTTCCGTAGGTATCATCGTGCGGATCGTGGCAGGTAGTGCACTGCAGCTTGCCCCTGGAATCGAGCCTGACCTGATCCGGCAGCCGGCTGCGGCTCTCCAGCTCGGCGTCGTCCTCGACCACGCCTTGATCGTAGGGCAATGATACCGGGTGGCCGTCTGAATAATCAGTTCGCGTGGCACCCCTTGCGGCCTCTGCCGATTGCGTCCGGCTGATGATATCGCCGAGCGCGATAATGCCGTCGTGACACCCCAGGCAAATCAAAGATGATCCATCCGGTTTGCCTGCAGGCGTTTCTTCGGACGGCCTGTCGTATGGGTAAACCAGGATGTTTTCGGGTTGGTCTTCGATCCATAAGCCCAGCGACAACGAGTGGCTGCGTGGCGCATGGCAAAACACGCACCGGGGGTCGTCACCCTGACCAGCAGATACAGGCCGCAGGTAGATTGCCAGGTCATGCCTGGTGTCTTCCAGGTTGAGATACTCTTGCGCTGACGCGTTCAGTGATACCAGCTGCAACACAGTCAGGATTGTGCATAACAGGTCGATTCGTCTCATTGCGCGACTCCACCAGTGTAGCGGAAGACCTGTATGCGATTATTGTAGGAATCGGCGACATAGATCGTGTCACGCTCGCCGATGAATATGCCAGTTGGTAGCAAGAACTCCCCGGCGCCGTCTCCGCGAAGACCCAGCCTGAAGAGGAACGTGCCAGAAGAATCAAATATCTGTACCGCGTGCAGCGTCGAGTCGACAACATACACGTGGCCATGGCTGTCCGTGGCGATTCCCTTGGACTGTGGCTGGAAGCCCGCACTGTCACCGGCCACACCGAACTGGCGCAGGAAATTACCCTCAGCATCGAACACCTGTGTCCTGAAATTCAGTGAGTCGGATACCAGGAACTCACCGGCATCGGTCATCCAGATCATGGTCGGATAATTGAACTTGCCGGGGCCGATACCACGGCCGCCGACGCGTCTCAACAGAGCACCGTCACGAGCGAAAATCTTTACCTCGTGACTGCCGGTGTCTACGAGGTAAATCCGGCCACTGGGCTTGTCGAGCGCTACGCCGGTTGGCTGGGACATGAGGGCATCGAGCGGCACCTTCAGGGCCACTTCACCACGCGGCTCGATCATGTACAGGGCTGCAAGGCGCGAATCCACGACATAAACCTCACCGACCAGCCCGGCCGCAAGTCCCACCGGCGATGGTAGCGGTTCGCCATTCTCCCGCCGGATCAGGCGATACCGGCCTCTCTGCAGGTCGAACAGGTGCACGCCTCGTACGCCGGGATCAGCCACGAAATACCGGTTACCCGGACTCTCGACAACTGCCATCGGCCGCACGAGACGCTCCTCGCTACGACCGCTGACGAAAACGCGCAAGCGCTGCAGAAAACGCTTTTTGATGCCCAGGTTTTCCGCGCCGGTAAAAGACATTACGTAGGCGATTCGCGGCTCGGAAGGCGGCGCAGGCCAGGCCAGCCCCGTAGCAGGCACATTCTGTAAGGTTTCCCCGGACGTGTATGCACAGCCTACGAGCAGCATCAGGCTGCAAGCGACGGCCCAAAGGCTGACAAGCAATTTTTTGCACCGGCTACTCAAAACATGTCCCGCCGGATTTGCACCCAGAACTCAAAGTTGTCGTTATCCAGGAGCCCCTGCCGTTGCTGGTTGTAGCGGGTGTCCACGCGCATTGAAATTCTGCGATATCTCCACTGCGCTGCAAGCTTCCAACGCGTATTGCTGCGAAGAATAGTTCCGCCGGTATCCTTGTCGTAGTGGCCTTCAGCCCAAACCGTCAGGCTTCTCAATGCCTGCCAGGTGAAGTTGGCGTTAAAGGTCATCAAGTCCGAATCCTCGTCGGAAAAAAAGTTGTCGACGACGCTGCGCGATGCAGATGCCGACAGATTCGCCTTTGCTGACAGCGGCACCTGTACCGAAAGCGTAAGACTGGCCTGGTCAAATGGATTTATGTCTTCTTCCTGCCGCCGATACCGGACTTCCCCGGAGATCTGGATACCGCGTGTCTGTATCGGTATCTCTTCACGTAAACCGATTTCGAAAGACTCTACCGAATTGAACGGTAGCGTTGGCGTTCCCGACTGCAGGTTTTGCCGGTTGTTGAAATATCGGAAGAACAGGTTGTGATACTTGACAAACCTGAAATCGGCGCTAATGGACTGGTTGACCTGCGAGAATTCGAATGTACCGCCCGTTTCTGCCTGGTAATCGACGAGCACGGTCTCACCATCCAGGATGCTGCCGCTGATAATCCGCTCTAATCGAGTTGTTGACCCGACCTCACTCAGCAGGTAGTCGAACCCCTCGACAAACGTCTGAGTGCCGGTTGCATTTCTGACAATAACCGTTTCCGCAACCACGAAATCCCGGGACAGAGGAATCGGAGCCGCGCCGATAAAGGTCACCGGTTCCTCTTCGATTATCACTCGCGGACTCTGAGATACGCGGTCATCGAGCCGATAGCCAAGCCCCAGCGACATGTTGAGCTGACCCACCGATGTATCGTGCTTTATGTTGGCTTGCCCGGAGAGTCCGCGCGCATCCTGCGACAGCCGGTCGACCTCTTCCGAGCGATCATACTCAGCGCGTAACAGACCATTGAACGTTTGTGACGGTACGTAGCGGATCGAGGCGCTTAATACTTCTGCCCTGTTCTTAAAATCCGATTCGGGTCGTTCCGTCTGGCTGAAGTTATATCGATATATTGTTTCCCATCTGGGGCTGTGCATCCAGCGAAGCAGTGGCGAGAAATTTATGTCGGTTACGTCCGGTTCGTCGCGACGAGTCAGACGCAAGGTCTGGTCCAATCTCACCTGGTCGTCGTCGCC
>Ga0255051_10000123_pt1 | contig 27555 bp, 26 predicted proteins | sample JV7_2_9_MG_FD_181719 | JGI IMG/M metagenome (GOLD analysis project Ga0255051, IMG submission 181719) | Seawater microbial communities from Jervis Inlet, British Columbia, Canada - JV7_2_9 | ecosystem: Environmental > Aquatic > Marine > Inlet | place: Canada: British Columbia | collected 2016-10-06
CGGTGCGGGGGACACCGGTGCGGCCATCGTCAATCACCCGGGTGTGGACAAAATAGCGTTTACGGGATCGACTGATGTTGGCCGAATCATTCAAAAAGCACTTGCGGGCACGGATAAGAAATACACATTGGAACTTGGTGGCAAAGCGGCCAATATTATTTTCGCCGATGCGGCCATTGATCAAGCTGTCGAAGGCATCGTCAATGGAATTTTCTTTAACCAGGGCCATGTTTGTTGTGCGGGGTCAAGGCTGCTTGTCCAGGAGTCGGTCGCAGAGACCGTAATTCAGAAACTCAAAGATCGGATGGAGACGCTGATTGTTGGCGATCCACTTGATAAGAACACGGACATCGGCGCCATTAACTCGGCCGCGCAACTGAAAACGATCGAGTCGTATCTTGCCATTGGTCAGGAGGAAGGCGGCGAAATGTTCCAAAGTTCATGTTCGGTTCCGGATCAGGGTTATTGGTGTCGGCCGACGATTTTCACGGGCGTGTCGCAATCCAATCGCGTGGTGCAGGAAGAGATATTCGGCCCAGTGCTTGCCATTCAAACTTTCCGCACGTTCGACGAAGCCGTATCCAAGGCAAACAACACACCGTACGGATTGTCTGGTGGTATCTGGACTGACAAGGGCGCCAAGATTTTCAAGATGACTCAAAGTGTTCGTGCCGGTGTAATTTGGGCAAATACGTTTAATAAATTTGATCCAACGTCGCCATTTGGCGGTTACAAAGAGAGCGGTGTCGGCCGCGAGGGCGGCATGCACGGTCTCGATGCTTACCTGAAGCTGGAGGCTTAATGATGGTTACTGCAGCGAAACGGGAAAAAGAGCGGCTTACAATCGCAAAGACCTACAAGATATACATCGACGGGAAATTCCCACGGACGGAATCAGGTCGATATTTCACGCTTGAAGACAAGAAAGGTGCCGTCATTGCGAATATTTGCCGCGGCAGCCGCAAAGACTTTCGCAACGCGATGGTTGCGGCGCGCGCTGCCCAAGGAGGATGGGCGAAAGCTAGCGCCTACCTGCGCGGCCAGATTTTATACCGCATCGCGGAGATGCTTGAGGGTCGCCGCGAACAGTTCGTCGCCGAGCTGACATTGCAGGGAGTCGCTGCACGCGCTGCCGAAAAAGAAGTTGATGCGACCATAGACCGGTTGATTTATTTCGCCGGCTGGGCTGACAAATATCAACAGGTATTCAGCTCGGTCAATCCTGTCAGCTCGTCGCACTTCAACTTTTCTGTTCTCGAACCAACCGGCGTCGTTTCGATGCTAGCTCCCGAAACAAGCGGCCTGCTTGGCCTTGTGTCAAATATTGCGCCAACCATTGTTGGCGGCAACACCTGTGTGGTTCTGGCCTCGGAGTCATTGCCGTTGTGCGCTATCAGTTTCGCCGAAGTCCTGCATGCTTCAGACGTGCCGGCGGGTGTCGTAAACATCCTGACCGGTTTCAAATCGGAACTGATCGAGCACTTCGCGTCACACATGGATGTGAACGCTGTGATCTTTTGCGATGGCGACAAGAAAACAGCCAAAACAGTACAGGAAGCAGCCTCGATCAACATCAAACACGTGATTCGCCGTACTGATATCAACTGGTCAGATCAGTCCGCGCAACACCCGTACCTCGTGCGCGATACCCAGGAAGTTAAAACGACCTGGCATCCGATTGGCACCTAAAGCAGGCCGGGCTCGATTCGTCCGCCAAGCTGCTGAATAACCGCAGTGGCACAGAACGTCCCCAGTTCTGCGCATTTGGCCAGGGAATAATCATTGACCCAGCCAAACATGAACCCGGCGGAGTACGCATCGCCCGCGCCGGTTGAATCGACGAGGTTCTGGACAGGCTCCGCAGCCTGAACAATATATTCGTCGCCATGCACAATCACTGAGCCCTTTTCGGAACGGGTCATCGCGAACAGATTGTCGTAAGACTTTATCTTGTCGAGGGAGTCGTCAAAAGAATTCGTCTGCAAGAGCTGGTTGATTTCATCTTCGTCGGCGAGAACGATGTCGACGCCATTTCGCACAAAATCTTGAAACGATTCGCGATGCCGTTCGACGCAAAACGAATCAGAAAGTGACAGGGCGACCGTGGCGCCGCTCTGGTGAGAGATTTCAATGGCCTTCCTGGCGAGCGCAGGCCCTTCGGGCAAGTCCCAGACGTAACCTTCAAGCAGTATTGCTTTCGGGGCCCCAACCGTTTCCTTTGTGATGTCGTTAACACTGAGCTCTGTGCAAGCGCCGAGATACGTATTCATTGTTCTTTGGCCGTCGCTTGTAATCAGTACGTGGCTACGTGCAGTTGGAGCTCCGTCTATACCGGGTTCGAGCCGGATATCGATGCCGAGTGACCTCATGTCGTGATTGAATATTTCGCCAAACTGGTCTGCTTTGACACGACCAATGTAGGCGGCAGACCCACCCAGATTGGCGAAACCAGCGACAGAATTCGCCACTGATCCGCCTGACATTTCGGTCGCAGGCCCCATCAGGTCGTATATCTCATGTGCGCGTTTTTCATCGATGAGATTCATCGACCCGGGCACGATGCCCATTTCTTCAATGAGGGTGTCGTCGACATGAGCGAGGATGTCGACGATGGCATTACTGATACCCAGTAGCTGTTTGGAATCGTTCATAAAGCTGCTTTGGTCAAAAAACGGCGCCTAGATTACCATCGAAAAACCGCACTTGCTCGGGATTTGCTGTCACTATTAGGTGTCGGTATCTTGTCGATTCTGCAGGAGAGAAATGCAATGCGAAAATCCGGTGGTCTGCTCATACCGTTAGCCATGATCATGCTGTATTACAGCTTGTTGATTGGCGCTATGACCTACCTGCTGAATGAGGTTCCCGTGGTTGCCGAATTCTTTCCGATTGGTGGCGTCGATGAATTGGCCGCATCGGGTGGCTCGTTTAGCGACACCTTTGAACCTGTTTACTCGAATGTTGAGAAGCGTGTGTTTTCGGCAAACGGTCCGTTGCGGCTGTTGATCGCAAGTATTGGTGCAATCTTGCTCACCGTGCCTGTGTCCTGGACGTATTTCATCACCAGCAAGGCGAGCACGATTGACCAGTCGTTCCTACAAACGATCGTGATACTCCCGGTTGTCGTTACTGGTATCTCGATGGTCGTTCTGAACAGCCTGCCGCTTGCATTCGCCCTCGCGGGAATAGTTGCAGCGGTGCGATTTCGTATCACCTTGCGGCAACCATCTGACGCGATGTACATATTCGTTACGATTGCCATCGGCCTGGGGTCCGGTATCGGTGCGCTCGACATTGCAACCGTAATATCATTTGCTTTCGTTTTCTCGACGTTGGTTATCTGGAAGCTGGAATACGGCAAGACCTTGTCCGGCCCATTCCTTACGATGGTCACCCGACGAGACGCGGGCGAGGAAGACTACGATTAGCTCGAACAGCCTGCTCGTCGTCCACGGCAGAGGATTCAAGCCACCGGCGGAGTCCCTGCAGGACCTTATCGCTGCTTCATTGCGGGCAGGTATCGCACGGGACTACGTGGACCATGTTTACTCATATGATTCGGCTGCCCTGGGTCTTGCTTACTACGGCGATCTGACCGGGGAGATACTCAGCGAACTTGGACAGCAGTACGACTATCAGCTGGACTTGGGTGATCGAAGCAGTGCGTTGCAAAGTTTGCGCAGCATCGACATACGGAAACGATTCGGTATTCGCAACTACGACTGCTTGCCGGGCAAAACCGCGATACCGGAATTTGTTGCCAACTTCATTGCGCCAGTCTGCGGGATGCTGGGCATGACCATACCGTTACTCTGCCTCATTTCGCGTGATTTCGCCGAGTACCTGTCCGGCAAAACTGAGTATGCTGAGCAGGTTCGCGAACGAATACGAACTCCATTGTGCGAATTGCTCGATCAGGGCGATCGCGTAATGTTGATTACGCATGGGACGGGTTGTGTCGTGGCCTACGATGTGCTCTGGCAATTGTCGCACGACCAGCCTTATGCGGAAAAATACAAAGACGCGAAGATCGATACGTGGGTAACGCTGGGCGCGCCGCTCGGGGACAACAGCATTCGAAAGCGCTTGCTCGGAGCGGATCGCGAGCCGGTTTCCTACCCGACTAACGTGATCACCTGGCACAACGTTTCGGCTGAAGACGATTACACCTGCCATGACAATACGCTGGCCGACGATTTCAAGATAATGGTCCAGCAACGTGTCGTCAGCACTGTTCACGACCATCACGTTTATAACCTCGCAGTACGCTACGGAAAATCCAATCCGCACAGTTCCATTGGTTATTACATTCATCCGCGCGTCAGCAAAATTATTGCCGACTGGATTCAGGATCCGGTGCTTACAGCGGAACCCGAATACACAATCTAATGATCTGGTTGAGAAGAAAATTCATCCTGTTGTTCGCATTGGCTGCGGCTCTGCAGCCAGTTGCAGCTGAGCAATGGCAGTTTGACGATGTCGAACGCATCGTCGCCCTTAGCGATATTCATGGTGCATACGAAGCATTCGTCGAGACACTGCAACATGCCGGTATTATTGACGATTCCCTCAGTTGGTCGGGCGGCGGCAGCCACCTCGTAATCGTTGGTGACCTGCTTGATCGCGGACCTAACTCGCGCAGCGCGATGGATCTTCTCATGCGCCTCGAAGAGGAGGCCGGCCCGGCCGGTGGCCAGGTTCATGTTCTGATTGGCAATCATGAAGCGATGAACCTCGTCGGTGACTTGCGCTACGTATCGCGAGCCGAGTACGCAGCTTTCGAAAGCGAGGAGATTGTCGAAGAGCGCGATAACTGGTTTCGCGCGTATAAGTTGCTGCGTCCGCCGGCATTTGGTGACGCGGCTGTTTCGCGGGAGACATTCGATCTTGATTTTCCCGCCGGGTTTTTCGCACATCGACGCGCATTCTCGCCGGAGGGCAAATACGGCCGCTGGCTGTTGAAGAAACCCGTCATTGTTGTCATCAATGGTACGGCTTTCGTGCACGGTGGCCTGTCGCCGATGATCTCGGAGAGAGGCCTGCAGGGCGTCAACGGAGTGCTGCTCGGCGAAATGAACACGTATGTGCGGCAGTTACAGATTCTCTTCGAGCAAAAGTATTTGCTTCCGACCGACAATCAGTCTCTTCACGCAAATCTTCTAGCGGATTTCCTACCATGGCCGGATACCGATCCTGGTTTAATCGAAGCAGTTGCGGACATTGTTCGGCTTCACGATTCGGATTTGCACGCGAGCGATGGTCCGCTTTGGTACCGGGGTAACGTACTGTGCAATGAAGTGATCGAAGGAGATCGTCTGGATGCGTCTTTGCAGGCGATTGGTGCATATCGTGTGGTTATCGGGCACACGCCGACAGTTGGCAGACGCATTCTGCAGCGATTCAACGGCCGGATAATCGAGATCGACACTGGCATGCTTGCCGATTATTACAGGGGCAGCGGTAATGCGCTCGTCATCGAGCAAGATCGCGTTTTCGTCATCAATCAGGGCAGCACGGAAGCGGTGCCGCCGACGCCGCACCCCCGGCATGTTGGTTCACGGCCGGATGCGTCGATATCGGCTGATGAGATGGAAGTATTGCTGCGTAGCGGGGAAATTATCAACAAAAAAACGGACAGTGCGGGCCGGACAGTCGTTTCAATCGACAACGGAGGGCGCTCGATCGAAGCCGAGTTTGTCAGGCGGCGCCGAAAAGGATTTTATCCTGAAGTTGCCGCATACCGGCTCGATCGGATGCTTAAATTCGACATGGTGCCGGTAACTGTCAGGCGAGAAGTCGATGGCAAGGATGGATCGCTGCAGTTTCTGCCCACTGGCTGGATAAATGAATATCAACGGCAGAACCAGGGGATTGGCGGTAGCGCCTGGTGCCCATTACCGGATCAGTGGAAAGCGATGATCGTATTCGACAAACTCATACTGAACAAGAATCGAACTGCGAAATCGATGCGCTACGATCTGCGCGATTGGCTGCTGATAATTGACGGTCATGAAGGGGCATTTTCGACATCAACATTGAACCTGACACATCATAACAATGTGGCCATAGAAGTTGGACCCGGTTGGAAAGCGGCTCTCGCAGCGTTGAGTGACGACGCGCTGGCGGAACAGCTCGTGGATGTACTCGGCGAAAAGCGTGTTCGGGCACTGGGCAAGCGTCGCGATTTGCTAATCAATCTATAACGGCAATACACTCAATCTCCACTCTTGCGCTGAGGCCAAGTCCGCTGATTCCGACCGCGCTCCGCGCAGGCTTGTTGGGAAAAAACGTCTTATAGATTTCGTTCATCGCCGCCCATTCGCGGATGTCGGCAAGAAATACGGTGCATTTGACGACGTTGTCCATCGATGAACCGAAATTTTCAAGCGTCGTCGATATATTCTCGAGCGCCTGCTGTGTTTCCCCCAGAATTCCCCCTGCGGCAAGATTTCTTGTGCCTGGAACGATGCCGAGGACACCCGACAGATATAGTGTATTACCGACGCGCACCGCGGGGGAGAAGGGCAAGTCCAGATTTTCGGTACCCGGCGCTCTGAGCCACTCAATAGCGGGCGCAGCATCGGTAACTGGTTCAGGTTCTGGCGCGTCGATGCTGACGTCGGCTTCGCAGGCCGCCAGAGATAGTGCCCCGAGCATTATCAGAAAGTGTTTCATTGCTTCGCTCCTCATTCAGATTTCCCCGTTTGCCGCTGCCGCTTTGATCAGGTCAGCCGCCCGGAAGGCAAGCGCCATGATGGTCATTGTCGGCTGCCCCCGGCCCGATGTCACGAAACTGCTGCCATCGCAGATATAAAGGTTGGGCACGTCGTGACTACGGTGCGAGCGATCGACGACGGATGTGGCCGGGTTGTCGCCCATGCGACAGGTGCCGAGCAAATGTTCGCCACCGTTCGTTGGCGTTATCGAACGACGCCAGGATTTTTCTGCACCAGCGGCATCAAATAGCTCCATCGCACGATCCTGTAGAAATCGCGCCATCGACACGTCGTCCGGATGATCCCGGTAGGTTGCGCGGATGGCAGGTCTTCCCCAGGCGTCCTTGCTTTCCGGGTCCAACGTGACGTTGTTGCTGTCGAGTGCGAGCGACGTCGTCGAACCGACAATCGACATCTGGCGTGTGAAGTTATGTGCGATTTCGTTTTTGAAATCTGCGCCCCAAGCTGGAACGTCCGGCGGCATGCCTTGCAGAACGTGAAAGATGGGTGTCGCCGACCATAGCGGTCGCGCATCGATACCGCCGCCGCCGTAGAAACCACGTTTCTCGTCGGTCTCGTAAAAGTCGTGGATGATTCGAGATACCTGTACACCTTTGTAATCATTCAGCGGATGCTCGAATACTCCATTGCCTACGGCATGCGAATTGTGCATCAGGTTTCGGCCGACATAACCGCTCGAGTTGGCAAGGCCGTCGGGATGTTTTGTGTTTTCCGACAAGAGCAACAGCCGCGCGGATTCTGCTCCATTGGCAGATAACACGACTGCCTTCGTCGCTTGCGCTTGTTCTTTGGCGTCCGTATCCAGGTAGATAACCTGGTTTGCCCGGCCGCTATCATCGGTGTCGATGCGAGTAACAATGCAGTTGGGGCGAATTTCGCAATGGCCACTTGCCTCGGCCAGCGGAATCATTGCCGCGAGCGTCGATGACTTGGCGCCGACCTCACAACCGTAAAACATGCAGTAGCCGCAGCTGATACAGCCGGGCCGGCCGTTTAGTGGTTTCGACAAGATGGCATGCGGTTCGGCCTGGGCATGCAGGCCTAGCCTCTCGGCGCCCCGTTCGAGTAAAACGCCTGACGACTTGATCGGCATTGGCGGCATCGGAAAAGGTTTCGAACGCGGTGCGTCAAAGGGCCCGGGAGCGCCTGACACTCCAATTTCCCAGTCGACCCTCGTGTAGTAGGGCTCCAGTTCTTCATAGGTAATGGGCCAGTCGGCGAAATTCGTCCCGGTAATCGGGCCCAGCAGGCTACGTTCCTTGAAGTCGAGCGGACGAAAACGCCAGAAATTCGCGGTGAAGTGCACGCTGCTACCGCCAACACCACGTGCGTATCGTAGCGGCGTCGTGCCCGGCATCGTGGCCGTTTCGTTTTCGTCATGACGAAACGTCTGCCCGTGTAACTCGGGGCCGCCGCCGCGCAACTCATTGCGGATCAACACCGACAATTCGTCGTGCGTAAAATCGGCCGCCTTTCGATACGGTCCCTGTTCAAGCACAACCACATCGAACCCCGCCGTCGATAATTCTTTGGCGAGAATGCCGCCGGCCGAGCCCGACCCGATTACAACAAAGTCAACGGCATCGCGCGTTGCGAATGTAACGCTACTCGGCATCGTAATAACCGAATGGGTATGTCCAGGCGCCGTGATGGCCTTCGAAGCCGATCAAGTCCCAGCCAACGTGATTTTTGTTGCCGCCGTACTCGCTCATTGAAAAGAAACCAAAAATTGTCATTAATCGAACCAGTTCGAAGAATTCGCTGGCCTCCTGCGTGTGCAAAAACGCGTCCTGCGAAGCGGCGTCGAGATCGCTGAATCGAGTTTCTGCCAAACCGGTATCGTTGAGCGCTGCATTGAATTCGGCGAGCCCGTCACGTGCAGCGTCAAGTTGATCACTCATTTCATCGGCAAATGCGTTGTCGATAAAATGAATGACGCCGGCTTCTGCAGCGCCGGGTGTGTCGGTCGTCGGAATTATGCGTGTGGCGATGGCTTCGAAGTCGGCTGCCTCGTCACTGCCGAGTACCCGGTACGGTGCGGATTCTGATTTCGCGGCGTGCGCCGCTTGTGCAAGCATCGCGAGCGCCGGGCCGCTCAATCGCAGGTATGCCACGCTCGATAATGAGCCGGCAGATTGCAGGAACTGGCGTCGCGATACGTTGGTATTACGCGGCATGCTGTGAGACCCGTTGTTGTCGTGGCGGCAAAGCTAGCACAGGCGGCGGGTATTTGCGTAATGTGGACGTATAATGGCGATGCATTAATCAGGGGGAATAATGGGACGTCTGACAACGCACATATTGGACACGGCCAACGGAAAACCCGCAGGCAACGTCAATCTGCGGCTTTACGCTGTCGGTAAAGAGCGAAACCTCGTAGCGTCCGCGGTGACCAACGATGATGGTCGAACTCAAGCATCGCTGCTCGAAGACGATGCAATGCAGGCCGGAAGTTACGAACTGGAGTTTGACGTCGGAAGCTACTTTTCGGCGCAGGGCAACGCGATGAGTGATCCACCATTTCTGGATACAGTCGTCATTCGCTTCTCTGTTCGAGCGGACGAGCACTACCACGTTCCTTTACTCGTCACGCCGTGGAGTTACTCAACGTACAGGGGTAGCTGAGCCGCATGGGCAGTTCGGACACGATCCGGTTCGTGCTCGATGGCGACGTCGTTGAATTACGAGATGTTGATCCGACGCGAACCGTGTTGCAATTCTTACGCGAGGATCTGTGCCGCTCTGGAACCAAGGAAGGATGCGCGGAGGGCGATTGTGGTGCCTGTACGGTCGTTGTCGCAGAGCGAAACGGTGACGGCAACAACCTGAAACTCAGTGCAATCAACTCGTGCATACAGTTTTTGCCCACCTTGCACGGTAAAGAACTGCTTACGGTTGAAAGCCTGAAGCCTGGTGGCGCTGATCCTCATCCCGTGCAATTGGCGATGATCGAATGCCACGGATCGCAGTGCGGTTTCTGCACCCCGGGCTTTGTCATGTCTCTGTTTGCTTTGTATGAAACCAACAAGAACCCGTCGCGGCGCGATATCGACGACGCGCTCGCTGGAAATCTTTGTCGTTGTACCGGCTACCGGCCGATTGTCGCCGCTGCCAATGCCATGTATGACAAAACTCCGGGTTCGAAAGGGCTCATGCATCCGGACAAGCTGGCGGAGATCGGTTCGGGAGATAGCCTACAAATAGCTCACGGCAGCAAGAATTTCTTTGCGCCTGCGAGCGCCGCCGAATTGGCCGATCGGCTGGCGGAATACCCTGATGCCACGATTCTGGCCGGTGGCACTGATGTTGGTCTTTGGGTCACCAAGCAGCACCGCGTCCTTGATACTGTCATCTACACTGGGCGGGCTGTCGAGCTGAGTAGACTCGAAACCACGAAGTCGGATATCGAGATTGGAGCTGCGGTCACGATCAGCGATGCGATGGATGTCATTGTCGCGAAATATCCGGACCTTAGTGAACTATTCCTGCGATTTGCGTCGCCACCGATTCGAAACGCGGGAACGCTTGGCGGCAATATTGCGAATGGCTCACCCATCGGTGACTCAATGCCCGCATTGATGGTCGCGGGAACAACACTCAAGTTGCGATCTGCGGCGGGTGAACGTGAAATTGCGCTCGATGATTTTTATCTCGACTACCAGGTCACGGATTTAAAGCCGGGCGAGTTCATTGAATCGATCCGGGTTCCGCTGCCAGCTGACGGTGTCGTATTGCGGAGCCACAAGCTGTCCAAGCGATTCGATCAGGATATCTCCGCAGTTTGTACCGCCTATCGACTGCAACTCGATGGCGATCGTGTCGCCGCATTTTCGATGGCCTGCGGCGGCATGGCCGCGACGATCAAGCGGGCGAAACATTGCGAAGCCGCTCTTGCGGGCGAGGTCTGGAACGAAGAGACCGTTACCCGGGCGTCAGCTGCACTTGCGAAAGATTTCTCGCCCATAGACGACATGCGCGCGTCGGCGGACTATCGCTTGCGAGGAGCACAGAATTTGCTGCGTCGTTTTTATCTCGAGACGACGGGCGAAATTGATCAAACGGTGTACAGCTATGGACGATAGAGCGGTAGGCAAAACGCTGCCGCACGACAGCGCGCATTTGCACGTCAGTGGCACGGCCGCGTACACGGATGATCTGCCGGAGCCGCGCGATCTCCTGCATGTAGCGGTAGGAATGAGTTCAGTGGCGCATGCGCGGATCAAACACGTCGATCTGGAGGATGTCGTGTCCGCCGCCGGTGTCGTTGACACTTGTGTCGCCGCCGACATTACCGGCGAAAACAATTGTGGGCCGATCGTCGCAGATGAACAGATTCTCGCTGCCGATGTTGTCGAATACGTGGGTCATGCAGTGTTTGCTGTTGCAGCGGAAACCGTTGACCAGGCGCGTAAAGCCACAAGGCTTGCAAACATCGCTTACAAAAAACTTGACGCTATTCTTGATCCGATGACCGCAGTGAAGAAGCGGTCATTCGTACTGCCGACTGAAGAGCTACAACGCGGTGATCCAAAAAAAGCGATCGCCAATGCGACGCATCGACTCAAACGCAAAATCGAATTGGGCGGGCAGGATCAGTTTTACCTCGAAGGTCACATCGCAATGGTGATTCCAGAGGAAGATGGCGCATTGCTCGTATACAGTTCAACGCAACACCCGGATGAAGTGCAGCATCTCGTCGCACACGCGACGGGCCGTTCAGCCAAGGATGTGGTCTGCATTTGCCGGCGCATGGGCGGGGCGTTCGGGGGCAAGGAGACACAGGCTGCTACGATTGCGTGTATTGCCGCGATCATGGCCGTCAAAACAGGCCGCGCTTGCAAGCTGCGACTCGATCGCGACGACGACATGATCATGACAGGCAAGCGACACGATTTCGTCATCGAGTACGAAGTGGGATTTGACGATACAGGCCGCATTCATGGAGTGGACTTCATGTTCGCTTCACGATGCGGGATTTCTGCGGACCTGTCGGGGCCAATCAACGATCGCACCATGTTTCACTGCGATAACGCCTATTTCCTCGAGAACATTCACGTCACCTCGTATCGTTGCAAGACCAACACGGTATCGAATACAGCTTTTCGCGGATTCGGCGGCCCACAGGGCATGCACGCGATTGAGTATGCGATTGATGATATTGCCCGTACGCTGGGGATGGATCCGCTTGAAGTGCGTCGGCGAAATTTCTACGGCATCGGCGAACGTGACACTACCCAGTACGAGCAAAAGGTTGACGACAACATAATCAATGACATTGTCGATAAGCTGGAAGCCGACTCCGATTACGTCAAGCGACGCAATGCCATTGCGACGTTCAACGCCAACAGCGCTGTTCTCAAACGTGGCATCGCAATGACGCCAGTCAAGTTCGGCATATCGTTCACCGCGACACACCTAAATCAGGCGGGTGCGCTGGTGCATGTTTACAAGGACGGTACCGTCCACCTGAATCACGGTGGAACCGAGATGGGGCAGGGTCTCTTTATCAAGGTCGCGCAGGTCGCCGCCGACGAACTGGGCGTTACAGTTGACCGGATCCGCATTAATGCTACCGATACCAGTAAAGTACCGAACGCGTCGGCGACGGCGGCGTCGAGCGGCTCAGACATGAATGGCAAAGCTGCAGAAGACGCATGTGCGAAGATTCGTGGGCGATTGACCGAATTTGCGGCGCGGCATTTCAACGTATCCGAGGCGCAAATCACGTTCGCGCAAAACCAGGTGCAAGCAGGCAAAACCAAAATCAGCTTTGAAGAACTTGTACAGCTCGCATGGTTCGATCGGGTCAAGATGTTTGCGACCGGCTTCTACAAGACTCCGAAGATTCATTACGATCGGGAAACCTTTAGCGGCAGGCCATTTTTCTATTACGCGTACGGTGCTGCCGTGACCGAGGTTGTTGTCGATACCCTGACGGGCGAGTACCGCATGACTCGGGTGGATATCCTGCACGACTGTGGCGACTCGCTGAATCCTGCCATGGACATCGGCCAGGTTGAGGGAGGATTTATCCAGGGCGCCGGCTGGCTGACGTCCGAAGAGCTCAGCTGGAACGAGGCCGGGGCGCTTACGACTCACGCGCCGTCCACTTACAAAATCCCGACTTGTTCCGATTTGCCCGTGGATTTCCGTGTCGAACTGCTCGCCAACGCTGCCAATCGCGAAGACACGATATACCGATCGAAAGCCACTGGTGAGCCGCCGCTGATGCTCGCTATTTCAGTATTTCACGCAATTCGTGATGCGATTGCGACTGCGGAACGGCCATTACCCGATTTGCCAGCTCCGGCCACACCCGAAGCGGTTCTCAATGCCATTGAGGGTGCGGGATCGTGAACGAGTGGATTGTCGAGCTTTCAGACCTCACTGCCGGTGGCGAGCGCGTCGTTGTTGTAACCGTCGCAGGAATCCGTGGATCGGCACCTCGGGAAGTGGGCGCAAAAATGCTTGTCACCGATAAGGAGACAATTGGCACCATCGGCGGCGGTCAACTCGAGTATCAATGCACGCGTATGGCTTTCGATCTGCTCGGCGGCGACGAAACGCCGGAATTGCGCAAGTTTCCGCTCGGGTCATCGATGGGCCAATGCTGTGGCGGTGTAGTCGACATTCTATTTGAACCCATCGCAAACGGATTGCCTGACTGGCTGCAGGATTTGCGGGCATTGCATGGCCAACGCAACCCGGCAGTTATTGCAACGCATCTCGCGGGCGAGCGTATCAAATGTGTGGTTACGGCAGACAACACCTTCGGATCGGAAGTCGAGAAGGCCGGCGATAAAGTCCTTGAGCAAGCGCGATTCGGTCTGGAGACGGGCCGCATCGCACACCGCAACGACGATTGGTTATTTGAACTCGTCGTGGGCAGTGATTTCAACATCGTGGTCTTCGGTGCTGGCCATGTGGGCTCAGCCGTCGTGCAATCGCTCTCCGCGCTCGATTGCAATATTCGCTGGATAGACAGTCGACGCAATATTTTTCGGCAGACGCCGGCCAATGTCCGCGCAATCGAATCGCCCGATCCATCGCTCGAGGTAACGGCGATGCCCGCAAACAGTTGTTTTCTCGTCATGACCCACAGCCATGCCCTCGATTTTGATATTTGTGGCCGGATTCTCAAGCGCGACGACGTCGCATATTGCGGATTGATCGGTTCACGTTCGAAGCGACGGCGCTTCGAAAAACGATTCCGTGATCAGGGCATGTCGCCCGGCACAATCGCTGATCTCGTTTGCCCGATTGGCGTTGACGGCATAAGTGGTAAAAAACCTGCCGAGATCGCAGTAGCCGCGTCCGCCGAAGTACTGCAGGCCTACGAGAAAGTGCGCCGCGGCGCCAGGATGGCGTATCCTGACAACGTGCACTCCTTAAGAAAATAGAAAATAGAACGCAATATATATGGAAGCGTACTTCGTTGATTGGCTAAATTTGCTTGCGCGCTGGCTGCATTTCATCACCGGCATCGCGTGGATAGGCTCGTCATTTTATTTCGTCTGGCTGGACAATCACCTCGAAGCGCCGCGTGACGCTGGCGACGAGGCAAAAGGCGTCGGCGGGGAAGTCTGGTCCGTACATGGCGGTGGCTTTTATCACGCCCAGAAATACCGGGTGGCGCCAAGCGTTTTGCCCGAAACACTGCACTGGTTCAAATGGGAAGCTTACTCGACCTGGATTTCGGGAATGTTCCTGCTGATCCTGTTGTATTGGTACAGCGCCGAGGTTTACCTGATCGACCCGACCATTGCGGAGCTATCGCCGGGTGTGGCGATTGCGATAGCGGCTGGAGTAATTGTCGGCGGTTGGATTGTCTATGACCTGCTGTGCAAGTCGCCGCTGGGCAAAAACGATAAGTTATTCGGATTAGTGTTGTTCGCAGCCGTATCAGTGCTTGCCTGGGGACTGTGCCAGTTGTTCAGTGGCCGCGGCGCCTACATTCACTTCGGTGTGGTACTGGGAACGATCATGGTCGCCAACGTGTTTTTTGTCATTATTCCGGGACAAAAACAAATGGTGGCGGCGGCCGCGCGAGGAGAGGAACCCGATCCGGAGCCTGGCATTCGAGGCAAGCAGCGTTCGGTACACAACACTTACTTTACGTTACCCGTGCTGTTCGTTATGACGAGCAACCACTACGCTATGACGTACAGCCACGATCTGAATTGGGCGATTCTTATCGCCATCACGCTGGCCGGTGCGCTGATTCGCATTTATTTCGTCGAACGGCACAAGGGCCAGGCATCGCTGCTGCCCATCATTATTGCCGTCGTATTGCTGGCCGGCGTTGCTGCATTAATTGTGCCGAAAGCGAGCGTGGCATCGGGAGAGATTGTGTCCTTCAACGATGTACGAACCGTCGTCCACCATCGCTGTACAAGTTGTCACTCAAGCGTACCAACGCACCCGTCTTTTCCGGCTGCGCCCGCTGGCGTCATTTTTGATACCGATCAACAAATCATCGCGGAGGCGCAGCGTATTCATCATCAAACCGTGACTACACGAGTCATGCCGATTGGCAACCTGACGGACATCAGCGAGGCAGAGCGCGAACTAATTGATCGTTGGTATCAATCGACCGGAAGTCACGAATGACGGGCGAATACCCAAGAGACTTGTGCGGATACGGAAGCCGGGTTCCCGCTGCAGACTGGCCCGACGACGCGCGCATCGCCGTGCAGTTCGTCATCAATTACGAAGAAGGTGCCGAGAATTGTGTCTTGCACGGCGACGCGGCATCCGAGGCATTCCTGTCCGAAATGATCGGTGCGAAACCAATCGAGAACCAGCGCCACATGAACATGGAATCGTTGTACGAGTATGGTGCGCGGGCAGGATTCTGGCGATTGCACCGACTGTTTTCCGACCGCGATCTACCCGTTACGGTGTTCGGCGTTGCGATGGCGCTTGAGCGCAATCCAGCGGTAGTCGCCGCGATGCAGGCGGCGAACTGGGAAATTGCCAGCCACGGTTATCGTTGGATCGATTATCAATCAGTCGATGAGACGACTGAACGTGAGCACTTGCGAAAAGCGATAGAGATTCACACGGAAGTAACCGGCGAACGTCCGCTTGGCTGGTACCTGGGCCGTTGCAGTCCGCGCTCGCATCGGTTGATCGCCGAGGACGGCGGTTTCGTCTATAACGCGGACAGTTATTCAGATGATCTACCGTATTGGGACCATTCGCATGCGACGCCACAGCTCATGGTCCCGTATACCCTCGACGCCAACGACATGCGTTTCGCAACACCGCAGGGATTCAATTCGGGACAACAGTTTCACGATTACCTGAAAGATAGTTTCGATGTGTTGTATGCGGAGGGCTCGCGCATGATGTCAATCGGCTTGCACTGCAGGATTGCTGGACGTCCGGGCAGGGCAGCAGCGCTGGCGCGCTTTCTCGATTACGTTGCAGAGCACGAAAAGACGTGGGTTGCCCGTCGAATCGATATCGCCAGGCACTGGCGCGACTATCATCCGGCGAAAGTATGACGACCGAAGCAGAATTCATATCGCGTTACGGGGGTGTCTATGAACACTCGCAGTGGGTTGCCGAAGAAGCCGCAGCAGATGCGGCGGGGACCGATCAACTCGATCGAATCGCCAAGATCATGGCAGATTGCGTGGATAATGCATCGACCGACCGGCAACTTGCATTGATTCGCGCGCATCCCGATCTCGCAGGCAAAGCGCAAATAGCCGGTGAACTGACCCCGGACTCGAGCGACGAACAGGCGAGCGCGGGTCTCGATCAGTGTTCGGCCGAGGAATACGAGCAATTTCAGTCGCTCAATAAGGAATACCACGAAAAATTCGGTTTCCCATTTGTGGTGGCCGTTCGGGGCAGCAGTCGGGCAGAAATTCTTGATATTTTCGAGAGCAGGCTCGACAACAATGCGGCGACCGAATTTGAATCGGCGCTTACCCAAATTCACCAAATCGCACGACTACGAATTGAAGCTTTGGAGGCTGGCAGGTGACGAATAAGCCGCATCCGTATCATGAGTGGAATCAACTTGAGCAACCACGGCTCGGTTCAATAGTCAGTTATGCCACCGATGAGTTCTTCGCGGCCAAAGAGCGTCTCATCGAGCCGGCGGCACCGGTTTTCATCGAAGATAAGTATGACGATCACGGTAAATGGATGGACGGCTGGGAAAGCCGTCGCAAACGCACACCCGGCCATGATCACTGTATCGTCAGGCTCGGTATCCCGGGCATCGTGCACGGCGTCGATATCGATACCCGGTTTTTCACCGGAAATTTTCCGCCGCACGCATCGATTGATGCGTGTGTCAGCGATGATGATGTGCCAAACGGTGGCTGGACAGAAGTTTTAGAGAAAACCGAACTCTCTGGCGACGCGCACAATTTTCTCGACATTGATGGCGATTCGATAGTCACGCACTTGCGGCTGAACATATATCCCGACGGCGGAATTGCCCGACTGCGTGTCTACGGAGAAGTACGTCCGGACTACTCGCAAATCGACGGTGCTGTCGATCTTCTTGCGCTGGAGCATGGCGGACGCGCGATTGCGTGCAGCGACGAGCATTTTGGCAGCATGCACAACCTCATCGTCGCCGGGCGTGGCGTGAACATGGGTGATGGATGGGAGACGGCTCGTCGACGTGGGCCCGGCAACGACTGGGTCATATTGGCGCTTGGCCATAACGGAACGTTAGAAAGGGTCGAAGTAGACACCGCACATTTCAAGGGCAACTACCCCGATCGCGTGTCAATTGAAGCCGCCTTGTTCGACAACAATGAAGAAGCGTCTATTTCCAGCAAAAAATGGCAGACGTTATTGCCTGAGTCCAAGCTCGAAATGGACAAGCAACATGAATTTGAATCCGAACTTGAACCGCTCGGCGATGTTAGTCACGTTCGCCTGTCGATTTATCCCGACGGCGGTATCAGCCGCGTGCGCATGGTCGGCCGACCAAGTAGGGATTGAGCGTGATAACACTTCAACCTTTGCCGTTAACCCGCGAGCGGTTTGCGCCATACGGCGATATTATTGAAACGTCGGCCGATCGGCTGGTCGCAATGAATGCCGCCCGCTTTGAACGTTTTGACAATCAGTGCGAGGTCGAGGCCGTTGACGGACAGGTTGAGATCAGCATCGTACGATGTCGTCTTGCAACCTTACTGCCGTACCGATTCGACATGGTCGAACGCCATCCGCACGGTAGCCAGGCATTTGTGCCGCTTACACCGTATCGATTCATGGTTGTTGTCGCGCCCGCCGAGGAAGACGTTGTGGCGGAGGATCTGCGCGCCTTTGTTACGAACGGGCGTCAGGGCATCAATTATCATCGCGGCACCTGGCATATGCCTCTGATCGCCTTCGACGCGGGCCAGGAGTTTCTCGTCATCGATCGCTCTGGTGAATCACCGAACTGCGACGAACACAGTCTCGAAGAACCCGTTACGTTGCTTGGCGACGACTGAAAACGATCGCGATTCAGCGCGGTTCGATCAACGGTTCAAGCCGATCGATGATCCCGTTGAGGTCGGGACGATGTTCGCGCAATTCATTGAGTGTCATTCCTGACAGCTCATACGGCAACGCAAGCCAATCCGACGTTTCGTGGACAAAGTAGTCGGGCGTTCGGATAGTATCGCCCGTCGGGCGATACCAGACTGTCGCAATACGAATATCCTGCGGCAGATTGCGTCGGGTTTTTTTCGAAAGCTGCTCGATGACGGCGTTAACGCTGGATCCTGTGCTGTAGACGTCGTCGACAATTAACAGTGAATGGTGCGAGCCAAGATTCTCAAGCAGGTACTGAAGACCGTGGACACGAATCGACTCCGCCTTGCTCACCATTGCTGAATAGCTTGGCGCACCACGGTAAGACGTGCGAATCGCAATGTGGTCGGTCTTAATTCCCAGGTAATCGAGACCCTCCTGGACCGCGATGCCGACGGCGCTGCCGCCACGCCAAAGTCCCACCAGGAAATCGGGATGGAATCCTGCCTCATGGATCTGTGCGGCGAGCTGAAAAGAATCCCTGAGCAGATCGTCCGCGGCGATGAATTGTTTGTGCATTGTTTTTCCGGGCCTGCGGTGGGGTAGAATCCGGTCGGGGTATTATAACCACTGCCTCGCGTACCGACACCAGAGAATAATAATGGACAAGATTGTACTCTCGGCGCGGGACCTGCTCGAAGATTCCTTTGAGCTGGGTATCCGGGTTCTCGAAAGCGGCTTCAGGCCGACCATGATCATTGCGATCTGGCGAGGTGGCACCCCGGTCGGCATGGCGGTTCAGGAAATCATGGCGTACTGCGGTGTTGAATCGGACCATATCGCGATTCGCACCTCGTCGTATGTCGGCGTCGACGAACGCGGTGCGGTAGCTGTGCACGGGCTAAATTACATTATTAAGAAAATTTGCCACGACGATCGAATACTGATCGTTGACGACGTTTTCGATACGGGAAACACCATCGTTGCGGTGATCGAAGAGCTGAAAAATCGCGCCCGCGACAATACTCCGGATGAATTGCGCATCGCAGTACCGTGGTTTAAGCCGAGCCGCAATGAGACCGATATCGAGCCGGATTACTTCATACACAAAACCTCGGAATGGCTCGTGTTTCCGCACGAACTCGACGCTTTGACCCCCGATGAGCTGCTTAAAGAGCGGCCCGAAATCGCAGCGATTATTCATGGCGCGAAAGCCTCGGCCGCAACGGCCTGACGGCGAAATCCGGAATGCGACGAATCTGCGTGTACTGTGGCTCAAATTCCGGTGGCAGCAGTACTTACCGTGAGGCGGCGACAGATCTGGCGAACGTACTCGTGCAACACGACTACGAGTTGGTCTACGGCGGCGCATCGAAAGGGACGATGGGCGTCCTCGCCGATGCAGTACTCGAGCAATCCGGCAAAGTACACGGCGTCATTCCGAAATTCCTGGAGGACAAAGAGATGGCCCACCAGGGCCTGACTGAATTGCACATTGTGGAGTCGATGCACGATCGAAAATCCAAAATGGCCTCGCTGTCGGACGCTTTTATCGCTCTACCTGGCGGGTTCGGTACCCTCGAGGAGCTCATCGAAATTTTGACCTGGGGGCAGCTTCGATTTCATGACAGTCCTTGCGGCGTCATCAACGTTGGAGGTTACTTCGATCATCTGCTTGCTTATCTCGATCACGCCGAGACTGAGGGATTTTTGCGGCCGGAAAATCGGCAAATGCTGTTGTGCGCAGAGGATGCCGCTGGACTTATTGAGAAATTTGAGGGCTACCAGGCACCACAAGTTGAAAAGTGGGTTTGATGATTCGCGGCTTATTTTCCCTTCAAGAGGGATAATAAGGCCCGAATAAATTACAGAAGCAGGCGTAACTTGCCGTGTGCTGGCGCGCGCAAATTTTGTGCGAACAAACTGTACTGTATGCCTAGCCGCTTCCCTGCCAATTTGTCACCCACGCAAACTCTCAGCGGTGTGAAAAATACGTCGGTCGGTTCACCTGGCTCAATGTCACCGAGCTTTACAGAAACGTGTATCGAGTCATCGCGCAAACTGACGGCCGGGTAATCTGCCTGATCTGCGGGCAATCGCTCAGCGAAATTTCTGCCTTTTGGCAATTTCGGCAATTGCGTCGCGACATGAAATGCATCGTGGTTTGGCAAAACCAGAGTCAACGACGCGCTGAGTAATGGTTCTTCGCCCTGGTTCAGGACGACGAGTTGCAAATCATTTCTATGTTCCTCGAATAAAAAGTGATCATCGTGATCGCGATACTGTTTCTTAAGTTGCTTCATCTCCTCCATGATTTCTTCCGTCGAGCGTTCTTCATACGGACTGTCGGAGCCAAACAGGCGGGCATGTGTCAGCCGCGCGACCGTCGTATCCGACGCCGACGCATTGACTTGTTCTTTTGCCGCAATCAGTTCATCAAGTTTCGAGCTTGCGACCATTGATGGCAATTCCACAAGACTGCACGTGGGCAATGTGTGATCTTTGTGGATGATTTCGCCTGGAAAACCGATCTCAACGTTTGTCGCGGAAACAGAGTCCTTAAATTTCTTCTCGAATAGTGCTTGTAGCTGTCGTCTGCCCATCTTGACAGCCGATTTATTGGAGCGAACGTAGGCGTCGCCACGACGCAGCGTCTCAGAGAAATCCACTCGCATCATGTAAGGACGATCCTGGCAATCTCCGATCTCAAAAACACCGATTCGTTCGCCTTCGACGGTTACCGGCTTGTATTTAATACGGATCGGTGGCTCGATATAATCATTGGCGATCGACTGATAGGCTGGCTTGCCGGAAAAATCCTCGTTATCAATTGAAAATAGCCGTTTCTGATCCTTGTCATCGAAATCAACTCCAGTGATGATGTAACGATTGCCTTTGATCGACGCATTCGCGATCGCCATTACGTCGCGCAGGAAGTCCCGCACGCCGTTACGCCCGTACGCACTTTTTCGAAGGTGCACGGTGGTCGAGGGCGTTGCGGTATGTACGAGTTTCGCTAAGCCTTTCATATTGCTGAAATAATGACTGATTATGTTCAACAACACCGGAACCAATCGTCATTTTTGGGAAAGTCCTCGCCATGAGTGCCATCGATGCTATTTCGACACCGCAGCCGGAAATCTCTGAATCTGAGGCGTCACAAGCGCTGGCCGAGGAGTTCGGCCTTGACGGGGCCCTCGATTCGCTGATCAGTGAGAGAGACCAGAATTACCGTGTTACGACCGCAGCCGGGAAGCGGTTTGTCTTCAAAATCGCGAATCGTTCCGAGAGCACTGTTACGACTGATTTCCAGATACAGTCCCTGCTTCACATCGAGCGACAGGGCTGTGCGGTAGCAACTCCCGCGATTCACCGAACACTCAGTGGCAATGAATCGTCTGTCTTGTATGACGGCGATATCCCGCATGTCTGCCGCGTAGTTTCATACCTGGCTGGTACTCCGCTGTCTGAGTTCACGGCGACCGCGGATCTCGCATTGGACTTTGGCCGGTGTGCAGCCAAGCTCGATCTGGCGCTGGCCAATTTCGAACATGGTGGCGACGACCACGTTTTGCTCTGGGATCTGCAGCGCGCCAGTGATTTGCGCGAGTTGATCACCTATGTTGAGGAAGCAGATTTGCGCGCCGCAGTCCGTCTGTGCCTCGATGACTTTGATCGCCGGGTGCGGCCCGCATTGTCATCGCTGCGGCACCAGGTAATTCATAGCGACCTGCATGGTGACAATGTCCTGGCGACCGATGATCACAAGTCAATCGCCGGTGTCATTGATTTCGGTGACATGGTGCGTGCGCCGTTGATCATGGAAGTTGCTATCGCCGCCGCGTACTTGCGGCCCGTCGATGACGATTCCCTGGCGCTCATCGTCCCGTTTATCACCGGATACAACAGCATTATTGCGCTCAAGGAAGCTGAGCTGGAATTATTGTTTGACCTGGTCAGGGCTCGACTCGTCGCGACCATAACGATCCTGTGCTGGCGCTTCTCAAAGCGCGGCAAGGACGACGCCTATGCGCGGGAATCCATGGACAGTGAGCGCAAGGCCGAGCATTTCCTGTTGCGGCTCGATACGCTGGGTCGGTCGTCGTTCACGGAGCGTGTGCGCAGCGCTTGCCGATACTGAAGCCCGAAAGTGCCGATCTGCCCGAAAAGCCATGTAATAATTCCGCGTCCTAGTCGGTCGTAATATAGGAGATGATGCGGAGTTATAAATTGTTGTTGAAAAAAATTGCAGATCGCCTCGATCCGCAGTCGATAATCGTAAGCGTATTCTCGTTCGTCATGCTTTGGAGTCTGGTTGCCAGCCTCTCTGTCGAGCAAGGACATGCTGGTGGGACGATTGCGGAGACGGCGCAGCAAATCGAACCACTGCGGGCAGGCCAGCAAGCGCCGGCATTTGTTGTAGGGTCAGGACATTGACGATTCTTCAATGCAGCACCACGGCGTGTTACCGGTGCCCGCCGTATATGCGATCGATAAATCCTTAATGATCCGATTTGTATTCGCGGAGGCTAACTACAAGGTTAGACTGCCCGCCGACGAGTTGCTTGCAGTTGCAGTGACGCTCGTGCAGTAAGCCTGCCGGTGATGGTAGGCTTCGCGAACGATGCAGAGATTCATTAGCGCAGCAACAAAGATTCGATCGACTGAATTGTCAACGACACTCTTGTCGTTTTTCTTTGTGTTCGCTTTGATGCTGGCATATAACATCCTGAAGCCGGTACGGGACGCGCTGCCGCCTGACTGGAGTGATGCGAGTCTTGCGTGGTTGTGGACCTATAATTTCTTTTTCAGCCTTATCGCAGTCAGCCTGTACGGATACGCGGTATCGCGAGTACGTCTGAAATGGCTTATTCCGGGTGTCTATAGTTTCTTTGCACTGTCGTTTGTTCTGTTCTACATTGGCGCTAACTCGCTCACGAATACTGAATTCGTCGACAAAGCCTTTTATCTTTGGATCAGTCTTTTCGCCCTGTTCCACATATCCGTGTTCTGGAGTTTGATGGCAGACCTGTTTTCGAAACAGCAGGCGCCGCGATTGTTCGCATTCATCGCGAGCGGCGCAAGCATTGGAACAATTGCAGGATCGATCGCCACCTTGTGGCTCGCCAAAATCGTCGGCACGTTGAACCTGATGTTGATTGCTGCGCTCATCCTTGTCGCCATTGTGCCGCTGGTCGGTGTGTTATACCGCTTGAAAGCGACCCGGATGCAGTCAGCCGGGCCTGCAGAGAGTATCGAGGGCGCGGGCACCGAGGAGGTCGTCAGCGGAAATCCGTTCGCGGGCTTCAGAGAATTCGTGCGCAATCCATTTCTACTCGGCATCGCACTGTTCATATTCCTCTATACGACGCTCGGCTCGTTCGTCTATTTCGAAATCAAGAATCTCACAGTGGATCTCGACAGAGAAGCCCGAACTCAACTCTGGGCAGGCATCAATTTGACCGTTAACTCGATCGCGATTGTCGTGGCGATGTTTGCGACAGGCCGTATCGCAACGCGATTTGGAATTGCAAAAACCCTGGCCGTTGTGCCAATTGTTGTTGCGATTGGATTTCTATTGGTGGCGCTTAATCCAATGTTGGCGGTCGTTGTTGCTAGCTGGGTAGTGCTCAAGGGTGGCAACTACTCGATTACACGCCCGGCGCGCGAAATGCTTTATACGCTGGTAAGTCGCGAAGATCGATTCAAAGCCAAGCCGGTTATCGATATCGTTGTCTATCGTGGCGGCGACACGCTCGCCGGTTGGGCATTTGCATTACTTACGACAACTCTCGGACTTGGTTTGGGTGGCATTGCAGCGATCGGCGCAATCGTCGCGCTGGCGTGGGCCGTCGTCGGTGTCTACCTTGGGCGTAGCTATGATCAATCGACGGCTACAGCGGCAGTTACGGACAGCGTCTAGTGGCCGATGCGTATATCTGTGACGCCGTAAGGACGCCGATCGGGCGCTACGGTGGTGCATTGTCATTGCTTCGAACCGATGATCTCGGTGCGGTTCCGATGGCGGCGCTCATCGAGCGGAATTCCTCGCTGGATCCGGCCGCGGTAGAAGACATCGCATACGGCTGCGCCAATCAAGCAGGTGAAGACAATCGTAACGTGGGCCGCATGTCTGCCTTGTTAGCGGGACTGCCCGTAACGACTGCGGCGGTTACGGTAAATCGTCTTTGTGGTTCCGGAATGAACGCAGTCGGTAATATTGCCGACGCGATCAGGGTTGGCGGTTTACAACTGGGCATCGCCGGTGGCGTCGAGTCCATGTCACGGGCACCGTTTGTCCTGGGCAAACAATCAGCCGCTTTCGGCCGCAAGGCGGAGATGTTTGACACGACCCTCGGTTGGCGCTTCGTCAATCGTAAACTTGAGGAACAGTACGGCATCGATTCCATGGCCGAGACTGCCGAAAACATTGCCGACGAATTTGGCATTTCACGCGATGACCAGGATCAGCTGGCGCTTCGAAGTCAGCAAAGAGCCGAGGCTGCAATAAAGTCAGGCCGATTTGACGATGAGATTGTTGCGGTAACCGTCCCGCAACGCAAAGGTGATCCACTGGTTGTAGACACCGACGAACATCCGCGTGCTGGATCGACGATTGAAGGTCTCACCAAGCTTCGTCCCATCGTTCGAGACGATGGCACGATTACCGCGGGCAACGCATCCGGCATCAATGACGGCGCTTGCGCGATACTTGTTGCATCGGAGTCGGCCGCAAATGAGCACGGGCTCAAGCCGCTTGCGCGGGTTGTCGCTTGGGCAAGCGCCGGTGTAGAGCCTCGCATCATGGGTATCGGTCCGGCGCCCGCATCGGAGAAAGTACTTGCACTAACGGCATTGACGATTGATCAGATGGATGTCATCGAGCTCAACGAAGCATTTGCAGCCCAGGGTCTTGCAACATTACGACGACTTGGTGTTAGCGATAATGCGGATCATGTGAATCCAAATGGTGGCGCAATTGCGTTGGGCCACCCACTGGGCATGTCGGGCGCACGGCTCGTAATGACAGCAGCCTACCAACTGCGTCGCAACGGTGGAAAGTATGCGCTGTGCACGATGTGTATCGGCGTCGGTCAGGGAATCGCAATGATCATCGAGAAAACCTGATGAAAGACGCAGCACCCAGCTACGAGACCCAGGAGCTGCGAGAATTCGGGGAAGTGTTGCGCGGTCGGCGCACCATCAATCTCTATTTGCAAACACCTGTGCCGGAAAAGCTCGTACGCAAGGCCATCGAAGCGGCGACCTGGGCGCCAAATCATCACGTCACCGAACCATGGCGATTTTACTTGCTCGGAAAAAAAACGATTGAAGCGTGCGTGGAGCTGGTGCGCGATATCGTTACTACTAGGAAAGATGCAAAAGCCGGTGAATTTAAAGCGAAGTCCTGGGCCGAAAAGCCGGGTTGGCTGCTAGTGACTTGTCGTATTTCGAGCGATGAAATTATGCAACGCGAGGACTTCGCCGCTTGCGCGGCTGCCGTACAGAACTTCATGTTGTATTTATGGAAGGCCGGTATCGGGTCAAAGTGGACGACCGGAGATATCACGCGTGACCCGAGGTTTTTAGAAATTGTCGGCGTTGACACCCACGCAGAAAAAATCGTGGGCCTGATCTGGTATGGCTATCCGAAGCTTACGCCAGCACAGCAGCGTATCGATCTGGATGACGTCCTGACCGAGCTCCCTTAATCCCTGGCCAACTCATCGGGATGGTGCACCAGCGGTCCGCCAACGATCAGCGGCCGCAACAGAAACACGCCAGCCGTCAATACGCCGGCAACGCCCATGATGATTATCGTATTTCGCACAGTGCCGTTGTAAATTATCGCACCGACTATTGCGCCGGACGCGCCGACAACATTTTGCAGAGTCCCGATAATCGACGAGGCAACGCCGGCAATGCTAGGTAACGGATCGAGCGCCATCACGATTGCGTTCGGGAGGATGATCGCGATTGAAAACATGTACAGACACATGCAGCTCCACAGCCATGCAAATGGCGCCTCATTAAGCCACGCGATATAAAGCAGCTGCACGCAGGCTATCGCCATCAGCGCAACGCCGACACCGATAATTTGCAAGCCATCAAATCGTGACACGAGCGTGCGGTTGATGGCAGCGCCGATCAATATAGACACGCCGGCACCGGCGAAAATAAAACCAAACTGGGTGATCGAATAACCGTAAATCTCTACCGCGAGCGCAGCCGACAATGCGATCATTGACATGAAGCCTGCCGGCGGTATGACGATCAGCAGTAGTGCGAACACGCATTGCCGATGCGAGAAAAACCCAGCAAAACTCGCAATGAGCTGTCGGACCGGGTGACCAGTGGCTGACGGCGTATGAGTCTCGCTGATATTAAAGCGAATCGCGACCAAAATTAGCACGCCGAGACCGGCAATCGCCGAAAAAGGGGCACGCCAGCCCCATTGCGCGACCAGCAAAGCGCCGATGCTCGGGGCGATTACGGGTGCCGCCGTGAATATCATCATCATTAGCGACATCATTCGTGCCGCTTCTTTGCCGCTGGCGACGTCACGAACAATTGCACGCGATAGTACGACCGCCGTCGCCGCGCCGAAGCCCTGGACAAATCGCGCGATCAGCAACAAATCGATGCTGTTTGCGGCGGCCGCGGCGATGGCGCCGAGCGCGAACAGCGACATGCCGACATACAGTACCGGCAAGCGACCAACGCGATCTGAAATCAACCCGGCCGGAATCTGAGCTAGCGCCATGCCAGCCATGAATATTCCAACGATCTGCTGACTTCTCGTCAGGCTAGTCGCGAGCGCATCGACCATTGCGGGAACTGCCGGCAAGCTCAGATCGACGGTCAGGGCGGCCGTACCGGTCAGCACGCCGAGCGTGATGACGAAGCTCGTCCGTTGAGAAAGTGCGGAGGGTGTCACGATCAGGTCAGACTGGCATCACGTCCCGCGATTAACAAGCTCAACAGTGGCTGTGTTCCAAGCCAGTAACTCAAATCTCGCGGATGATTTACATTCCAGATGGCGACGTCGGCACGTTTGCCGACTTCAATCGTGCCGCGATCCCCGCCGAGGCCGAGTGCGTGCGCCGCGACTCGTGTCGTGCCTGCTAATGACTCTTCGGGTGTCAATCCGAACACACGGCTTGCCAATGCCATAGCCTCGCGTACAGAGTTGAGCGGCGATGTGCCCGGATTGCAGTCAGTCGCAACTGCAATTGAAATATTGTGCGCGCGCATTTCGTCGATAGGCGGTACTTGGTCTTGATTCAGCGTTACAAACGCGCCTGGCAGCAAAACTGCAATGGTT
>Ga0255051_10000127_pt1 | contig 27396 bp, 29 predicted proteins | sample JV7_2_9_MG_FD_181719 | JGI IMG/M metagenome (GOLD analysis project Ga0255051, IMG submission 181719) | Seawater microbial communities from Jervis Inlet, British Columbia, Canada - JV7_2_9 | ecosystem: Environmental > Aquatic > Marine > Inlet | place: Canada: British Columbia | collected 2016-10-06
CTTCACTGTCTGCCAGCGGGCTGATAAGACGTTCTTCGTTCATATCGTCATGTTATCGCTTGACCGAAGCCTGCAGGGCTTTTCTGATCAGCGTCGTGGCACTCATATCCGCATCGGCATCTCTCTCGGCCTGCCTGATCATGTTCTCGGCATCGCCAATTTTATAACCGAGAGACTGTAGTGCCTCCAAAGCCTCTCTTTTACCCGAGCCTCCGGCAGATACCATCGAATCCCCGCTGTCGGTAGCGACATGCGTCGCTTCAATCAAATCCTCAACCTTATCGCGCATCTCTATGATCAGTCGCTCTGCAGTTTTTTTGCCCACACCCGGTAAACGTGTGAGTGTCACAATATCATTTTGCGTCACGCATAGTGCAAATTCGCGTTCGTTGATACCGGATAAAATGGTAAGCGCCATTTTCGGACCAACGCCATTGACTCGAATAAGCTGTCGAAACAATTTGCGTTCATGCTCGGTAGTGAAACCGATGAGACTGTGCGAATCTTCTTTAACTAACAGATGGGTCCAGATTGAAATCGGTTCACCTGTCTCCGGTAGCTGGTAGTAGGTGGTCATCGAAACATCGGCTTCGTAGCCGACACCATTACAGTCAATCAGTACCTGCGGTGCTCTTTTTTCTGCCAATATACCTTTCAATCGACCGATCATCTGCGACTGCTTCTCCGACGTTTCAATAGTTTGGCGTCAAGCCCAGTTTTTTGTTGCGTAGCATAAAATTGCGCGTGACAAATAGCAATTGCCAGGCCATCGCTTTCATCTGTCTGCAGTGGCTCGCGCAACCCCAAAAGGTGCTTTACCATATGTTGTACCTGCTCCTTGGTGGCCGCCCCGGAACCGACGAGGGCCTTCTTGATTTCTCGAGGCGTGTATTCGGCGATCTCGAGACCTGCCAAATGGCCAGCACAAATCGCCGCACCCCTTGCCTGTCCAAGTTTCAATGCTGAATCGGCATTACGGTGCATAAAAACCTGTTCGATACTCATTTGTTGCGGTTGAAACTGCCTGATTAGTTCATCTATATGCTGGTAAATTTGCCCCAGGCGTTGGGGCAGGCTTTCACCCTTGATCTTGAAAAATCCGCTATGCATGTAAGTGATTCGATTCGTTTGATTATCGATCAAGCCAAATCCGGTGAATCGAGATCCAGGATCTATGCCCAGTATTATCACGACCTGTTATTTTCCTGAACCGTGGCGCTTTATGGGGATATCTAAATTACCCATAAGCTTCTTCAGGAAGCTCCGCATTATAATAAACTTCCTGAACATCATCCAAGTTCTCTAGCATTTCGACCAGACGCAACACTTTTCCAGCCTCTTCAAGTTCGAGAAGCGTATTGGTGGATGCACGCATTGTCAGATCGGATTCCTCAGGCTCAAGCCCGACTTCGGTCATTGCCTGTTTGACGTTAACGTAATCTTCGGCTGCGGTCAGCACCTCGATACTTTTGTCATCGGCGACTATTATATCTTCCGCGCCTGCTTCAAGCGCGGCTTCCATAATCGTATCTTCATCATTCTCCGGCGAGTAAAGCATTACACCTACGTCGGAAAACATATAGGCTACCGATCCACTTTGACCCAGGTTTCCACCCGATTTGCTGAACGCATGGCGCACTTCTGCGACCGTCCGGTTTCGGTTGTCTGACAAACAGTCGACTATAAATGCGATGCCTGCAGGGCCATAACCCTCGTAACGAATTTCCTCAAAATCAGAACCATCGAGTTCACCGGCACCTCTCTTGATAGCCCTGTCGATTGGGTCCTTCGGTACGCTTTGGGATTTCGCTTTATCTACAGCAGCACGCAGGGCGGGATTTGCGTCGAGATCGGAACCACCGGCTTTGGCGGCGACAACGATTTCACGAATTAGTCGAGTGAACAGTTTCCCACGTTTAGCATCCTGTGCTTTTTTGCGGTGCTGAATATTTGCCCACTTACTATGGCCTGCCACTACTTTAAACCCCGTAATTTAAATTTGCGCGGTATCTTAACATTTTATATGGGTGTAGTGGCGTGTGTGGTAATTACTTTTACCAGCGGATGCTGACAAATTCAAAACCACAGGCACGGGCGTAGATTATCTGGCTCTAGCCCGCATATTGCATGAAGGCGGTACGGTTTAGGTTATTTAATCTTTAAAATCAGTGAATGACAGCGAGAATTGGCGAAATTGGAAAAATATAGTATGTACCTGATCGGTTTTAGAAAAAATCCGGCTTCACATTTTGACCGATCCCCCTTGAACCATAGCTATGGCTATGCTTCTGCGGGCGATAGCCCAAACTGTTTTGCCAGCTTTTCCCTAAATTCCGATCCCTTCATGCAATATGCGGGCTAGCCAAAAACATAAATTCGACAAAGTACCAGAATATTACCAGCCAGGAGGCAGCTTCTTTTCGATTGTGATGTGTTTGCCTTCGATGGATATATAACCACCGGTTTTTAGTTCTTTAAGGATTCGATGAACCATTTCACGAGTCGCACCGACACGGCTGGCGATATCCTGCTGGGTAAGTTTTTCTGTTACCAGTTTTTCGCCGACTTCATCGGCGTGTTTGTACAATACCCGGACCACGCGATTATAGACGTCCTCCAGTGCCAGGCTACTCACTTCTTCGGTTAAATCCTGGATACGCGTTATCAGGAGGTCGATGATACGCATAGCGATTGCCGGTTTGACCAGCAAGGTATCCATAAAAATCTGCCTTGAAATAATACCGAAAACAGAATCTTCAGTGGTGATAATACTGGCCTGCCGGGGAATACCTCCCAGGGGCGCCAGCTCTCCAAATGATTCGCATAGACCCAGTGTATTTATGATGATTTCCTTGCCTTTGTCATTATGCAGAAATACATCGACCTTACCCTGAACGATGACATAAATCGAATCGGTGTCGTCGCCCTGGCTGACTATCACGGTATTTTTGGGAAACTGCCTGGTGACCGTTTGCGACGCGACCATTTCGATATCAGCCTCATCCATGCCACTAAACAGTGCGGTTTTCGATAGTGTTTCGGTTAATGAAGCCATAGTTTTATAATTCCGTTATATTCCTTATAATACTAGCTGATTTTAACTAATTTTTGTTAAAAAATTCCTTCCCAATCGTCTAGAATCAGTGAATTTCCAGACATAGCCTCCGGCTTCGGTATCCCCATTAGCTGCAATAGAGTGGGCGCAATGGCTGAAAGGCTGTCTCTTTCGACCAGCGACCGGGTATCCTTATCTATCACCATACAGGGAACCGGGTACTGGGTGTGTTGAGTATGCGGTTCGCCCGTTTCAGGGTCTACCATTTCATCACAGTTACCATGATCGGCGGTCAGTACCACCGCATATCCCGACTCGACTGCAATATCCAGCACTCGTCCAACTTCCTTATCGAGTACTTCCACGGCTTTAATAACCGCGTCACGCACCGCAGTATGCCCAACCATGTCGCCATTGGCAAAGTTAACCACGAGGAATTCATATTGATGCGAACGTAGCGCCTCGACCATTGTATCCGCGACCTGGGCTGCACTCATTTCTGGTTTCAGATCATAAGTAGCGACCCTGGGTGACTCGATAAGACTTCGCTCTTCGCCGACAAAGCAATGTTCCCTGCCACCATTAAAAAAGAAGGTGACATGCGGATATTTCTCGGTTTCAGCACAATGTAATTGTTTGTAGCCGGCTTCGCTGACCAGGCTAGCCAGCGTTACTTCGGGCCGAATCGGCGAATAAGCAATCGGCGCTTCGAGTTTGCCATCATAATAAGTCATACAGGTTACAGTGATGGGTCGATAGTCGATGCCACGCTCGAAATCCTCGAACTGCTCATATACCAGCGCGGCCGACAACTGTTTTGTACGATCATTGCGGAAATTAATAAATACCAGTTCGTCTCCACCCTCTATCGCTACATGCCCGGGCAATAAAACAGGCTTTATGAACTCGTCGAAAATCTCCCCGGCATAACTCGCTTCGATGGCTTGCGTCGCAGATGCAGCCTGCTTCCCACGGGAACGGACTAATGCATCCCAGGCAATTTGCGTGCGTTGCCAGCGATGATCTCGATCCATCGCGTAATATCGCCCACAAATGCTACCAATGTAACCACCGCAGCGCTTTAAATGTAGTTCCAGTTCCGGCAAATAGTCCAACGCCGCCCGTGGCGCTGTGTCTCTTCCATCGGTGATCATATGTACCTGGGGCACAACACCATGCTGACCACACAAGCTGATCAGAGCTTTCAAGTGGTCGATATGGCTATGTACACCACCGTCCGATACCAACCCGAGCAAATGCAGGGGACGGTCGGTCGCTTTTGTCGAGTCGACTGCACTCAGTAACGCCGGATTCCTGAAAAAACTCTTATCTTCGATCGCCTCGTCGATACGCACCAGATCCTGCTTGACGATAGTTCCACTACCAATCGTCATGTGGCCGACTTCGGAGTTACCCATTTGCCCTTTGGGAAGACCGACACCGGGACCCGATGCTTCGAGCCTGGTTATCGGATATGAAGAAAAGTAGCGATCGAGGTTAGGCGTATCTGCCTCGGCAACCGCATTGTTTTTCGTGCTGGGGTTCAGTCCAAAACCATCCAGGATAATAAGTAATGCGGGACTTCTAAGTGCATTGGAGTTGGTCGACATCAGTGATTTAATCGGGCCTCTGAACCAGGTCGTAATTCATATCGTAAATTTTCCTGTGGGGTAACAAAGAATGAGATATTTACCTACTAGCCGACTTGCAAGGTTTCTTCAGCTGTCTTTTTTGTCGATATCATCTGCCTGAACGGACTCTGTATCGTCAGCCTCTGATGCTTCAATGCTATCTAGTTCAGCATTCATTTCTTCCTCGTTGAGCGGATGATAGTCCGAATCTTCCTTTGCTACATCGTCGCTATCGTCGAGATCATCTTCGGCTTCTGCCAGCCGCTCTTTAAATATGATGGCAGAAGCGATAACTCCAGCCTCGAATAATATCCATATCGGTATCGCCAGCAACACCTGGGATATTACATCGGGTGGGGTCAGGAACATACCAGCAATAAAGGCGGTAACGACGATGTATGGGCGCTTTTCCCCCAGTTTGGCGGGCGTGGTAAAACCAATCGCAACCAGGATAATAGTGGCAATAGGCACTTCGAACGCGATTCCGAAGCCGAAAAAAAGCGCCAGCACAAAATCAAGATAACGCCCTATGTCGGTCGATATAGTGACCATTTCCGGCCCGACTGAGGTGAAGAACCCAAATACCAGCGGGAAAACGACGTAATAGGCAAACGCCATACCGGCATAGAACAATAATATACTAGACACCAGCAGGGGGCCGGCGAGGCGCTTTTCATTTTTATAAAGACCAGGCGCTATGAATGCCCAGAATTGAAAAAGAATAACCGGCATTGCCAGAAATACCGATAGCATCAAGACAAGTTTGAACGGGGTCAGGAAAGGCGAGGCGACGTCGATCGCGATCATTTGCGAGCCTTCGGGCAGATGGCGGGTCAAAGGTGCGGCAAGATAGGAATATATATCGTTGGCCCAGTAGAACAGGCCGAGAAATATCACCAGAATCGCCAATACCATTCTCACAACCCTGTCGCGCAATTCGAACAGGTGTGACATTAGGCTGCCGCTTTTGGCTTCTTCCGTTGTCTCGGATTCGCTCATGCCGGTAGGCCTACTTCGCTTGAACTTTGGCTGGCTTAGCCGTTTTTGCCCTGGTCTTAGGAACTTTGACCGTCCTGGCAACTTTTGCCTTGTCAGTTCCTGTAGCAGGAGGCACTATTGCACCGGTCCAGTTAGATTCGATTTTAGCCTTGCCCGCAGAACCAACTTTTGATTTTGGCCTGGTTTTAACCCCGTTTTTAGTTTTCGGCTTTGCCTTAGGTTTCAGTTTTGTAGCAGCCTTGGGTCTGGCTCCAGGTTTAGCCCTGGTTTGTGATTTTGCTGCAACCTTGACTGCCGACTTAGCCTTTGTCGCAGGTTTAGCTTTAGGTTCCGGATCGGATGTCGGCTTTGCATCGTCGATTGAACTCGCGATATCTGACATTTCATTTTGGATGTCCTCCAGACCGATGTCCTTACCAGCATCGCTGACCACTTCCTTTAAAGACTGCAATTCCTTTTGCTGCGCTTCAAACATTTCACGAAGCTCATCGGCCTTTAATTCACTCTCGACATCGGCTCGCACGTTCATCATGAAATTACGCAGCCTGGAAAAATATTTTCCAGCCGTGCGCGCAACCCCCGGAAGCCTCTCGGGCCCAATCACCACCAATGCGACAATGCCTATCAGCATCATCTCGGTAAAACCCATATCAAACATTAGATGACTCTAGCTGTGAAGATGTCACGGATAAATTTTTAGAAACACTTAAGTTAAGGGTGCTTCTAAAAATAGTGATTTTTTCGCTAGAGCAAAGAGCCGGAGCGAAGCGGAGACAACAGCCGAAGGCTGGCCCGAAGGGCGAGGGCAAAGCCCGAGTAACCTCCGCGCGCAGGACCGGAGTGTATGATAAATACATGAGGATCGACCGGGCTGGCGCACCAGCACGGAGCAGACGCAGCTATCGCGGAAAAAGTGCATTTTTAGAGGCACCTTTTAAGATACTTTGTCTTTTTCTTCTGTGGCCTTGCCTTCGATAATCGGTGGGTCAGCATCCTCAGATTTCTTGGCTGCTTCTTCATCCTTCACCGATTTCTTAAAATTCTTGATTGCGCCGCCTAAATCGGCACCAACATTACGTAATTTTTTCGTACCAAATAGCAGGATTACAATCGCCAGGATTAATAATAACGACCAGATACTAATTCCACCAAAACCCATTTCTCACCTCAATTTACTTTTGTCGCGCGGCTTTTTCGTCGATTCCGGATAATCCGAATCGACGATCCAGTTCATCCAGCACCTGCTGCGCATTTAAATTCTGTTGAGCCAGCATAACCAGACAATGAAACCAAAGATCAGCTGTTTCATAAACAATTTGCTCTTTGTCGCCTGTTTTTGCGGCTATGATTAACTCGGTCGATTCCTCACCGATTTTTTTTAGTATTGAATCAAGCCCTTTGTGATACAGACTTGCGACGTATGACTTCTCAGGCTCGGCATCTTTTCTCCATTCTAATACCATCATCAAGCGTTTGATTATATCATTACTCATTGATAAATCTCCTCAGGATTTTTGATTATTTCTTCATCTATTTGCCATTCACCATCATTTAGCACCCTGAAAAAGCATCGCCGCCTGCCTGTATGACAGGCGATACCACCGATTTGTCGAATTTGTAACAGTATGACATCAGCGTCACAATCGATTCGAATTTCCTCAACTTCCTGTTTATGGCCTGATTCTTCACCCTTAAACCACAATTTGCGGCGTGATCGTGACCAGTAAACTGCCTGCCCTTTTTCTTTTGTCAAAGCCAGTGCCTCTCGATTCATCCATGCCATCATCATAATATCACCGCTTTCGATGTCCTGCGCAATCGCCGGCAGCAGTCCATTATCATTCCACTGGAGTTCGTCAAGCCAGCTATCCATCAGGTTCTAACCTCGATACCGAGCGCCTGCATATATGCTTTCGCTTCACTGATTCGATATTCGCCAAAATGAAAAATGCTCGCGGCCAGCACTGCATCGGCCTTACCCTCCAATATACCATCCGCCAGGTGTTGCAGATTACCGACTCCTCCCGAGGCAATCACCGGCACCCGAACTGCTTCGGAAACACTTCGTGTTAGTACATTATCAAAACCCGTTTTGGTGCCATCCCGATCCATACTGGTGAGCAGAATTTCTCCGGCACCGAACTGGTCCATTTTTTGCACCCATTCGATTGCGTCTATTCCGGTTGCTTTGCGACCACCGTGGGTGAAAATTTCCCAGCGATCGGATTCACCAATTACGCTCACTTTTTTTGCATCCACGGCAACCACAATACACTGTGATCCAAATTTATCCGCAGCCGCTCTGACAAATTCCGGATTTAATATGGCCGCCGTATTGATACAGACTTTATCCGCACCCGCATTCAGCATGCTGCGAATATCGGCCACTTCACGAATACCACCCCCGACTGTTAACGGGATAAACACTTCACTGGCAACCGCCTCGACGACATGTACCATGGTTTCACGATCATCCGAACTCGCGGTGATATCGAGAAATGTCAATTCGTCTGCGCCTTCCTGATTATAGCGCCGAGCATTCTCAACCGGATCGCCGGCATCACGTATTTCAACAAATTTCACGCCTTTAACTACGCGACCATTATCGACATCCAGACAGGGAATAATTCGTTTTGCCAGTGGCATAAATTAGTGCTCTATCCATGTGATAATTGCGAGTTCAGTTAGCTTGTCAACGTTCACGGCAAGGCGCGCCTCGCAGGCAATGGCCGCTCCCTTGTCAAGAGGTGCAACACAGTTCCGTGGGCGTTAACAAGCTAACCCGAAGGGCGCCCCTGTGGTGTCCCGCAGCTGCGTTGCAGTACTCGACAAGGGAATGGCCATTGCCTTCGCACTGCGCCTGACTGCAAAACACCACAGGGACGCTGAATCCGTAATTATCACATGGATAGAGCACTAGTGTTCGTCAATGTAGCGCTGCGCTTCTGGCAGGCTGATGGTACGTTCGTACAATGCCCGGCCGATGATCACGGCTTCGATGCCTGCATGTTTAACACTGTTTAAATTTTTAATGTCCTGCATATCGGTAACACCCCCGGAAGCAATTACCGGAATACTGACCGATTCGGCGAGTAGCCTCGTGGCTTCCAGATTAACGCCTTGCATCATGCCATCACGGCTGATGTCGGTATATACAATCGCAGACACGCCCTGATCTTCAAAACGCTGCGCCAGGTGTTCGGCAGACTGGTCCGAATTCTCGGACCATCCCTGCACCGCAACCATGCCATCTTTCGCATCGATACCAATGATTACATTGCCCGGAAACTCGGCGCATAACTCGGTGACAAACTCCGGTTTTTTGACCGCCTGTGTGCCGATAATGACATAGCTGACCCCAGCCGCCAAATAAGCCTCCACGGTTTCCACGGTGCGGATGCCACCACCAATTTGGATCGGCATATCCGGGTAGGCGGATGAAATCTCTTCGATGACATCTGCATTCACCGGATTACCTTCAAAGGCGCCATCGAGGTCCACCAGGTGGAGTCGCTTGCAACCCTGCGAAACCCACTTACCCGCCATCGCCACCGGGTCATCGGAAAAAACTGTAGTTTCTTCCATTCGTCCCTGTCGTAAACGCACACACTGCCCCTGTTTTAAGTCTATTGCAGGAATCAATATCACGACTGGCCATCCCATTTAACAAAATTTGATAACATCTGAAGCCCGGCTTCAGCGCTTTTTTCCGGATGGCATTGCAGTGCAAAAACATTGTCCCTGGCTATAGCGCTGGTAAACCGATACCCGTATTCACATTCACCCGCTTGCAGATTATTGTCGGCCGATTCGAGGTAATAACTGTGTACGAAATAAAATCTTTCGCCATCGTCGATCTTGTTCCACAAGGGATGCTGGCCGGTCTGATACAACTGATTCCAGCCCATATGCGGCACTTTCAGTTTTTCGCCATCGCTATCATGGTGATGGTCACCGAAATAGCGAACCTGCCCGGAATAAAATCCGAGGCAATCGGTGCCCTGATTTTCCTCACTGTGTTCAACAAGGACCTGCATGCCCATGCAAATACCTAAAAATGGGCGACTGCTGGCCGCTTCGATAATAGTTGCGCGCAACTGGTACTCGTCGATTGCACGCATGCAATCACCAGCGGCCCCCTGGCCGGGAAATACGACGCGATCTGCCTGCATCACCCGCTTCGGAATCGAGGTTAATTCCACCTTATGATTTTTGCCAACCACATGTTCCAGGGCTTTGACCACCGATCGCAGATTACCCATACCGTAATCAATGACCGCGATACTTTGCATGACCTATAACGAACCCTTAGTAGACGGAATTACCCCGGCCATTCGTTCATCCCTGGATACTGCAAAGCGTAAGGCACGCCCAAAAGCCTTAAACATGGTCTCTGCTATGTGGTGGGCATTTGTGCCATGCAAGTTATCGATATGCAGGGTCGCCGAAGCGTGATTGACGAAGCCCTGAAAAAATTCATGAATCAGGTCGACATCGAATTGACCGATTCGTGGGCGTGGAAATTTTACCCGATATTCAATCCCGGGCCTGCCGGAAAAATCAATCACTACACGAGACAAGGCTTCATCCAACGGAACGTAGGCATGTCCATAACGCATGATGCCTTTTTTGTCGCCCAATGCCTGGCTAAACGCCTGGCCCAGCGAGATACCGATATCTTCGACCGTGTGATGGTCATCTATGTGCAAGTCCCCACTGGCTTTAATTTCGAGATCGACGAGCCCGTGGCGGGCTATTTGATCGAGCATATGGTCCAGGAATGGAATCCCGGTCTCGAAACTGGACTGGCCAGTGCCATCCAGGTTAATTGAAACACTGATTTGAGTTTCAAGCGTATCTCTGGCGACAGTAGCAATGCGATCTGACATGGGATTAAGATTCTGACGTAAATCTAAAATGATAGGTGATAATAATCGACCTGCCGATGAAATTCGACCTTTTATAATTCTAATGTAGAGCTCAGTTCGATTCGTCTGTCATCTTGATATCCAGACCATCCAGCCACCCGCCGACTGCTTCTACCAGGGCATCACCCCGATCGGTGAAGTAATGATCCGCATCGGCTACCACGATTTGCCGGGATAGCGGATTACCCGCTTTTTGAATTTGTTGCCAGCGCCCGGGGGCAAGACGATGTACCGCGGGATAGTCATCAGCCCCGTAAATATCGAAAACAGGCATGCTAAGCGAGCCTAAAGGAAAGGGTTCGGGCATCGGCTGCCGATAATCGGTTGCACCCATGCCTATGCCGACGTAAGCCGATAATCCTGCATCGCCTAATTTCTTCAGATAATGCATCGACATGTGTACGCCACAGCTGTGTGCAACGATGGTTACAGCAGTGTTCCCGCGACTTTTCAAAAATGCCAATCCGGCTTCGATTCGAGGGATAGCTTCGTCGAAAATAGGCAGATAATCGTAGTATTTGGCTGTCTTAGCCAATACCGGCATCTGGATCGATAGCGTATTCCATCCATAATCAACCAGGCCCACGCGCAGGGGCTGTACCGTATCAATCCAGTCAGGATGAAACCCTCGACCATGAATGATTAATACACCGCGTATGGCTTTTTCGGCCTCGGTATAAATGCTGAGAAAATTATAATCGCCATCGCCGAGCATTTCGACTTCACCATCAAGAATCGAATCGGCTATTTCCAGCGCCATGCGTTTTTCACGCTCTAAATCAGCGCTGTTAACAATAGCACTAAAAATAATCAAGACTGTGGTGAAGATCAGTGTGGCAGTATTGGAATGCAAATTTTGAATAAATCGAGCCAGTTTAATCAAGAATGAATGTCACGGGACCGTCATTGATCAGATGCACAGCCATATCGGCACCGAAAACACCCGACTCCACCCGTGCGTAACTGTTTCGAGCGAAGTCCAGCATCGACTGGAACACTGATTCGCCAATCGCAGGGGGTGCCGCCGAAGTAAAACTCGGCCTGCGGCCTTTGCGGGTATTTGCGGCCAGGGTAAATTGCGGTACAAGCAGTAAACCGCCTTTAATATCAAGCAAAGAGAGATTCATCTTGCCTTGATCATCGGCGAACAACCGGTAATTTATGATACGTGAAGTAAATTGTTCAGCCGTGTCTTCATTATCACCAGCTTGTACACCGATCAGTGCAAGAATTCCCTGACCAATGCTGGCAATACACCGACCTGAAACATCAACCCTTGCCTCGCACACGCGTTGCAGCAATGCAATCACGACAAAATTTCAAGCATTTGTTTGCAGCAATCGACCAGGGCATCGCTGATGCCTCGTTCGGTGACCGCGTGACCGGCATTGTCGATCACCACGAGTTTAGACTCTGGCCAGTGTTGATCGAGCAGGACAGCCTGGTCAATCGGGCAGATCACGTCATAGCGACCATGCACGATAAATCCGGGTATATCTTTCAGTTTATCTATTTTATCGAGTATCTGACCAGGCGTTAAAAAACCCTGATTGATAAAATAGTGACATTCGATACGCGCAATACTCAAGGCTATATGCGGATTGCTAAAATGATCTATAACAGATTTATCGGGCAACAGGGTCGCGGTAGACCCCTCCCAGATCGACCAGGCTTTAGCGGCTCCCATGCGCGTAATTTCGTTTTCACTGGTCAGTCGTTGGTAATAAGCACCAATCATATCATCGCGCTCATTTTCCGGAATTGGTTCCAGATAATGCTGCCACGCTTCCGGAAATAAGCGTGCGGCCCCACCCTGAAATAACCAACGAACATCTTCATCGCGAGCCAGGAATATCCCCCGCAGAATCAGACCCAACACCCTTTGTGGATGTGTTTCAGCATAAACCAGGGCCAGTGTCGAACCCCACGACCCACCAAATACAACCCATTTATCTATCCCTAGGTGTTGACGAATTTTCTCCAGATCCGCTACTAAGTCCCAGGTGGTGTTTTCTTCCAATGACGCGTGTGGTTTCGATTTGCCGCATCCACGCTGGTCAAACAAAATAATCCGATATTCCTCCGGATTAAAAAACCGCCGATGTCCGGGCTCACAGTTACCACCCGGCCCACCGTGTAGAAATACAACCGGCACTCCGTCGGGTTCGCCACACTCCTCAATATACAGCGTATGGATATCGGATACCGGAAATCGCGAGGTTTTATAGGGCTGTATGGCAGGAAAGAGCATAATTAGTCGTTAGTTTTTATTTTCAACATCGCCAATTTAGCACAGCCGAGTTGCGAGAAAGTTCAAACATGTAAGATTTCACCTACATTTTAAAATAGGTTCAACTGACATAAAATCAGCCTTGATACGATATCAAATACATCTACCGCATGTCACTATACTATCACGAGCTAAGGACAGGTCGTTAGGAAGGGAAAACAATTAAATCCGCAGGTAAGCAGACTCAAGGATGAACTTAAAGGGATGAAGGTTCAGGGATGTGGATTCAAGGACGAATTTAAAAGGATTTATGCTCAGGGATGAAATCACAGGGATGTGTGTTCAAGGATGAACTGGAAATTTATTTCTCCACCAGTAGCCCCCAGGCAGCCCTGATCAAGGATTGATCGGGGCTTTTTTTTCAGCGCTACTTTTCAGAGCCTTATCCTCGAATAGCCACCTCCGCATCGAATAAGATGTCCAGATCCTCTATATTATCCGAATCGCCTGTAGTCAGATTTTCAAAATCGAACAAACCCCGATCAAGTAGGTGCGAGGGCGTCACCCGGCCTAGCGCATTGAAAATATTTTGCACCCTGCCAGGATGGTGTTGATCCCATTGCCGAAACAGGGCTTTTACTGATTGACGCTGCAAGTTTTGCTGCGAACCGCAAAGATTGCAGGGGATGATCGGAAAAGCCCGGATCTCTGCATATTCCTTGATCAGCTGCTCCCGGGCATAGGCCAGCGGGCGAATCACAATATTGTTTTTATCATCGCTGACCAGTTTTGCCGGCATCGACTTAAGTCTACCGTTATAAAACATATTTAGAAACGCGGTTTCTACGATATCGTCCGCATGATGGCCCAACGCTATTTTGCTGGCACCAATTTTCTGAGCGGTTTTATAAAGCACACCGCGCCGCAGGCGCGAGCAAAGTGAACAAGTAGTTTTACCCACGGGAATGCGTTGCTTAACGATACTATAAGTATCTTCCTCGACGACAAGGTAGTTGATGCCAATAGATTTCAGATAATTCGGCAGGATTTCCTCAGGAAATCCCGGTTGCTTCTGATCCAGATTTACCGCGATTAATTCAAAATGAATCGGCGCAGCCTGCTGCAAGCCGATCAGCATGTCGAGCATCGTGTAACTATCAGCCCCTCCCGACAGGCAAACCATAATAAGATCACCGTCCTCAATCATATTAAAATCGGATACTGCGCGACCCACGAGCGAACGAATTTTCCTGTATAGCTTGTCAATTTCCGGGTCCGGAGAAACTTGTCTAGATTTCATGGCCTGTTTATTTTCTCCAGAAAGCAGGGGTAAAAAGCACCAGCAAGGTGAATATTTCAAGCCTGCCCAGCAACATAGCCAGCACTAATATCCACTTCGCGACATCGTTGATCGAGGCAAAGTTTTGACCGACATCTCCCAGTCCCGGGCCGAGGTTATTGAGGCAGGCCGCAACAGCCGAAAAAGCGGTATCCTGATCAAGACCAGTGGCCATTAGTGACAAAATCATCAACGCCGATATGGCGAGGTAAGCCGCAAAAAACCCCCAAACCGCCTGAATTACATTTTCTGGCAAGGCCTTGTGTCCTATCTTCACCACAATCTGTGCGTTGGGGTGGACCAGACGTTTTAATTCTCTCGCACCCTGCTTTACAAGCAACAGAATACGGATAACCTTGATGCCACCACCGGTAGACCCGGAGCAACCACCAATATAACTGACATATAACAGTAGTACCGGTAAAAACCCGGGCCAGGTATAATATTCGGCGGTGGTAAACCCGGTTGTAGTGCCGATCGAAACCACCTGAAACAAGCCCTCGATGATGGATTCAGTGGTGGACGAAAATGTCTTGGTCAGTTGCAAATAACCGATGGTGACAATGCTGACTACAAACAATACCAGGATATAGGTTTTGAATTCAGAATCACGCGCGTAAGGACTCAGTGACCGCCGCCGTATCGCGGTGAAGTGAATTGCAAAATTAACCCCGGAAAGTAACATGAAAATTACCGCAATTAATTCAATCCCGGTGTTATTAAAATAACCAATGCTGGCGTCGTGAGTCGAGAACCCACCTATCGCGACTGTGGAAAAAGCGTGCGAGATTGCATCAAACAATGACATTCCGGCAAGCCAGTAAGCCAGGCCACAACTAATAGTCAAACCCAGATAAATGTACCACAGCGCCTTCGCGGTTTCAGTGATGCGGGGTGTCAGCTTGTTATCCTTGACCGGTCCCGGTGTTTCGGCACGAAATAATTGCATGCCGCCAATGCCTAACATCGGCAATACGGCCACCGCGAGAACGATGATGCCCATGCCTCCGAGCCATTGCAGTTCCTGCCGATAAAACAGTATTGAATGTGGCATCGAATCAATACCGACAATCACCGTAGCACCAGTAGTGGTGAGTCCAGAAATCGATTCAAATACCGCATCGGTAACCGAGATATCGTAAATACCCGACAAATATAACGGCAGGCCACCGACAATACCGAGTACACTCCAAAACAATACAACAACCAGAAATCCATCGCGTAAACGCAATTCTTTTATCTGATTATAAACCGGCAAATAAAGCAAAACCCCGAACGCCAGGGTCAACGCAAATGCCTCAATAAATGGCATTACCGCGCCATCATCATAATACATGCCGATAAATACAGGTGGCAGGAATGAACTGCTAAAAATCATCAGCAATAAGCCGAGAATGCGTTGTATTACCAACAATTGCATAGCAGATTAGCGTCCTGAAAAGCGGTGCGCACTTTAAAAATAAGTAAGGCCGACCTGAAATAATCGTTCAACGTCGGAAATTTTCTTTTTGTCGGTCAAAAACAGGATTACATGGTCTTCCGACTCGATCACGGTGTCATGGTGCGCGATAATTACCTTTTCACCTCGCACGATTGCACTGATCGTAGTACCAGCCGGTAATTTGATCTGCTCAATCGAGCGCCCGACAACCTTCGACGTATTCCTGTCGCCGTGCGCTATGGCTTCGATTGCCTCTGCAGAACCACGGCGCAATGCATGCACTGCCACCACATCACCGCGGCGAATGTGGGCAAGTAAAGCCCCCATCGTCACCTGATGCGGAGAAATTGCAATGTCGATCAAACCACTTTCTACCAGATCAACGTAAGCTGAACGGTTGATTAGCGACATTACTTTCTTCGCTCCCATACGTTTGGCCAGCATTGACGACAATATGTTGGCCTCGTCATCATTGGTCAATGCACAAAATATGTCCATGCATTCGATATTCTCTTCGATCAACAAATCCGGGTCTGCCGCGTCACCAAGCAACACGATTGTAGAATCGAGTAACCCGGACAATTGCCTGGCTCTTGCCGGATTAGATTCGATAACCTTAACCTGATAATCTTTTTCCAGCAGCGATGCTAATTCACCACCAATATTACCGCCGCCAGCCAACATCACTCGTTTGATCGGTTTGTCTAGTTTTCTCAGTTCAGAAATTACTGTTGGAATATGCTTTCTGGCAGCGATAAAAAATACTTCATCTTCAGCTTCGACGACGTATTCTGCAGAAGGCGATATCGATTTCCCATCGCGGAAGATCGCCGCAACTCGCATATCAACACCGGGTACATGTTGCCGCATAGTTTTCAGCGCATGGCCAACCAGGGGACCATCGTGGTAAGCCTTCACTGCCACTAACTGGACCTTACCGCCAGCAAAATCATGAACTTGTAAAGCGCTAGGGTGCTCAATTAAATGATAGAGGTATCCAGTGACAAGCGATTCGGGGCTGATCATTACATCAACCGGGATCGATTCCGGTGAGAACAGACCAGGGTTACGCAAATATTCAACCGAACGAATACGCGCAATTTTGGTGGGCGTATGGAATAACGACGATGCAATCTGGCAGGCTATCATGTTTATTTCATCGCTATTCGTCAGTGCAATCAACATATCCGCATCATCGGCACCGGCTGCTTCGAGCATATTCGGATATGATCCGTTACCGCATATGGTGCGCAGATCGAGGCGTTCCTGAAGATCCGACAAAATTTCCTGATCAATATCGATAACGGTAATTTCGTTGCTTTCCTCCCTGGCGAGTTCAGTCGCAACGCTTGAGCCGACCTGGCCGGCGCCCAAAATAATAATATTCATAAACTCAAGATTGTTTTTTGTTATGCAGACCGAGTGCTTTCAATTTGCGATACAAATTAGTTCGTTCCTGCCCGACACGTTTTGCCAGTTCGGTTATATTGTTACCGCTTAAAGCAAGTTGTTTCGACAGAAATTCCCGCTCAAATGTTTCTCTCGCTTCACGTAAATCCATATCGAGATCAATCGTTAGCTGGATTGTATTTTTACTAGTTGACAGATAGGCGCGATCACTTTTTGGCAATAACTGCTGAATCTCCTCGAGTTCGATTGTTTCATTATCGCTATGGATTAACGTGGTTTTTACGAAATGCTTCAATTGTGATATCTCACCACCCCAGTGATGATTTCGTAACAGATTTTGCGCTGCAACACCAAAATGCCGGTAAGGCAGCTGCTCGTGTTGACTATACCAGTTGACATAGTACTCGAGTAATTCTGGAATATCCTCAATGTGCTCATCTAAGGATGGTATGCGAATCGCTTCCTGCCAATAGTCAGCAAGCGCCGGTAACACCTTCTTATTATCGATTAGATGGGAATAGTCAAATCGGCTGGATATGATAAAACGATAAGGCAAATCGTTTTTATCATTCTGAATGGTATCGTATAAGCGTAATTGTTGATCTATGTCCAGGTCAGCAATTTCTTCGATATACAGGTTGGCTTTTAATGGTATTGAATGTGAGATTCCTGCAACCGTATCCAGAAGTTGCATTGCAACATTTGGTTGCGAAAGCTCGCTTAGATAGGTTGCCCAAATATTACGGCCGCTGCCGTTGGCACCGGTAAAGAACAGGGCAGAATTCGAGTATTGCAAGGCCTGAATTCGCTGTTTTAACTGGCGAACAATTTGGCTGGTTCCCACAGGCTCTTCACTTTTTCTGCGTAACTCCTGCTGCGACGACTGTCCTGTGCTGGATAGAGCCGCTTTAACCGTACTCAACAGCTTGGCCATGGAGAGTGGCTTTTCGACAAAGTCGTAGGCGCCAAATCGAGTCGCTTCAACAGCTGTTTCTACAGTTCCATGTCCAGACATCATCACTACCGGACAATGGTCACTAGCCGATGACTTCCATTGTTTCAGCAGCGTGACACCATCAATTTCCGGCATCCAGATATCAAGCAGCACCAGATCAGGATTGGTTGAGCGCCTTATTTCATTAGCGGCCTTGGCGTGTTCGGCAACATCGACGACATAACCTTCATCTTCGAGTATGTCTTTGAGCAGGAACCTGATATCCGGTTCGTCATCAACCACTAGTATCCTTGCACTCACGGCATTATCTCGACGCTGTTTTTAGTGTTTTCGGTGCTGGCCATATTGTCGTTCACCTGTAAATTTGCCGGTAAGCGTAAAATGAAACGCGCTCCTCCCTGCTCACTCTTCTCGACCCATACTAAACCATTATGTTCGTCGACGATTTTCTTTACAATTGCTAATCCAAGTCCACTTCCCGTGGTTTTGGTGGTCACATATGGATCGAACAGGTTATCGGCGACTTCAGCCGCGATACCATCGCCACTATCTTCGACAACTAGCTCAATGTACTGAATACCTAAATCCTGCATACGGCGCGTACTCAATTTTATCCAGCCACCCGTTTCGATATTTTCAAGGCTATTTTTAACTAGATTATGCACCAGCTGACGCAGTCGCACACCATCGGCAATGATCAGGGGCACTGAAGGATCAAGCTCAAGTTCGATAGTCACGTCGGTATTATTTTCGTCATAAAGCGTAGTCACGTCTTCGAGCATTTCGTTAAAACTCAACGACTCGGGCTTTTGCGAAGGTGATCGGGCATATTCTGTGAACGCATTTACCATTGATTTCATGGCCTCGACCTGCTGCACGATAGTGCGCGTATAACGATCCAGCATCAACTGTTTATCGCTTGTTACCTCACCGCTCAGTTTACGCTGCAATCGCTCGGCGGATAACTGGATCGGCGTCAACGGGTTTTTTATTTCGTGCGCCATGCGCCGCGCCATTTCGCTCCAGGCTGAATCTTTCTGTGCCTGAATCAATTCGGTTAAATCGTCGACTACTATCACCTGCTCTTTTCGATTCCCGGACTGGGATTCGAGACTAGCACCACGAACACGCAGGTTTTTTCTCCCACTTTGGCCGAAAACCACGACCTGCTCCTGCCAGTCACTGTCACTTTGCATATGATTCTGTACCGCTTTATAGAACGGTTTCATCATCGGATATTCACGTACCACGTCGTCGATATAAAGCTCGGTGAAAAAATAGGGTTCGATGCCAAAAATCGAACAGGCCGCTGGGTTCCCACTTTTGATAAAACCGGTTTCATCGATAGTCAACACGCCCGAAGTGATATGCTCCATCACCGATTCCAGATAATTTTTTTGCATTGCCTCCATCATCTGGCTCTGCTCCGCAATTGCCCGTGTGCGTGATATCTTGCGCGTCATGGTATTGAAAGAACGCAGCAAAAATCCTAATTCGTCATCACCCGATACGGGCAGTTGCTTTTCATAATCGCCAGCAGCTACCGATTTTGTGCCTTCCACCAGGTCGTTAATCGGTGCAACCAGCTTGCGCGCTGCAACAAAGGCGATCCAGATTGCAGATAACACGCTGAGTAACCAGATGAGCGACAGCGCCAGTGTAAAGCTGGTTTTTAGCGGGTTTCGCAATACCGCCAATTCCTTATATTGATCGAACGCGGCCTGCACGCCCACGGTTAATTCGTTTAATCGATCGGTAAACGGGAACAAAGCCTGAAGAGTTTTAGATTTTTCTGTCGCATCTGAACTTTGCACCAATACTGCTATGCGAACCGCAAGCCCGAAGGCCGGGTCCTCCTCCAATCTCAGGTAGTGATTTTCAGCGTTGAGTTCACCGACGTCGGTCAGTGACAGCGTGGTAGGCAAGGTTGTAGAATCGATATCACTGGAGGCAATAATCGACTGGTCGTGATCGACCAGTGTCAACTCGAGCGCATTATGCTGATTGCGCGCATCATCGAGATATACGAACAAAATATCATCGTCTAGCTCTGAAATTTCAAATGCTATCTGGCGGGTTTTATTCAAAGCTTCGCGTTTGCGTAAATCGAGCGCGCTGCGCCCCAGTTGCAGCGAGTCCTCAAGTGCTGTCTCGATGCCAACGTCAAACCAGCTATCGATGCTCCGGTGCAGGAAGCTAAGCGAAAAATAGTAAACAATACTAACCGGGATAATGGTCAATAAAACGAATACACCGATCATGCGCGCGGTCAGGCGCGAACCGATAGCCTTCAGGCGATACTGAACTATCAGTTTGTATACATTATAAATGATCAGCCCCAACAGGCTAATCAGGCCAATCACGTTAAAAAAGATCAACCAGTTGTAATACTTTCCAAAGCTAGCCGAATTAGAGGTTGCGTCGCTAATCGCATAGAGCGAAACCATCAGCAAAATTACCAGCGCTAAAATCGAGACTGAATTGCGAATCGTGCTATTCATAACCCAATTTCTCGATGTCCCATTCGTACCAGTCACTTCTCAAACCCCAGTCATTGTCCCATAACGAGCTCGACTTCAGGGGTACGGGTAATTCATCGCCATCGATACCAAAGCGTATACGCGCGTAAAAACTGCGGCCGTCACTAATATTATTGATATCCAGCATAGGGTAACTGTAAACCACCTGTAAATTATGTACCGCTTCGCTGAGACTGTCGAAGTAGTATCGCTGCCCCGAATTCAAATCAAAAATCACATAAGAGTCGAGCATCGGTAAAAAATGGAGCTGGTACTGCTGTTTGAGGGTGACAATCTTCTTATCTAGCCAGTATTTCTTCGGTGTAAGAATTTCAACTTCAAACATTAATGGCACCGCAAAGCCATGTTCGATGGCGCTACTAATGTACGAGGGTAGTTTTATCTCAATCTCGAAATTGAGTTCCAAAAGAGTTTCATCCAGAGAAAAACCGGCAGTTTGTATTCGAAATGCAACGCCATCTTCGTCGGCGAATAACGGCGTCATTAATAACAATATAGCCAGCCCACATACTGCACCAAGCTGGCGCCGGCGATGATGAAACCGCAACACTATCATTTGCATTGAATTTTGGCAGCCTTCATTTTTGCAAACAGGCGTAGAAAAATCCGTCCATATTATGATCTCCAGGCAGAATTTGCCGTCCGAACGAGCATGCTTCGCCCCATTGTACTGATTTCAGTGACTTTTCCGTACAATTATCATGGTTTTCGACAAACCATTCTATTTGCCGTTCATTCTCATCTTTAAATATCGAACAAGTGCTATAAAGCATGAAACCACCCGGCTTGAGCAGTGTCCACAAGGCACCCAGAATTTTTTTTTGTTGCATTACCAGCTGCGAGACATCGCTGGCGCGGCGTAATAATTTGATGTCAGGATGGCGCCGCATCACACCACTGCCGGAACAGGGAACATCGGCCAGTATTCGATCAAACTTTTCGCCATCGTGCCAGATCGCCGGGTTTGCGGCATCACCGCAAACGAGCTTTGCATCTCGCCCGATACGCGCTAAATTCTGCCCAACCCGTTTCAGTCTTGAAGCGTCCGCGTCCAGCGCTACCATATCCAGGTCATCGCTAAATTGTAACAAGTGGGCTGTTTTACCCCCCGGCGCAGCGCAGGCATCCAGCACCCGCATCCCAGGCTTCGTTTCCAGTATACCAGCAGCCAACTGCGCAGCGGCATCCTGCACACTGACCAGTCCGGCGTCGAATACATCGAGTTTGGTAACGTCGCAGGGATTGTCGAGTGTAATCGCCGAATTGACTAGTTGGTGTTGAGTCGCATGTATACCCTGTTCGCACAAAATTTCGACAATCGCTTTAGCTGAATTTTTACGCAAGTCCACGCGCAAGGTTAAAGGTGGTCGATTATTTCCCGCCTGTGCAATGTCAGAATAATATTGCGGCCAGTCGTGGGTAATTTTTTCCTGAATCCACTCGGGATATGAAAGCATATGATGCCTGGGACCAATCTCGATACCATCCCTGATTACTTGACGTAACACTGCATTCACAAGACCTCGGGCCCAATCCTTTTTTAGTCGCTGGACAAGTTTTACCGATTCATTGACCGCTGCATGATCATCAATACGCATCAATAGAATTTGATATAAACCCATAACAAGAATAATCTCGAGGTCGAGGTCTTTTGCTTTGAATGGTTTACGCAGATAGGGGTTAATTATTAGTCGGAGAGCTATATACCAGCGACAGCTACCCCTGATTAACTCCTGATACAGGGATAAATCACGAGCCTCCCACTTCGGAGTATCGGATAATATGGTCTGACTCGCCGCATCCAACGACCGGCCGTCGCGTAAAACCAATAACAGCGTTTTAAGCGCCAGCCACCGGGGATTGGGAAATTTATCTCTGGCCAAAATGCATTCCGGTCAGATTTTTTGCATTAAAAGCCTCGGCCGCGGTTAAACGATTCTTACCCTCAAACTGAAGCTCGGTAACCTGCAATACCGAGTCTTCGCAACTGACAAACAGCCCGTTTCGATTATGCTCGATAATTTGCCCGGGGATACCATGTTTGTGCAAGCTGTCTATTTCAGCGCGCCACACTCTTAGAATTTTGCCATCCAGGTAACTAAAACTAACCGGCCAGGGAACAAAGGCCCTGGTTTCCCGCAGAATCGTCCCGGCGTCCTTATTCCAGTCTATTCGGGCTTCTGCCTTTTCCAGTCGGTGGGCGTAAGAAGCCCTGCTGTCATCCTGAGGTTGCCCGCTAACTCCGCTCGATTCGATCTGAGTCAGTGTCTGCATCAACAGATCAGCACCGAGTAACTTCAAATGATCGTGCAATTCGGCTGATGTCCACTCGGGTAAAATCGGCAAAGAACTAGTCGCCAGCATGTCCCCGGTATCGAGTCCAGCATCCATTTGCATTATGGTAATGCCAGACTCCTCGTCAGCAGCCAGAATCGCCCGCTGTATCGGTGCCGCACCGCGCCATCTTGGCAGCAATGAGGCATGAATATTGATACATCCCAGGCGTGGGGTATCGAGTACCGGCAAGGGCAGTATCAGCCCGTATGCCGCGACCACGATTAAATCGGGATTAAAACCAGCAAGGCGTATTAATTCCGAAGAATCTTTAAAAGATTGAGGCTGAAAAACTAGAATGTTATGCGCGAGCGCACAAACTTTAACCGGGCTTTGTAATAGCTTTCGGCCGCGGCCAGCTGGCCGGTCGGGTTGGGTATAAACCGCAACAACATCGTGCTCGGATTGCAACAACGATTCAAGGGCTGGAATTGCAAATTCAGGAGTACCAGCGTAAATAATTTTTAACATTTCGGTTGCAGCTACCTTAACTCAAAGTTCCCTGTTTTTTTTGCTTGAGCAGCTTTTTCCGTATCCTGTCGCGCTTCAACGTAGACAGATAATCAACAAACAGCTTACCCTCCAAATGATCCATTTCATGCTGAATACACACTGCCTCCATGCCATCCGATTCGAATTCAATGATTTCACCATCTTCATTTTTCGCCCTGACACGAATATGTTCTGCGCGGGTCACCGATTCGTAAAATCCAGGCACCGAAAGACAACCTTCATCGGATTCCTCTTCACCGTACGCCTGTAGTATCTCTGGATTGATCAGACATCTTGGCGCATTGCGCTCCACGGACACATCCATCACCAATAAACGCACCTGTCGGTCTACCTGGACCGCTGCCAGTCCGATACCCGGTGCTTCATACATAGTTTCAAACATGTCGCTAACCAGTTTCTTCAATTTGCTGTCGAATTCGGTAACCGAACTGGCAACAATACGAAGTTTTGGGTCTGGAAAATGTAAAATATTTAATAAAGCCATGTTTTATAACTTCAAGAAGTTTGTAAGTAGTTGCTCCAAGTTAATGATTATCATAGAATCTTAGCCATTAAAAAGTTGTAGTCGAACAGATTTGAGCTACAATCGACTTACTAATACCGTATATTTAGGGTTTTTTTATGCCTAACAAAGCCAATAGACAGCTAATCAAAGGAATTCTCCTGCTTTCAGGTTTGTTGCTATTAAGCGCCTGTGCTGCTCCAGATGCACCATTTGAAATCCTGGAAGAGCCCGCGTCAGCTTCAGAAGTTAAAACTGTTGAGGCAATAATCCCTGAACCCGAACCCTCGCAAACAATAACCTACGAACCAGAATACCCTGAAACCTATATTGTACAAAAAGGCGACACCTTATGGGATATTTCCTCGGTATTTTTGCGCGATCCGTGGCACTGGCCCGAAATCTGGTTCAAAAACCCGCATGTTGAAAATCCCCACCTGATTTATCCAGGCGACATACTGGCGATTATCTATGTTGGTGGACAAAAACGCGTGCAAATAGTGCGGCGCGGTGAAGATGGCAAAATTCTCTCGACTGGTGGCACTGGCACCTCGGGTTTGCAAGTTGTGAAACTGTCGCCCAGGGTACGGACGCGTTCTATCGATGCGAGCATACCTTCGATACCAATCGACTCTATTCGACACCTGTTGTCCCGGCCGTTGATTATTGACGAAGAGGAGCTCAACAAATCGGCCTATGTTCTATCCAGCGTAGATGCTCATTTGGTCAACAGCATAAACGATAAACTATACGTTCGGAAACTGGATACCTCGTCCGGCAATGGCCGTTACCAGATTTTTAGACCTAACAAGCCGCTTCATGACCCCGTTACCGATGAACTGCTCGGATACGAAGCCATTTATATCGGTGAAACCAAATTATTACTAGGCGGCGATCCTGCAACTGTGCTGGTGACTAATTCCGAGCGTGAGATTTTACGCGACGACCGAATATTGCCACTCGATAATACCAATTTTGAACGCGATTTCTTTCCCAAACCTCCGGCCACGCAGGTGCGAGGCGAAGTCGTCTCGCTGTTGGATGCGATATCCATGTTGGGCCAGTATCAAACCATTACGGTCAACCTCGGATCACGCGACGGTGTTGAAACCGGCAATCTGCTGTTAATTAAACGTGTGGGCGAAGTCATACCGGATAAAGCAGAAGAAGATCCTGCTTTCAGAGTAAAATTGCCCGACGAGCGAATTGGAATGGCGATGATTATTCGCTCTTTCGAAAAAATGAGCTATGCACTGGTAATGGAAGCTGACAGACCGGTGATCATTACGGACTATGTCGAATCTCCATAGTAGTCTGTGCGCCCGCTATATTTCCGTAAAGTTAAACGCAGGCGTATCTATAATGCTATGATGGCTCTGCACTACTAACAGCTTTAACGGATTTACCATGCTAAAGGATCAGCTTGCCAGTTTTATCACTCTTCATCACATCTTTGGCCTTGGTCGAGTTTCGCTTTTCAAATTGAGCGAGAAATTCGAAGGCAATTTCAATCAAGTGCTCAATGCCAGTCGTAGCGACCTGCAGGCCGCAGGGCTGAAACAAGGACAAATTGAGCAAGTACTGAACCCCAACCGGGATTTAGTCGATCAGGAACTCGAGTGGGCAGAGCAGTCAGGCAATCATCTTATTTGTTTTGATGACGATGCCTACCCTGCTTTATTGAAACAAACTGCCGACTTCCCACCGTTACTTTACGCCAGCGGTAATATTAAATTGCTCAAGCTTCCGCAAATTGCGATCGTGGGTAGCCGCAATTGCACGCCCGGAGGCGCTAAAACCGCAAGGGAATTCGCACGTTTTCTGGCCAAATCAGGATTAACCATCACCAGTGGCATGGCAACAGGGATAGATTCTCAGGCCCACAAGGGGGCGCTGTCATGCGGCGGCAACACCATTGCTGTGACTGGCACCGGACTCGACCGAATTTATCCATCGAGTAATCGCCAGATGGCTTACGATATACACGAACATGGATTACTGGTCACCGAGTTTCCGCTCGGCACCGAACCACAAAGCGCAAACTTTCCACGGCGCAACCGGATTATCAGCGGATTGTGCATCGCCACACTGGTAGTCGAAGCCACGCGCCGCAGTGGCTCATTGATTACCGCCCACCAGGCGGTGGAACAGGGGCGTGAAGTATTTGCCGTCCCCGGCTCTATTCACAATCCACAGGCCAAAGGTTGTCATCAGTTAATTCGAGAAGGTGCAAAACTGGTTGACCAGGCTTCAGATATTATTGAAGAACTCGGCAGTTTGCTGGGCTTTATCGTAGAGCAACATCAGGAAACAGACGATAACGCTGATTGCCAACTAGACCAGGCGACCATGCATTTACTCGACACTATCGGTTACGATCCGGTGTCTCCCGACACGCTGGTTGAACGCAGCGGCTTGACCATCGACAAGCTTTCATCCATGCTATTATTACTTGAGCTAAACAATCGAATTCAACCGGCGCCTGGCGGCTGCTTCGTCAGGATTTAAATGAGGCATACATGAAAGAAGGCGTAATAGACGTTTTGATGTACATATTTTCCAGCTATGCTGATCAAGAGGACAGCCTGCCCGAAGACCGGGATGGCATCGAGATAGATCTACGCGCCGCTGGTTTTGACAGTCTCGAAATCGATAAGGCATTCGAATGGCTGGACGGGCTTGCTCTCGACGAAGATATCCCGGCAATCAATCAATCATCACAAGCGACAAGAATTTTTGCACCACCGGAAACACAACGCCTGGCCAATAACGCTCAGGGGTTTCTACTATTTCTGGAACAGTCGGGAGTCTTGACCCCGAAATTACGTGAACTCGTGATCAACCGCGTTATGGCCCTGGAATCCGACTCTGAAGTCGATATCGAAGAACTCAAATGGGTAGTAATGATGGTATTGTTCAACAGCGCCGAGGAGCACGACGAAAACACGCTGATGCATTATGAAGATATTGTGTTTGCCAACCAGCCGGCGATATTTCATTGAAGACCTCTGTATCTTCAAACTCCCTTAACAACTTAAATCTCTAGACCGTAGTAATCAATGGCCAGTAACCTTGTCATCGTAGAATCGCCTGCTAAAGCAAAAACCATAGAAAAATACCTGGGTAAGGATTTCAAGGTTTTAGCTTCTTATGGTCACGTGCGTGATCTGGTGCCCAAGGAAGGTGCGGTCGAAACCGACAATAATTTTAAGATGAATTACAGCGTTGTCGAGCGTAACGAAAAACACATTAACAATATCAAGAAAGAATTGCGAAAAGCCGATTCACTGTATCTGGCAACTGACCCGGACCGTGAAGGTGAAGCGATAGCATGGCATCTGTACGAGTTGTTAAAAGAAAAAAATCTGATGAAAAACAAGCGCGCCTACCGTGTCGCGTTTCACGAAATAACCCGTCAGGCTGTTTCTGATGCGGTCAGTAATCCAGTTGAAATCATCATGGACCTGGTTAATGCCCAGCAGGCCCGCCGCGCACTAGACTATCTGGTAGGATTTAACC
>Ga0255051_10000130_pt1 | contig 27092 bp, 28 predicted proteins | sample JV7_2_9_MG_FD_181719 | JGI IMG/M metagenome (GOLD analysis project Ga0255051, IMG submission 181719) | Seawater microbial communities from Jervis Inlet, British Columbia, Canada - JV7_2_9 | ecosystem: Environmental > Aquatic > Marine > Inlet | place: Canada: British Columbia | collected 2016-10-06
AATCCCAAAATTTCACCTGGCTGCAGAGAAAAACTCAACTCGTTGATGGCACAATTTTTCTGATAATAACGGGACAGGTTTTCTACCGCGACTAAAGCCGTTGAGTCCATATCTGGGTCTAATTGTTGAGGCGAGTTAATGATACGGATATATCGCAGCTTTTAAAGCCATCTCAACGTCACTAGCCCGCATATTGCACGAAGGGGACGGGTTGCTGTCTCGTTACCGCCTTCGTGCAATATGCGGGCTAGATACATTTGATGCGAATACAGGCATAAAAAAACCGGCATGAGCCGGTTTTTTTGTTAACCGTTAATCATAGTTGCTCACTTGATCTTGGCTTCCTTGTATTCGACGTGCTTACGAATTACCGGGTCATATTTCTTGAATACGAGCTTGTCCGGGGTATTCTTTTTGTTTTTATCGGTGGTGTAATAGTGACCAGTGCCTGCGGTGGACACCAGTTTGATTAAATCTCTCATTGTTTTTCTCCTAACACTTTTCGCCGCGCTTGCGCATATCGGCGATCACAGTATCGATGCCATTTTTGTCGATAATACGCATGCCCTTGGTTGAGACGCGTAATTTGACCCAGCGGTTTTCCGATTCTACCCAGAATTTATGCGTATGCAGGTTAGGCAGAAAACGGCGACGCGTCCTGTTGTTGGCGTGCGATACGTTGTTTCCGGAAACAGGTTTTTTACCTGTGACTTGACATACCCGGGACATGGTTAACTCCGTGATTGAAGCGAGATTGCTTTTGAGGGCGCGAACTCTACCAGAACCAATATCAGTATTCAAGGAAATCGACGGCTATTTGTAGCGCTTTCAGTGCTATTTGTTGATTCCTTTTCAAGGCCTCGCGAGCTAACATGCAGATTCCGCGTTAACCCCAGGTAAAGCTTTAAATGGATATAGTTTTCATTCGTGATTTGCAGATCGAAACGGTCATCGGTATCTATGACTGGGAACGAAAAGTGAAACAAATTATCAGCCTTGACGTGGATATGGCAACCGATATTCAAAAAGCCGCTAATAGCGATAATATCGAAGATACCCTGAGTTATAAGACTGTTGCCAAGCGCCTGATCGAGTTTGTCGAAGAAAGTGAGTACGAATTGGTAGAAGCGCTGGCAGAAAAAATCTGCGAGATAATCCTCGAAGAATTTGATGTGCCGTGGGTGCGATTAACCCTCAATAAACCCGGAGCAGTTCGAGGATCAAAATCGGTCGGCGTGATGATAGAACGAGGACAAAAATCAGCATGATCGCCACGGTTTATATAGGCCTGGGTAGCAATGTCGACCGTGAAAAGAATATCGTGCTCGCGATTAAGGAAATGCGCAGGGTATTTGGCGAACTTGAGCTTTCACCCGTTTATGAATCGGCGGCGGTCGGTTTTGATGGCAGTGATTTTTTGAATTTGGTTGCTGGTTTCAGGACCGACGACAACGTCGGTGAAGTTGTGCGAGCATTGAGAGAAATCGAGGATAATCTCGGACGAGATCGCACTCAGCCACGATTCTCTCCTCGACCCATCGATCTGGATATCCTCACCTATGACGATCTTGAAATAGACGAGCCGGGAATACAAATCCCACGCAAAGAAATACTCGAGAATGCGTTTGTGCTGCGGCCCCTGCAAGATATTGCAGCCGAGGTTTTACATCCGGTCTTAAAGCAAAGTTATCGAAAATTGTGGGCCGGAATGGTACCGAATGCGGTATCTACCGAGGTGTTTGACCTGGCGCTGGATTAAGAGCTGTGATCGATCGGGAGTTTCCTTAGCCTGGATCGTTAATCTTATTAATACTTTTCCAATTAGAACGGGTAAAGCCATCTGATTTAAACCGTGTTTAAACCAGTTGTTTTAAGGCGCTAATTAACGCCGCGCATTCCTCCTCGGAGCCAATTGAGATACGCAGGTAATTATTTATACGCGTTGATTTAAAATGGCGCACTAAAATACCGGCGCTTTTAAGTTCGAGATATAGATCGGAAGCTGGATGCGAACTATGCTGTGCGAACAGGAAATTACTACAGGACGGTAATATTTCGAACCCCAGGTCCAGCATTTCTTCCTGCAGTCGGGTGCGCGTTTCGATAATCCGATTTTTGCACTGCTGAAAATAATCTTCATCATTCAGTGAAGCCATTGCAGCGACACTGGTCAAACGACCTACCGGATAAGAATTGAACGAATTTTTAACCCGATTCAGACCCACGATCAATTCCGGTTGCCCGAGAGCATAGCCGAGCCGAAGTCCGGCAAGGCTGCGAGATTTGGAAAAGGTTCTGATTACCAGTAAATTTGGGTAGTCCGCTATTAGCTCGATTGCGGAATCGGCACCAAAATCTACGTATGCTTCGTCGATAATCACCAGTGAGTCGTTATGATTTAACAATTCCCTGATCGTATCCAGGGTCATCGCGATGCCTGTCGGCGCATTTGGATTGGGAATAATGATGCCACCGTTTGCCTGGCGGTAACCTGTAGGATCGATGCAAAAAGCCTCATCCAGGGCCACGGTTCGGTAGCTGACCTGGTACAAAGCACAGTACACCGGGTAAAAGCTGTAGCTGATATCGGCGAACAGTATCGGCTCTTGATTTGTGAAGAATGTCTGGAAGCTATGTGCAAGCACTTCATCCGATCCATTGCCGATAAATACCTGACTGGTGTCGAGATTGTGGTAAGTCGAAATCGCCTGTTTCAGCGCGCTTGATTCGGGGTCTGGATAAAGCCGCAGATTGTCGTAGGGATAGGCCTGAATTGCCTTCGTCACATCGGGCGAGGGTGGGTAGGGATTTTCATTAGTATTGAGTTTAATGATTTGCTGATCCTGTGGTTGCTCGCCCGGCACATAGGGGTCGAGCTGGTGCACTAAATCAGTCCAGTACTTGCTCATTACCTTCTCTTTTATAGCTGTATCAAACGACCACCATCGACGCGTATGACTTCGCCGGTGAGGTAGTCGTTACCCAGTAAAAACATGACTGTCTGGGCAATCGATTCGGGGCTTCCAAGTCGCTGCAACGGAATTTTTTCCAGGATGGCTTGTTGGTAATCAGATTCCACGGCATCGTTGTTTTCCGGCCAAAGTATCGCGCCCGGGGCTATACCGTTGACACGTACCTCTGGCGCCATCTCCAGTGCCAGCGATTTTACCAGCATCTGGTTCCCTGCCTTTGCGCAGCAGTACAGGCTATGGTTTTTTAACGGTAATGATGCATAAATATCGAGCATGTTGATGATGACTCCAGCGGCCTTGCGCAGATACGGGTAGCAAGCCTGGGACAAAAACAGGGGTGCTTTTAAGTTGCTGCCAATCAGATCGTCCCAGTCATTTTCATTAATTTCGTCGATCGGTGTGGGATAAAAGCTCGAAGCATTGTTAATCAGGATATCGAGTCCATGATAAAGCTGTGCTGCTTTATTCGACAGCGTGGTAATGGCCGCAAGATTATTCAGATCGGCTTGCAGGCAACTTGCTGAATCGGCGCGTAGTGCGTTCAATTCCTGCTCAAGGGATCTCGCGTTGGCGACAGACTCGCGGTAATGGATGATGAGATTTGCGCCGTTTTGATGTAGAGTTCGAGCGATTTGTGCGCCTAGCCGATTGGCTGCGCCAGTGATCAGAGCGGTTTTTCCATCAAGCAACATTGTAATTTCGGGTAGCAAAAAAAGAGTGTCATCATATCATTCTCAAAAGCAGACGCTAGAGCAATTACCGACCCCGGGCACGGACGAAATTGCGCATAGTAATCGGCTGGTGGATTTTCTGGTCAGTAAAATTGAGACTAATGCCGGGATCATTTCGTTCCGTGATTTTATGGATCGAGTGTTGTATCAGCCCGGTCTGGGCTATTACAGCGCAGGTTTGAGTATATTTGGTGCCGATGGTGATTTTGTCACCGCCCCGGAAAGCTCAACATTATTCGGACGCACGTTGGCCAGGCAGTGCGAGTCGATTTTTAATCAGGGTTGCGCGCGTAACCTACTCGAATTCGGTGCCGGCAGTGGACGACTGTGCGAACAGGTTATGACGCGGCTTGCCGAATCTTGCCACTACAGCATCCTCGAAATTAGCGCTGACTTACGCTTACGCCAGCAGGAATATCTACGTGCGAGCCTGTCGCGTGATGCTTTTGACCGCATCACCTGGCTAGATGGGTTGCCGACCGAATTTAATGGTATTGTGCTCGGCAATGAGGTACTGGACGCTATGCCTGTACACCTTGTGTCGAAGGACAGGCAGTGGTACGAAGTGGGAGTAGGGTTTGATGGCAAGCGTTTTTACTGGTGTCGCTTTGCCGATGACAGCGAAGCCGTGTCAGTTATTCGTCAAATCGAGTCCAGGCAGGGACTGTTGCCGGAAGAGTACACTACCGAAGTGAATTTGAATTACCGTCCCTGGCTCAACGCCCTGCGGAATTGTTGCAAACAGGCTGTAATATTGATGATCGACTATGGTTACGAGCAGGCGCAGTATTATCATCCCGAACGGTACACAGGAACACTGATTTGTCATTACCGCCATCGTAGCCATGCCGATCCGTTGGTATATCCCGGATTGCAGGATATAAGCGCTTCGGTTGATTTTGATGCCTTCGCCGATGCAGCCATTGACAGCGATTTCGATATTTGCGGTTTATCGTCTCAGGCTCAGTTTCTGTTGTCTAATGGCCTGCTTGAAGAAGCTGAAAGCGCGCAACGGAATTGCGATACGATGAGCCGACTGGGGTTCGCGCAGCAAATAAAATCGTTAACTCTACCCACAGAAATGGGTGAAAGGTTCAAGGTGATTGGATTGCAAAAAAATCTCCATATTGATATCCAGGCTCTCACTACTGGACTATAAGCAGGTATGGATATTGTTCAAATTATCATATTGGCAATTGTGCAGGGTCTTACCGAGTTTCTGCCTATTTCGAGCTCTGCCCATTTAATTCTGGTACCGCTGGTCCTGGAATGGCCGGATCAGGGACTGGTATTCGATGTTGCAGTACATCTCGGTTCTTTGATTGCGGTACTGGGTTATTTTCGTCATGAGGTCACGGCAATGATACTGGCATGGAGCAAAAGCCTGGCCGGCGGCGTGTCTAGCGATGATAGCCGACTCGCCTGGTGGGTCATTCTCGGTACTATTCCTGCTGTTTTGGTCGGCTTTATTTTTAAAGGCATTATCGAAACTGAATTACGTTCTCCCTGGGTAATAGCGATCGCGACAATCGTTTTCGGCCTGCTGTTGTGGGCAGCTGATATAGGCAAATCGAGGCTGCGAAACGAGTCCCAACTTAAATTATATGACGTCGTCGTAATTGGCTGTTTTCAGGCGCTAGCATTGATCCCGGGTACTTCACGTTCCGGAATCACCATGACAGCAGGACTACTGCTTGGAATGACTCGTCAGGCAGCCGCCAGATTTTCTTTCCTGTTGTCGATACCGATTATTTTTGCCAGCGCTACCTTGCAGATCATTGAATTATTACAGGCATCGCATGTCATCGACTGGCTCGCATTGTTTTTGGCGCTCGGATTGTCAGCTTTGAGTGCAGGTATTTGTATTCGCCTGTTTTTGGGTTTAATCGAGAAAATTGGCATGTTGCCATTCGTGATTTACCGGTTGCTGCTTGGCGCCGTGTTGATTGCTTTGCTGGTTTAGTATTGTGCTCTTTCAGGGTGATAATGACGGATTCAGTGAGCAGGACTAGCTATGAATAACAACTTGCAGATTGCACTCGATCTCCGTTTATCAAAATTCTGGTTTCTGCTGGCTTATATTTTTCTGCTGGTGCTGGGAATTCTGTCCTTGATACCAGGTCCAGATATAGGCGGTAGCGATAAATTGGCCCACTTTTTATCCTATGCCGTGCTGTCGGCATGGTTCAGTTTACTCGTTAAACAGCGCAAATCGCTATGGCTAATCCTGTTCGGTTTAATAAGTTATGGATTATTACTGGAGTTGTTACAGGGTTTTACCAGCTATCGTAGCGAAGATATGGCAGACGCAGTTGCCAATAGCTTCGGTGTAATTACCGGCCTGGCTTTTTATTTTTCTCCGCTACGACGAATTTTGAGAGTGGTAGATAACTGGCTATTCACTCGGCTTTAAGGCCTGCTTGTATTGCCTGATTAAATTCAGGCGAAATTCGTAGATCGCTTCACCCAGTTTCTCGCCTTGCAATCCTCGTTGCATGACTTCGGATAGATCGGCATCGCATAATTTCTTCCCCAGCGCGTTGAGGAACTCTGCCTGCGGGTAGTCGGTTGATTCGAAATTCTTTCGCCCACGTAGATCGGCCAGGCAAGCCTGGGTCATTTTCGAAAATCTTTGCGGTTTGCGAAAGATGTCGGTGCTGGTAAATAGCTTGAGCAGAGTAGAGTTTTTGAGCTCTAGCGCTCTGTGTACGTGGGTATGGTATTCGGTAGTGATCAAAGCCAGTTCCCTATGGGCTTTGGGTATCCGCCAGCGACGACAAAACGATTTTACCAATTCGATGCCAGCGATTTCGTGACCGTGGTGGCTGGGCAGTATATGTTTCGCTGTAGCAGCCTTGCCCAGATCGTGCATTAAAACCGCAAAGCGTGTTTCATTGTCGAGTTCAAGTTCGGCACTTATTCGCAGTGCCATCATCAGATGCACGCCGGTATCTATCTCGGGATGGTATTTGGCGGTTTGTGGTACACCGAAAAGTGCATCAATTTGTGGAAATAATATGCTGAGTACATGGCAATCTCGCAGGGTTTGAAAAAACACCTCGGGATGGGGTTCGTCGAGTGCGCGAGACATTTCAGACCAGACCCGTTCAGCCACGAGTGACCCCAGTTCGCCTGATTCCCCCATTCGACCGATTAACTCAGCCGTTTCCGTTGCCAGGCTAAAATCCAGGTGGTGATAGCGGGCAGCGAATCTGGCGACTCGCAATACGCGCACTGGGTCTTCGCTGAAAGCATCTGACACATGGCGCAGGGTGCGCGTTTCGAGATCGTCCTGGCCTCCATAAGGATCAATCAGCTCACCGTCATCGCCTTCGGCCATCGCATTAATGGTCAGGTCACGGCGTAATAAATCTTGCTCGATACTGATGCCCGGGTCTATGTCGAATTCGAACCCGTGGTAGCCGGGAGCGGTTTTCCTTTCGCTACGCGCGAGTGCGTATTCCTGTTTGGTATCAGGGTGCAAAAATACGGGAAAGTCTTTACCGATAGGCTTGTAACCTAATGCTAACATCGCTTCAGCGGTTGCGCCTGTCACTACCCAGTCTATATCGGATACTGGAAGATTCAGCAAGCGGTCCCTTACGCATCCACCAACGCGATATATCTTCATTGTTGCGGGAATTGCCCTGAATTAGCGGGGTATTTGCTGCCTGAAGCGATCATAGTGTTTTTTATTGCTGAACAGGGCGCCGATATCCTCAAGGTACTGGCGTAAACTGGTGGTACAAGGTTCGCCTTCTTCACACACATTGGGCGTCTGCAAGGAGCGATAGTTGTCCATGGTAAACAATTTACCGGGCAAGACCTGTAATACGCGAGCCTGCAGCTTCGATGCGGTATTACCGAGCGGCACTATGCGACACGACGAACCCATGGCCTTTACGAGTAATTCGAGAATTTGTTGCAAGCTATATATCTCGGGCCCACAAACCGTATAGCGTTGTGAATGGGTGGATTTATCGTCAATTGAGTTAACTATTTTTTCGACCAGATCACCGATATAAACCGGGGCAAGTTTGCTTTGCGCGCAGGCCAACGGAAAAAATCCGAAACACAGCCGTAAGATAGCGGCGAATCGATTGATAAACTGATCATTTTTGCCGAACACTACCGACGGCTGAAAACTGGTGACCTGTAAATCCTTTTGCCCGAATGTATGCAGTAGATTTTCACCCTCACCTTTACTGCGCAGATAACGACTAGTGCCTGTCGCCTGGCTTGCACCCAAAGCGCTGAGGTGCAGGACGCGCTTAATATTGTGTCGAGTGCAGGCATCGACCAGAGTTTTAATGAAGTCGACATGCACCCTGCGGAAATCGTCGCGTTCACGTTCGTGTAATATGCCGATCAGATTGATCATCACCTGCTGGTTTTGACACAAATTGTCGAGCTCATCGAGGTTGAACACATTTGCTTCGACAATGCCAATATTGGGATGCACTAATAGTGCTCTATTTCGATGTGGCCGCCGGCAGGGAATAGTTACCGTGTAACCATGATTCGCAAGCGCATAAGCTAATTGTTTGCCAATGAACCCGCTTCCACCGAGCAGGATAATATTACTGTAAACCATATAGAGTTAGTCTCAGCTGGTTTGTTGTTGTGATCTGTTCTTCGAGAATTGATGGCGTTTGCCACCATGACGTGAACGATTTCCACCTTTTTTTGAATTATTATTTTTTTTATGGGTCGGTCTGGATTTTTTCATTCTTACCGGTGGAGACAGCTCGGGGAGTAATTCATTGCTAATGGTGATGGTTGGGATCGAATGTCGGATAAAGGTTTCAATATCCATCAAATTCATCGCATAATCCTCGCAGGCGAAGCTGATTGCATGGCCGAAATTACCGACGCGTGCGGTTCGGCCGATGCGGTGGACATAATCTTCACCGAGTTCCGGCAAGTCAAAATTAAAAACATGCGTGACATCGGGTATGTGCAGGCCTCGAGAGGCTACGTCGGTAGCCACCAGGATCGCGAATTCACCATCGTGGAATTTTTTTAACAGGCTTTCACGTTTGTTTTGTGGGATATCGCCGGAAATCAGCGCTGCCGAGAACCCATTTCCCTGAAGATACTCCCAGATTCGAATCGTGGTGTGTTTGGTATTGGCAAATATTATGCTGCGCTCTGGTTTTAATTTACGCAGTAGCCCTAACAACAACGGTATTTTTTCATGGTTCGCGGGATGATAAACACTTTGATCGATACGTTCGACAACCGGGGTATCAGATTGTATTTTTATCAACTGCGCCTGGTTCATATGTTCGTAAGCAAGCTCAAGTACCTTGTGCGCCATTGTCGCGGAAAATAGCATGCTCAACCTTTTTGTCGGATCTGGCAGGCGGCGCAGCATAAAGCGGACATCCTGGATGAATCCCATGTCGAACATCCGATCGGCTTCGTCAAGCACCAGCGCTTCCACGGATTTCAGGTTATATAACTTCTGTTTGAAAAAATCGATAAGACGTCCGGGGGTTCCGATCAGAATATCTACTCCCTCGTTAAACTGCCTTTTTTGCTCTTCATAAGCTTTACCACCATAGCAAATCGCCAGTTTTAGCGGTAAATCTTCCAGCAAATTTTTGGCATCCTTGTGTATTTGTATCGCTAGTTCACGGGTTGGCGCGAGTATTAAAACCCGCGGTTTACCAGCTATAGTTTGTTTTACCTCGGAAGCAAGTAATTGCTGGGCACAGGCTAACAGGAAAGCCAGTGTTTTCCCTGTGCCGGTTTGTGCCTGACCGGAAATGTCATTTTTGGCCAGCAGCAAGGGTAAAGATTCTGCCTGAATCGGCGTACAATAATTGAAGCCCAGTTTGTTCAATGCTGCTAGCAGACGCTCGTCTAGCGCCAGCGAGCTGAATTCTGTTTCAGTCAAATGTTGTTCGCTCATGGTTTATAAAGTCTACGGGCAGGATGCTATCAAAAGGCTATGGTAACAGATTGTAATCAACCTCTGCATTATTCATCCTTATTTAAAGTTTCTGCAACAATATTGTGCGCATTAGTTTGAAATATAGACTAATTAGCCTTATATAGGACTCAAGCCATGTTGTTAGAGCACTGACTCTGGAAACATTGTTGACAGTTAAATCTGATAATACTAAATTGTCGGTCTATTTGAATAGCCGTAGGGCTGGAGATATGTGTGAGTGAAAATATAGTTTACCTTTCAGACGAAAGTTTTGAAACCGACGTGCTACAGGCCGCCGGTCCTGTCCTGGTGGACTATTGGGCAGAATGGTGTGGTCCCTGCAAAATGATCGCGCCAATACTGGAAGAGATTGCAGACGAGTATGATGGACGCGTTACCGTGGCCAAATTAAATATCGATGAAAATGCCGATACGCCGCCAAAGTATGGAATTCGTGGAATTCCGACACTAATGTTATTCAAAGGTGGAGCAGTTGAAGCGACCAAAGTCGGGGCCTTATCAAAATCGCAGTTAACCGCTTTTATCGACAGTAATATTTGAATACGCTGAGGCTGTCCATGAAGGTAGACGGCCTCATATTACTGTGCTAGTCTTATCTTAACTAGTCGCGGCGTTCCCGTCGGCGACTATCAAAAAATTCAAAAAACGATTCCAACTCTCTAGGCCTGTTGTAGCTCAACTACTGGTTCGATCTTTATCTACAAAACTTTTTCCTGCGTAGCACCATTATGAATCTTAGCGACCTGAAGCAAAAAACCGTTCCTGAACTGATAGACCTATTAAAAACGATGGGCGGCGATCATTCGTCCCGTATGCGAAGGCAAGACATCGTATTTAGCATTCTGAAAGCCCAGGCCAAAAAAGGCGAAGATATTTTCAGTGAAGGTGTGTTAGAAATATTACAGGATGGATTTGGATTTCTACGCTCGGCGGACAGTTCCTACCTCGCAGGCCCAGACGATATCTACGTATCACCGAGCCAGATCAGGCGATTTAACCTGCGTACCGGCGATACCATTAGCGGCAAGATCAGACCGCCTAAGGATAATGAGCGATACTTTGCCTTACTCAAGGTAGATGAAATTAATTTCGACTCGCCAGAGAACGTCAAGCATAAGGTATTGTTCGAAAACCTGACGCCGCTGCACGCCGAAAGCCGACTCAAGCTGGAGCGTGGAAATGGCAGTACCGAGGACATAACGGCGCGTATCATAGATCTGGTGTCACCGATCGGTAAAGGTCAGCGCGGCCTGATAGTATCGCCACCTAAGGCGGGCAAAACCCTGATACTGCAGAATATCGCTCAGAGCATCGCCAGTAATCATCCCGATTGTTATCTGATTGTTTTATTGATTGACGAACGCCCCGAAGAAGTGACTGAAATGTCACGTATGGTCAAAGGCGAAGTAGTTGCTTCGACTTTTGACGAACCGGCCAGTCGCCATGTACAGGTCGCCGAGATGGTGATTGAAAAGGCCAAACGCCTGGTAGAGCATAAGCGTGACGTCGTCATTCTGCTCGATTCCATCACCCGTCTTGCGCGCGCCTATAACACGACTATTCCATCCTCGGGAAAAGTATTGACAGGTGGTGTCGATGCACATGCACTGCACCGCCCAAAACGGTTTTTTGGTGCAGCACGTAATATAGAAGAGGGTGGTAGTCTGACAATTCTCGCTACTTCCCTGGTGGAAACCGGGTCTAAGATGGACGAAGTTATCTACGAGGAATTCAAGGGCACCGGCAATATGGAACTCCATCTGGATCGTAAAATTTCGGAAAAGCGTGTATTCCCTGCAATACACATTAATCGTTCCGGTACGCGCCGCGAAGAGTTGTTACTGGATCCGGAAGAGTTGCAAAAAGTCTGGATTTTACGCAAATTTCTGCATTCGATGGATGAAATCGAAGCGATGGAATTCGTACTTGGACGTATGCAAAACAGCAAGACCAATCTTGAATTCTTCGATCAGATGAAAAAGTAGTCGTGGCGCTGGTTCATTCGTTTGAACCAATCGTCGGCCGAGACCCGCGTATCATTATCCTCGGCAGCATGCCAGGCGTGGTATCACTGCAAGCAGCGCAGTACTATGCCAATCCCCGTAACGCTTTCTGGACTATCATCGCCGAACTATTCGGTATTGATATCGATTGCGATTACGATTCCCGGGTTAAACACATCTCCCAATTACCGCTGATATTATGGGATACACTCAAAGCCTGCCATCGACAAGGTAGCCTGGATTCGAAAATTCTCAGGCAACAAATTGAAGCGAATGATATTGCCGGCTTGCTAGAACGGCATAGTGGACTGCGAGCCATCGCGTTCAATGGCGCGGCATCGGAAAAATATTTTAATCAACTGGAGAAACAGCGATTGCCAGCCAATCATGCGCTCGAATTGATTAAATTACCCTCGACGAGCCCTGCAAATGCAGCGATGAATTTTGAACAAAAGCTTTCTGCCTGGCGCAATTTACTGGATTATCTTTGAACCCGCATATTGCGCGAAGGCGGTGGTTACTTATTATTTTTATTCACTGCTGTCCCGTTAACTGAGTTTTATTTTGGTGTAGCCGGCTAAATACCGGGGAGATAGAGTGATTGGTGTTTTGGGGACATGAATATGAATAACATTCCTCCGTCATTCCGGCGTAGGCCGGAATCCAGTGGTTTCAACGGCTTACTGGATACCGGATCAAGTCCGGTATGACGATACCGAGTTAACGGGACAGCAGTGATTTTTATTAATAAATTTGGCTCTTCGGGATAATTCATGGGTTAATACAAAGGCGGTTTTCGCCAGGGCGCGGAGAACGCAAAGGATTTTATCTGCATATTCAAATAGATAAAACATTTACCATTTATCTCTTTGCGTGCCTGGCGGCTTTGCGAGAGCATCATCATTTTCAGGTTTACACGTTAGCATTGATTTCTCGATCTTGATACAATAAAAGTCACTTGAAATCATACACTTATCTGTTTTCTCCTGTTCGCCTTTACCCACTAATTTTTCGGATGAGGCATAAATATAAATATACGGGTTAGTTCATCTCTGTCCAGGCGTTATGCTTCGTCGCGTTTTTTCCCCGGACCGGCGTCGCAGCGGGGCGCCTGCGAAATAGCTTCGTACCAATCGGCACGATCCGGCCAGTAAATATTATCCTCTGGTCTGATTCCCGGATCCTGTTGCAGGCCGCCGGCCGGAATTATTAGCCTTCCACTGCTGGTGCTAATGTAGGGTACGAGCGAGCCGCAGTGAGTGCAAAATGCTTTCGATATGACGCCCGGTTCTTCTGGATCGTAGCGTTTGGTCAGTGCTTCACCGCTTATCCAGCGTAAACGGTCTTTAGTGGTAAAGATGTTGGAAGCATGTGCGCTGCCGGTTGACCGACGGCATTGGCTACAGTGGCAAATATGAAATTGATCAAACGGGCCAGTTACAACAAATTTGACCCGCCCACACAGACAGGAGCCGCTAATTTCCTGGTTCATGTTTTTTTCCTCTTTAAGTATGGTTTTGACTTTCGATCAGTCGCCGAACTACCTCGTCAAAATGTACCTCATTCACATTAGCAAAAGCGAATCGAATGAACTTCTCCTGCCCCTGGCCAAAATAACTGCCAGGTAAACTGATTAAATCAAATTCCTGAATCAGACGTTTGACCACGACACGTGACGGCTCCTCGAAAGGGTGTTCGATATAGGCGAAATAAGCACCGGCACAGATCAGCCGGTAATTCAAATCAGGATGCTCAAAGGCAGTCTTGATTGCCCGGGCGCGAAGCTGTAATTCGAGGGCTTTTTCGAGTTTCCAGTGGTGCAGGTTTTGCAACCCGTATAATGCGGCCAGCTGTCCAGCATGGGGTGCGCTGATCGCGGTGCAATCCTGTATTTTTTTCAATTGCTCAAGCAGGGCAGCACCGGCTACTACCGCACCTGTGCGGTATCCAGTGAGACTGTATACCTTCGAAAAGCTGTATAAATGGATAAAATTCTCGCGCCATGTGTTGTGCTTGAACAGGCTATGAATTGCAGTGTTAATATCGATAAAGTCGCGATAGGTCTCGTCTACTATCAACGCTATATTGTGTGCCATCGCAACCTGGTAAAACGCTTCAAGGCACTCCGGGCTATAGGTTGCGCCCGAAGGGTTGTTCGGTGTAACCAGTACAATTGCTCGAGTACGTGGAGATATCAGCTTAGCCGCCTGCAGAGGGTCGGGCATCGTTGTTTTAGCATCAAATGGCAGGAACTGTGGTTTAACACCTCGAATTGATAACCACATTAAGTGATTAAAATAACCTGGCAGCGGGATGACGACTTCATCACCAGGTTGGCACAGAGTATCGATTACCGAGCAAAACGCCTGGTTGCATCCTGCAGTGACGATAATGTCATCGGCGTTTACATCCCCCTGATATCGAGACTCGATGTTATTCGCCAGCGCTTCGCGTAACGGCAATATTCCACGGATATCGGTATAACCGGCGCCCTGGCCATTAGATATGGCTTCGCCGAGGTAATCGCGTAATGATTGGGGCGGTAGATGTGCCGGCACCGCCTGGCACATGTCAATTAAACGCTCGGAGTCTGGATTGGTAACCCAGGACCAGGCCTCGGCTATCGGTGCCGCTGCGCAATCGAGCACATTAGGATTAAAGTTCATCGGTTACTAGTAAATAAGATTATAGATGGCGAGGGATTATACAGGCATACGATGAAAATCGCTGAGCCTTGTGGAATAATAGACGATCCGAAAATCAGGAAATTAGCCGATGAAATACCTACATACGATGGTCCGGGTACAAAACCTGGAAAAATCAATGGCTTTTTATTGCGACATTTTGGGGCTGGTCGAAACCGACCGATACGAGAGCAAGGCTGGTGAATTTACGCTGGTTTATCTGGCAGCACCAGAAGATCTTGAACAGGTAAATGCAGAGCGTGCACCACTACTGGAGTTAACCTATAACTGGGATGGTGAAGTTTATCAGGGCGGGAGAAACTTCGGGCATCTGGCGTATCAGGTAGATGATATTTATGCACTATGCGAGAAGATACTCGATCAAAATATTACACTCAACGTGCCGCCTGGCGATGGGCATATGGCATTTTTTCGTTCGCCGGATAATATTTCGATCGAATTACTGCAAAAGGGTGATCCGTTGCCAGTAAAGGAACCCTGGGCTTCGATGCAGGCCATAGGTGAGTGGTAATCCTCTAATTAGAATAAGTCGGGTCGTGAGCTATGGCTTTAGAGCAAATTTTGCAGGGCAGTTATTTTTCCGTCGAAAATCCGCTGCGATTGCTGGATCGATGGCTGCATTCGTATCGCCATCATCGTAGCGTCGTACTGGGGAATAAAAATCTGCGAGTGGAGTGGACCGATCGAGCCAATCGTGTGTTGCAGACAAGATCCGAACCGCTGATTATTGAAATGCAGCTTTACTTTTCATGCGTGCTGAAAAAACGAGTCTTGTTCCATCAAACCAGTGAACTGGAAACTACCGATGTCGGCAGCTCAATAAAAATTGCATTTCGACCTATTCAGGCCGCCGCTTGTGACCCTGAAGAATTCGCCAAAAATTATCCTGTCGGGCGGGTGCTGGAAACGCCTGCAGCAACTAAAATGATACCTTCCAGGCTTCGCATAGATTTCCGCAAGGGGCAGTGGGAAGGGGAGTTTGGTTATAAGGCTTGAGCAGTTTTCATGTAAAGGTTCTCGCAAAGACGCAGAGCAGGCTAGACAATAATAGCAGCCATCATATGTGTTTTAATCCGGTAACATCTGATTTATACTTTTTATTCTCGACTAGTGCTTTAATACAATAGGAGAGGCTAATGGGCAGGCGAAAAAGCGAAGCGGACAAAAACGATAATATCGCCGGGTTTGGAGAGCCTGCCAGAGTACCCCAATTTTCCGATACGATGCTGGAAAAACCCAATCAGAGATTCGCAGCTCGATTGCGTTGGCGGGTGACCTGGATAGATCGCTGGCTAACCAAAAAGATGCTAGATGTGGTCGGCAATCCACCGGTACGCATTTATCTCTGGGACAATAAAGAATCCACACTGCCTGTCGACAAACCCATTGCCACACTGCTTTACCACAATCGATCAGCACTATTAAAAACCATTTCCAACCCCGAACTCCATTGGGGTGATTTGTATAGTAATGGTGAAGTTGACTTTGAAGGAAACATGGTTGATTTTATGGAGGCCATCTACCGAGGGATCGCGGGCAAAGGCAAGGGCAGTCTGCTACGCCAGGTCGTGTTATGGCTAGGTCATCGACGCATCGCCAACTCTCGCGATAAGGCGCGGGAGAATATACATTACCATTACGATATTGGTAACGATTTTTATAAACTATGGCTTGATAGTGAAGCCATGCAGTACACCTGTGCCTACTTCTCTAATCCTGAATTCAGTCTCGAACAGGCCCAGGTCGCAAAGTTGCATCATGTTTGCCGAAAATTACAATTAAAGCCTGGCGATATAGTGGTTGAGGCTGGTTGTGGATGGGGGGGACTGGCGCTATTTATGGCTAAAAATTATGGCGCAAAAGTACGCGCCTACAATATCTCAGCCGAGCAGGTTAAATACGCTACAGAAAAAGCCGCCAGGCTGGGTTTATCCGGCCAGGTCGAGTACCTGCTCGATGACTATCGAAATATCACCGGTGAATACGATGTATTTGTTTCGGTTGGCATGCTTGAACATGTTGGTAATCGCGATTATCCTGGTCTCGGAAAAATAATTCATCGTTGTTTGAAGCCACAAGGGCGGGGGCTGATACATACTATTGGCAGAATCACGCCCCGCCCGATGAATGGCTGGGTTGAAAGGCGTATATTCCCCGGCGCCTATCCCCCTACGATCGGAGAAATGATGCAAATATTCGAGCCGAGTCGGTTCTCGGTAACTGACATTGAAAATTTGCGGCTTCATTACTCAAAAACCCTGGAGCAATGGTCGCAACGCTTTGAGCAAAATAAAGATCGGGTCGAAGCGATGCTGGACAAAAAATTTATAAAGTCCTGGCGACTATACCTGGCCGGCTCTATAGCGGCATTTAACGTGGGTAACCTGCAACTGTTCCAGGTTGTGTTCACTCATGCCGAGAATAATGAATTACCCTGGTCGAGGGCTCATCTTTATGCTGAGATTACGGAGCAGGAAACAGAGCGGGAGTCGTCCATTGCGTCAGGTTGATGTGTTAATTGTCGGCGGCGGCCCCGCGGGCTCAACGCTGGCATACAATCTCGCCAAATCAGGGCTCAGCATCATAATAATGGATAAAGCAACTTTTCCACGGCAAAAGGTATGCGCGGGCTGGGTAACTCCTGCGGTGATGCAAGAGTTAGAAGTCGATACGCAGGATTATGCTGAGGGTAATATACTGCAGCCGATTTACGGTTTTCGTATCGGTCAACTCGGTCAGAAACTGGTTGAATCTCAATACACCGGCGAACCAGTCAGCTACGGCGTCCGTCGTATAGAATTTGATAACTACTTACTGCAGCGCTGTGACGCTGAATTGATGACCGGTACCGCGTTCGACAGTATGGAGAAAACCGGGCAGGGCTGGGTTGTCAATCATTTGATCGAAGCAAAACTGGTGGTGGGTGCGGGTGGGCACTTTTGTCCCGTCGCCCGCGCTATTGGATCCAAAGGCATCAGTGAGTTAGCCGTGGCAGCCAAGGAAATCGAGTTTGAAATGAATACGGAACAAAAAGCCAACTGTAAAATCGATGGGCAAATACCGGAATTGTATTTTACCCCGGACCTGAAAGGTTATGGCTGGATATTTCGTAAAGGTGATTATCTCAATATCGGACTCGGTCGCGAAGATAAACACAAACTATCCGGTCATGTAAAAGCATTCTGCCGTTATTTGAAAGAAAATGACCGGATACCCCAGGATATACCGGAAAAATTCCACGGACATGCCTACCTGTTATACCGGCATTCGATACGCCCTGTGGTCGAAGACAATGTTTTGTTAATAGGCGATGCTGCCGGTCTTGCCTACCCGCAAAGCGGCGAGGGCATCAGGCCTGCGGTGGAATCTGCGATGCTGGCGGCGAAGGTAATAACGTCCTGCGAGGGCAAATATCGACTGCCACGGTTACAGGCTTATTTCAACGAACTCGAAAATCGATTTGGTAAGCGTCAACCTGAAGCGGATTTGATGCAACGATTGCCGATGGGAGTAAAACAATTAATTGCCGGGCAATTGTTGAAAACCCGTTGGTTTACCAGGCATATTGTTGCCGATCGCTGGTTTCTGCAATCGCAGCAGGAACCCCTGGCTCAAAGTCCCTGACTATTGATATATCTGTATATCGTTTCGACTTCTCTCTTGCCCACATTTCCCTAAATTCCGATCCCTTCGTGCAATATGCGGGTTAATTACATTCCAAACACAACTCAATCAATAAAAACAAAAAAACCAGGACACCAGTAATAGAGCAACTACCTGGTGCCTGGTTTAAAGTTACAACCGAAGAGCGCGTGTAACACTAATCCCAGTTGAGCGCACCACCTGTTTGATACTCGGTGACGCGTGTTTCAAAAAAATTCTTTTCCTTCTTCAAGTTAGCCTGTTCATCGAGCCAGGGCAGGGCATTTTCTGCACCCGGGAACGGAATCACATGATTCAGTTTGTTGGCGCGACGATTGGCGATATAACGGAATTGAGCGATATGATCAGCAGCACTATATCCGAGGATTGGTTCGGGTAGAAGAAAATCTGCATACTGATTTTCTGCAGCTTCGGCCTCTTCCCACATGTGCTGGATGATCTTCGGATCGAGCTTGACATTTTCTTCTTGAATAATCTGGTTGCAAACTCTGATGCCAAACGACGCATGCAATACTTCATCGCGCATAATGTATTGTAATTGTTCGGCACTGCCTTTCATCAATCCGCGACGTTGCAATGCGAAGATTGGGCTAAAGCCGTTATAGAACCAGGTACCCTCAAAAACGCCCGCAAAAAACGTGTAGGCGAGAACAAAATTCTCTAATTCATCACGATCGTTGAGATCAATATTAGCGCGTAGCACCGAGGAGAGCCGTTGATTACATAACTGAATTTTATGGTGAATTTCCGGTACAACTCGGTAGCGATTGTAGATTTCACCCTGATCCAGACCGATAGTTTCGATACAATGTTGATAGGTCCAGGTATGCACAGCTTCTTCATAAACCTGGCGTGCCTGGTAAATTTGCAATTCGGGGGCGGTCATCTTTTCCATCACCGCAAGGCCAATATTGCGCATTGCGAGAATGTCCGAGGTGGTCAGGTAGGACAGTACGTTTTCATAAACATGACGTTCTTCCAGGGTTAACTTGTGCTGGTAATCATGCACATCCTGGGTCATGTTGATGTCAAGCGGCGTCCAGTGATTTTTGTTCGCATTTAAAAAATATTCCCAGGCCCAGGGGTACTTAAAAGGCGCAAGCTGGTTGATATCGGCTAGCCCATTGACCACACGTTTGTCATCGGCGTTGATCGGCTTGGCCGCCACCGGGTTAATAATCGGTCTTTGAATATTGTCGGATTCGTCTTTAACCCCCGGAACCTGACGGAGGTCAAGACCAACAGGCCCATTACCAATAGACCCGTTGGCCGACTCGGCACTGGTGGTAACTGAAGCCTCGGGATTTGGTTCGGGCATTCTTGGTGCTGGCGGCGCTAAGGGGTCATCCCAGTTAAGCATGGTGATCTCCAGTTTTCATATTATTGTTAGTACCGAATAAGCTGATTACTGACATGCTTCACATTCCGGGTCGAGGATAGAACAAACTTTCGGTTGGGACTCTACGGGCACGCTTTCAGACGTATGGGTGGCCGATTTTTCTACCGCTGTGGCACCGAGGGAACGCAGGTAATAAGTGGTTTTCAATCCTCGTGCCCAGGCCAATTTATACAGATTGTCGAGTTTTTTACCGGAAGGTTCGGCCATATACAGATTCAGAGACTGGCCCTGATCAATCCACTTTTGACGCCTCGAGGCAGCCTCGACCAGCCAGCACGAATCAATCTCAAATGCAGTGGAATATATCTGCTTTAAATCTTCTGGTACGCGATCAATGCTCTGTACGCTACCATCGTAGTATTTCAGGTCGTTTACCATCACATCGTCCCAGATATCTCGCGCTTTCAGGTCGTCCACCAGGTAAGGGTTGACTACGGTAAATTCGCCCGAGAGATTGGATTTTACGAACAGATTCTGGTAAATCGGCTCGATCGACTGGCTCACCCCACAGATATTTGAAATAGTAGCCGTCGGGGCTATGGCCATGGTATTAGAATTACGCATGCCTATACTCATGACACGCTGGCGTAGACTATCCCAGTTCATGCGCGAGCTTTCGTCCTGTTGTAGATAGTCACCGCGTGCGGCTTTCAGATTGGCGATAGAATCGATGGGTAAAATGCCCTGGCTCCAGAGTGACCCCTGGTAACTGGAATAGGTTCCACGTTCTTCAGCGAGCCGAGTCGAAGCCTGGATTGCATAGTAACTAACTGCTTCCATCGACTGATCGGCAAATTCGATGGCTTCTTCCGAGGTATAGGACAGGTGTTGCTTATAAAGCGCATCCTGGAAACCCATGATGCCGAGTCCAACCGGACGGTGACGCAGATTAGATGTTCTGGCTTGCTGCACGCTGTAATAGTTGTAATCGATTACGTTATCGAGCATACGCATCGCGGTGTTGATGGTTTTTTCCAGCTTTTCCAGATTCAAGCCATTTTCGTCGACGTGTTGTGGCAGGTTGACCGATCCCAGGTTACATACGGCTATTTCAGTATCCGAGGTATTCAGGGTGATTTCGGTACACAGATTAGAAGAATGCACCACGCCGGAATGCTGCTGTGGTGAGCGAATATTGCATGGGTCCTTGAATGTCACCCACGGGTGACCGGTTTCAAATAACATGCCGAGCATCTTGCGCCATAGATCGACTGCTGCAATTCGGCGGAAAGATTTGATCTCGCGCCGATCAGCCCTGGCCTCGTGGGCAGCGTAAGCGGTTTCGAACTCGAGTCCGTACAAATCGTGTAAATCGGTTACTTCATCGGGTGAAAATAACGTCCACTGCTGTTCCTCGGCAACCCGCTTCATGAACAGATCCGGAATCCAGTTAGCGGTATTCATATCGTGCGTACGGCGGCGTTCCTCACCGGTATTTTTACGCAGGTCGAGAAAATCTTCGATATCCAGGTGCCAGGTTTCGAGGTAGGCGCACATGGCGCCTTTGCGTTTGCCACCCTGGTTCACCGCTACCGCGGTATCGTTAGCAACTTTGAGGAATGGCACCACACCCTGCGACTTGCCATTGGTGCCTTTAATGTGCGATCCCATAGCACGCACCTGTGTCCAGTCATTGCCGAGACCACCGGCGAATTTCGATAACATGGCGTCGTCTTTGATGGCGCTGAAAATGCCATCCAGGTCGTCTGGGACTGTCGTCAGATAACAACTCGATAATTGTGGCCGCAGGGTACCCGAATTGAACAAGGTGGGCGTGCTGCTCATGAAATCAAACGAAGACAGCAAGCGATAGAACTCAATGGCTCGTTCTTCACGATGGACTTCGTTAATTGCCAGACCCATGGCGACACGCATAAAGAAAGCCTGGGGCAATTCGAAGCGTGTGTCGTGATAGTGAATGAAATAACGATCGTACAGGGTTTGTAAACCCAGATAGTTGAACTGAAGATCGCGTTCCGATTTCAACTCCATACCTAGCTTTTTCAGGTCATATTTCAGTAGTTCTTTATCGAGTAATTCGAGTTCGGTTGCCTTTTTTATGTAATGCTGGAAATAATCAGGGTAGCGCTGCCCCATTTCCTCATAAGTGGCGGTAGGGGCGCCATCATTGATAAAGGTCAGCGATTCGGTGCGCAAACCATCGAGTAGTAAACGTGCGGCGACATTAGAATACTCCGGTTCGTGATCGATCAATCCACGAGCACTCATGATAAGCGTTGGGCTGACATCTTTCGCAGGGACACCGTCGAACAAATTTTTCATAGTGTCGGCATACACCCGTTCCGGGTTGGCGCTCTCCAGACCGATACAGGATTCATCGATAATGGTTTTCAGGCGAGTAGTATCGAGTGGAATAGTACTGCCGTCCTTGAGTTTGATATTCAGACCGATAATTTCATCTGCATCCGGGGCTTCAGGCCCATCGATGCGTTCCTGCGCCCTGGCGTTTGCTCGTTCCTCACGATATAGCACGTAAGCGCGGGCAATCTTCTGATCACCGTTGCGCATCATTGCCAGTTCAACCTGGTCCTGAATATCCTCGATGTGGAAGGTGCCACCGTCGGGTTGGCGACGCGTCAGGGTCTCGACTACCATGTCGGTCAACTTCGCTACTGTTTCGTGAACACGGCTCGATGCAGCGGCCTGTCCGCCTTCAACTGCAAGAAAAGCCTTGGTCATCGCCACGGCTATTTTGTTCTTGTCAAATCCGGTTAACTTGCCATTACGACGCACTACGTTGTAGTTCGTACTTAGCGAGGTTTTCTGCTCATCGGCTACCACGTTGAGCTGTTTTGCTACGATTTCAGGCGCCTGAGTGAGAGGAGATTCAATGTTTTGCATTTAAATTTTGATCCGTGATATCAATTTTTAACCCGGTTAGAAGAAAGTTTTTTCTTCATCTGAATTCTTGGGTCAATATAAAGCCAGTTACTGCTTTTTTTGTGAACAATGTCACTTTTTCCAGGTAGTGCTTATTCAGGTTCAATTTCACTCAACAATTTTTCCTGCAACTTCTTCCCCGTTAACAGTTAAAGTAGTTTATAACTGTTAATACCAAGTGATTGTATTATTAAGAAACTGAGATGCCTTTACCCCGTATTATACTCTCGTTTCCTATTACCTGATTATAGTCCCCAAAACCGTAAAACACAATATAATGTGTTTTATATGAAGGTCAAGTACATTATATTGTGTATGAGTCTGTGGACTGGCTGGGAGCAACCTGTGGATAAAGTTGTACAAGCCGATACTGGATGGCGCCAATAAAGGCTTTCCATCGAGCGAGTTTGATTTCAGCATTTCCATGCAGATCAAAAAATGTAATTAAACTAAAGTTGGTATAAAAAAATTCAATATTTATGTCCAAACACGACGAAAATTTTTCAGGTGGGCCACAGTTCAGATTAGGTATAGATCTGGGTGGTACGAAGACCGAAGTGGTGGTTCTGGACGATAATTTTCAACCAGTCTACCGCAAGCGGGTGGCAACGCCCTCGCACAATTATGGGGAAATTTTGGATTTAATTACCGATCTAGTGGATGACGCGAAAAAATCATTGCAGGCACGACCGACTGTCGGTATCGGGACTCCTGGAGCCATCTCTCCGGTTTCCGGTTTTCAGAGAAATTCAAATACTACCTGCATGAACGGTGAGGCATTTAAGACTGATATCGAGCGGCGTTTGAAATCCGAGGTGAAGATTGAAAACGATGCCAACTGTTTTACTTTGTCTGAAGCGTTGACAGGCGCAGGGAAGGGGTATTCTGTCGTGTTTGGGGTGATACTGGGAACCGGAACCGGCGGTGGGATAGTGGTGAATCAAAAATTGCTCAGTGGCCCGAACGCGATTGCCGGTGAATGGGGGCACAACCCCTTGCCCTGGAAAACCGAAGCCGACGGATCAACGATATGTTATTGCGGTAAAGAAGGCTGTATCGAGACATTTATTTCGGGCAGTAGTCTGGCGCGCAATTTTGAAAAACGTAACGCAGTGATTTTGAGTAGCGAGGAAATTGTTCACGGAGCCAGCAATGGTGAAAAGAACTGTGAACTGGCAATGGAGCTTTATTTTGACCAGTTAGCCAGGGCTTTGGCCCATGTAATCAACATCCTCGACCCGGATGCGATTGTACTGGGGGGAGGTATGTCAAATATTGAAGGGATTTACCAACAAATCCCCCCGCGACTTGCCGACTATGTTTTTTCAGATTGTGTCGAAGCCCCGATACTGCCGGCATTGCACGGCGATGCGAGTGGCGTTTTTGGTGCGGCCATGCTGTAAGCCCAACGGACTCCCCACCCGCATATTGCATGAAGGGAACGAAGTTCAGGTACAAACTGTATTTTTCAAATATCAGAGAATTTTCTCCTAAATCTTTGAATTAATAAATAAATATCATAAGTAGCCACCGCCTTCGTACAATATGCGGGCTAATTCAATACCAGAGTTGCCAGTCCGAGAAATGCGATAATTCCAATTACATCGGTAAAGGTAGTCAGAATAACACCGCCAGCAATTGCAGGATCAATACCGAACTGGCGCAGCAAGATTGGGATGACGGCGCCGGCAAAGGCACCCGCAATCAGGTTTACGATTAAGGCAAAACCGATAATGGCGCCAATGTTAAAGTTTTCAAACCAGATGATAGAAAACGATGCGACTACCAGTGCCCATATCAGGCCGTTGAGTATCCCGATAGAAATCTCTTTTTTTATCAATGACTTATAGTTTGAACTACCTAATTGACCGAGAGCGAGTCCGCGTATCGCCAGCGTCAGGGTTTGTGAGCCGGCGACCCCGCCCATGCTCGGTACGATGGTAATCAGAATTGCGAGCGCCACCACCTGTTCGAGTATGTCTTCGAAAAAACCGATCACACCGGCGGCAAGAAAGGCAGTTAGCAGGTTAATTCCCAGCCAAAGCCCCCGTCGTTTGGCACTGGTCAGAGCCGGAGAAAACATATCTTCCTCATCGTCGAGACCGGCCATGCTCATGATCGAGCTTTCGCCTTCATCGCGTATGACATCCACCACGTCATCGATCGTGATTCGACCGATTAATTTATGCTGCTCGTCGACAATCGGCGCGCTGACGAGGTCATAGTTTTCAAATTCGCGGGCAACCTCAGTGTCTGATAGATGAACGTGCATTGCGCTGACGTCAGTACGCATTATATTCTTTACCTGCACATCAGGATCGTTAGTCAATAAATCACGTAAATACAAAGCACCCAGATAATGGTCGTGACGGTCGGTAACGAATAGCTGGTCGGTGTGATCAGGCATTTCGCCACGGATACGCAGATAGCGCAAAACAACATCCAGAGTCACATCTGCTCGAATCGTGATCTGGTCGACGTTCATTAGTCCGCCGGCTGTATCATCGCTGTAGGACAATACCGACTCAAGCTTTTCGCGTTTTTGCGCATCCAGAGTATGCAGGATGTTGACCAGTTTTTCGGTCGACAGAGAAAGAATAATATCGGCCTGGTCATCTACGTCAGGCAGGGTTTCGATTATTTCCGCAATTTCTGCTGAACTGAATTCCTTGAGTTTGTTATCGCGTACCTCGTCACAAGTTTCGAGTAAAACGGCACCAAGCTGCTCAGATTCTATTTGCGGCCAGACAAGATCACGTTGTTGAGAGGGCAGGGAATCTAGCAAATTGGCGATTTGAGCAATATTGGTATCTTCTAGAACTTTCGATATGGCATCACTGTCATCGGCGGCTAAAGCCAGCGCAATGTCCAGGCGTAACTGTTCGATATCGTCTTCAATCATGAGGCTGATTGTCGGTTAAATTCAGAGAGTGTACCAGACAGTTCTGTATCTGAAAGTTCAGGCGATTTTCAAGACAAGCGGGGAAATAGCTAGATAAAATTTATTCGGCTTCATCGAACCGATTATTAATGAGCTGAATTAACGATTCCAGGCAGTCTTGCTCGTCACTGCCGTCGACTTCCAGCACTACTTCGGTACCCTTGCTCGCCGCCAGCATCATCACACCCATGATACTCTTGGCGTTTACCCGATTGCCTTGCTTGTCTATAAATACATCGCTTTCGAACTGGCTTGCCTTACTTACCAGTTTAGAGGCGGCACGGGCGTGTAACCCGAGCTTGTTGATAATGGTAATGTTTTCAGAAATCATTTTTATGATATAGCCTTAGAATAAAAGCTATCCTTGTACAATTCCTTTTGATTATGCGTAATAATCAACGAGCCGACGGTCATTCAAGATCCCGGTGATGCACCGAAGCATTGTATTTGCTTTTCTGCAATTCACTTGTGATTTTCTCGACCAGATAAACCGATCGGTGTCGCCCGCCAGTACAGCCAATCGATATCGTCATATAACTCCGGTTTTCTTCCTTGAAATACGGAATCCAGGTCTGCAAAAAATCATTAATCGACTGGGACATGGAATTAACCTCGGCAAAACTCTCTAAATATCGTATCACCGGTTTATCTCTGCCGGTGAGTGATGCGAGTTCTGTTTCCCAATGTGGATTGGGCAGGCAGCGAACATCAAATACATAATCGGTATCGGCGGGTAGACCATGCTTGAACCCGAACGACTGGATCAAAATAGACAGATCCTTGCCGGTATTTGGCAACAGCCGTGTGACGATGGTATGTCGAAGTTCATGCACGTTAAACGTCGATGTATCAATTTTAAGATCGGCCCCGGCATTAATATTACTCAGCAGGTTTCGCTCCAGCTCTATTACTTCGACGAGCGGTAAACCTTGCTTTGACAATGGATGTTTACGCCGGGTTTCGCTGAAGCGGCTTAATAGTTTATTGATATTCGAGGTTAGGAAAAGAACCTCGACCGAGATATCTCTCGATCTTATCTGATCGATAATTTCTTCGAATCGATCCATGTCTTCGACACCACTCCTGGCATCGATTGCGACCGCGATTAACTCATATAGCGCTGGTTTCGAATGCGTCATCTTATCGATAAAATCAGGCAATAAGCCGACAGGTAAATTATCAACACAAAAGAAGCCGGAATCTTCCAGGGTATGTAATGCGACCGTTTTGCCGGAGCCCGAGAGGCCGCTAACGATGACTAGTTTCATCCGCTGGAACCTGCGTTTGGGGAGCTGGGATTAATTATAACGATGGTTGATTCTCCCTGAAGCTTGATTTCACAATCGAGGCCGATTTCCTCGGGTGCAAAAGTTGGTTGTAGATTCTGTTGGTACTGATGGAGAAATTCGCGAGTTTCTAACGTGGGTATCATTGCTCGGCCGAATCAATGATACGCGCCACTTCTTCACCGGAGTCGGCTTTTCGAATGGCGTCGCATATCTCAGTTTGCGAGAAAATTTTTGCCAGCGACGACAAGATTGCTAAATGTTCATCGGTTGCTTTTTCAGGAATTATAATGGTAAAAACAAGATCAACCGGTTGATCATCCGGTGCTTCAAAATTGACTGGCTGGTCGAGTCGGATGAAACAGGCAATTGTCGTGTCGAGGTTTACCAGGCGGGCGTGGGGTATCGCAAAGCCCTTGCCTAAACCAGTGCTGCCGAGCCGCTCTCGATCGAGTAAATTGTTATAGAGCTTTGGTTGGGAAAGACCAAATTGAGAAGCAATAGTGTTGGCGATAAATTCGAGAAGTCTTTT
>Ga0255051_10000132_pt1 | contig 26939 bp, 29 predicted proteins | sample JV7_2_9_MG_FD_181719 | JGI IMG/M metagenome (GOLD analysis project Ga0255051, IMG submission 181719) | Seawater microbial communities from Jervis Inlet, British Columbia, Canada - JV7_2_9 | ecosystem: Environmental > Aquatic > Marine > Inlet | place: Canada: British Columbia | collected 2016-10-06
GGATCGACTAGCAAATACTCTTCTTCAATGCCAATCGTAAAGCTTGGGTCTTGGTATGAACTCATGGATCGAGTATAGGGATTTCGTTTGCCAGTGTCACTTGTTGGTCAAGGTGCGATCTGCCACTAAAAATGTAGAATCTGATTTCCCGAAAGCAGACACTGAAAATGGTTCCTAATGGGTCTGAGAACGGCACAAAGTGGGCGAAATAAAGTTACAGAACTACAACTAAGTTTCAGTAGTCCATGTTCCCCAGATTTCAACCATATTACCCTTAATGGTGATAATAGAGTGAAATTCACGTTTTTAAATTAAATCTCATTGTTAAGGTGACCTAATTCCCTGGATGAAACAAGTTGATGACCTAAAATCATAATGAATGGTTCCATAAAGGGTACGTGTTACTCGTTGGGGCATGTTTGAAGTTTTTGGGAGATCGATATGTTTAACTGGTTATTACCGAATAGGGGGAAAGGTACTTCTGTCATTGGTGAATTGGCGATGAGAGCAACCATTGCTTATAAACTCAGAAAGTACAATGCTGATGAAGATACGACAATCTCCAAATTTTCCTTGGCAGATGACGAAAAAAAAACAAAGGCAACAGGAAGGTTGACGCGGGTAAAGAAAAATGATGTTTGGAGTCAAGCAAATCCCCGTGAAACTGGCAAATGGAAGAAAGAAAATCGTTGATAGTTAAAGATAGCTAGGGGCTTACCTTGCAGAAGAAATACTGACCATTAACGGCGGGCACACAACATGCCGCCACCATAGGCCATCAAATGACCGCAGAGGGTCGGAAACCGGAAGTTTATTTACAGTCTCCTTCTTGCTACTCCTTCTGTTCAGCCTGGATGCGCTCATAAATTTCTTCACGATGTACCGCAATTTCCCTGGGCGCGTTGATACCCACCCTGACCTGATTACCTTTAACTCCAAGTACGGTGACCGTGACCTCATCACCCACCATTATAGTTTCTCCGATTCGCCTGGTTAATATCAGCATGTTAACTTCTCCCAACTAAGATAAGTTTATATTGAAATGAATTGGAGGGGTGTAATAGACGCTTAGATATGCAATTTTCCCGATTGGCGCGTTAAAATAATCTAAAGGCGTGCGAAGCCTATTTATCGAAATAGCAAAAGCGTCAGGATGGTAAATAATAGAAGGACAAGTAGGCCCTCGAATATCCACCAATTCAGAGCAAGACCAACCGGCCAGGAACGGACACTAGGATAAAAGATTAGGTATTATTCGATCGAGCCAGCTTAATATACGATACTCAGAATTAAGTGGCTGCCCCATTATACTTTTAAGCGTTTTATTCTGGTTGGCCTTCGAGGGCTTTGTTGCGCGCCCGGCGTGATTTCTCTAGGCCCTGGTAGGTGACGTAATACTTGTAAATATTGCGTATGTAGGAAGCCGGTTCGCCGCTCACCACCCGGTACATGCCAATCTCGACATTGCCGAACCAGCGGTTGGGATCGAACCCCAGTTTTTTTGCATGCCTGCGCGCCCGTTTCATATTGCCCGGCCCGGCGTTGTATGCGGCGAACGAGAACAGCACCCGGTCGAGCGGAGAAATCGTCTCGTTCGAGTAGTATGTCTGCCGCAGCCAGTTCAGATATTTTACCCCGGCATGGATATTGTTCTCCAGTGTCGAAACATCGGGGATGCCGACCGCCTTGTCCGCTGCGGTGCTGGGCATTAATTGCATGACGCCCACCGCACCCGCCGGGCTCCGCTTGCTCTGGTCGAAGTGCGATTCCTGGTAAGCCTGAGCGGCAATGATCAACCAGTCGAATTCATACTGGGCGGCGTATCGTTTGATGATTTCGATGGTTTCCTCGTAACGCTTGCGGTCCTTGCTAGCCAGCGCGTTCTTGAGCCATCGGGTGTTACCGAGGTAGCGTTTCAGCACAATGTTGCCAAGCAGGCTACCTTTTTTAACCGTCTTGCCGAATGCGGTGATCGACTTCATCAAGCCGGGACTGTTCTTGCGAATGGCCCAGGCAATCTGATTGCCGGAATGTACTGACAAATCACGGTGAACCTTAATCTTGTCGAAAACCTGTTCCCAGAAGGTTGCCTTGTGGCTGTCGACGGTGATAGCTTTAGTCACTCCGGCATTGACCATGTCCAGCAGATCGTAGTCCTCAAGATTTTCGTCCGCCTCGATGACGGGAATCGGCTTTTTGCCCTGTATCTTGCGCTCGGCATTCAACGCCTGCAAATGCTCGAAGTAGCTGCTGGATCGGCGCACATAGAGCCCCGATTTCACGAGATCATCGAACGAGCCGATATTTTTCGCGGCGGGCCCGGTAATCACGAGCTCGTCGACGTTCGGGTGCAACGGAGGGCCGAAATCGACCAGATTCTGCCTGGCGGGCGTGATCGTGAGGTTACCCATGACGATGTCGCCGCGACCGTTGATCAGACCAGGTATTAGTTCATCGCGCCCCACCGGAATCACGACGACGGTGGGTGATCGTACACGCCCTATCTCCTCGGCGAGGTGATCCTCGAACAATTTGGCCAACTCGGCGACCATGCCTTTTTGCTTCGCGCCGTCGAAACTGAAGAAGAGGGGATTGTGGACGGTCAGGATGCGAAGGAATCTGCGCTCAGTAATGCCATCGAGATCTCCGCTCCATGGCTCGTTTGCGTGCGCAATAATCTCGTCTTGCTGGCCGGACGCAGCAAGGACAGGTCCGCCCGAGAACAGGACCGGGAGCAGGGCGAGCAAACCAATGACAGTCGATAGGAAACGCATTTGAAAGAAGCATCGCAAGTGCAGGCGGGCCAGTCAAGAGTGGTGGTTCCCCTGAAAAGGATTAGGATCAATTCAAATTTACGTTATGGCACACATGTGGCTGAACATTATGGCTTCAGATCTGCCGGGTACACTTGAAGAATTTTATATGGCTGCTAAAGCTCAGCTCGCTTTGTTTCAGGCTAAAATGATTCCTGCCCAAATAGCAGGGGCACAAAAATTAACCCGAGAATGTGTTGCGAAAAACTACAGGGGCACTGAACACACATGCCTAACGAGCGCTTGCGGCCGGACAAAGCGCCAGCTACGGGGAGGTGTTAAGTATCTCAGTTGGGCACTCTCCCGCCTCTCACTATAATTTCCCTAGTTGATCTACGTCAAGAATAAACATGTTAGGTCGAGTAGTGTTCTTTTCAGCCACTGCCAGCCATGTTGGTAATAAAATACCGGGCCAATTCTTTCCAGATATCATCGGGGTGTTCTCGGGCTATAATCGACAAGTCAGCACGAAACTTGTGAATGATTATCGAAAAAATAACGCATAATATTAATATCGCTATGATCTGTGGTATCCGCCCAATTAACCCCCTGATGCTAATCAGATCCGAAATAAATCTTTTGAGTGCTCTGGAAATGACGATCTCCTAAGATTTGCCTTCCTCGGCTAACACTCCAAATTAGCAACCATACTCGTACTATTCGACAGTACGGAAAATACTATCCAGGCTTATAAACTTCATACACTACCGAACCAGGAGCTTCAGGGGCTATGTCTAGAAGCCTTCCACCTATTTCCGAACTTATCGATTCACCTGCCGCTTCGGCATCATCTCTTGACTCCCAGAGACTAAATGATCCGTACTCATCCTCGTTTGCACTAATGATAAAATGAACACTGACAAACCCTTGCAGAGATTTCATAAATCCGAATACGTGATCAGCCAAAGCCTCAACCTCTGAACGCCGGTCAGGATTAGCTTTGAATCTAAAATAACGAGCGTACATATGCGTTTCCCCCTTAGTTATCGATGTAATTCTTATTGACTAGCAACTAATATTACCATTTGAACAAACCAGTGATACTAAGAAATTTAATTTTTTTCGTGATTAGATCGCTCATGGATTTGGGTGGTGAGGTCGTACAAGATAATCGAGTACCAAATTCAGTCCGCCAAGGGGCGGTAAACTACAACACCTAACCGCAAATCAGGGTAGGGTATTTACTCGTAAGTAATTGATTCTTAGCAAAATCAATATTGTATGGTGTTGACTGGCTAAGACTTAAAATCCCTCGGTAGAAATACCGCGCCGGTTCGATTCCGGCCCCAGTACCAATTATAAGGAGCTGATAAATAAGGTAATAATTGAATAATTCGCTAATATATTTGTTAGCCGAACATGGCTAGTAATTGACATTTAGTCCATAGTTAGTCCAGTACGTCGCAACACGTAACAATATTTATGGATAATTGATATTCGCTGTTGACAGGCGAGAAATAACTGGTCGTGTGAAATCAAAAAATCCAGAGTTAACGATATCGTGAAATTGATAGCGGACACTGGTGGAATAAATTCAATATTCGCTTATCGACACGAAACAGACAACGGTGGCATAGCCGGGATTAATTTCAGGTGGGGTTCAAGTCGCCGGTGAATTAGCCGCAGAATACGTTCGTGCGGAACTACATAACGAACAAGCACTGCTACCAGGGTATCAGATACTCTGGAAAAATTTTCAGTTCAAACACAAACCTGAACAAGTAGACCTCATAGCAGATCACCAGAATATATACGGTACAAAAGGCCCGCAGCAGGTGCTCTACTCTAAAGGGCCCGAAAAACTTTCGCCGCGCTGTAGTAACCAGAATTACCACGGAAATCGCCGTGATCCCAATTTTGACGATCACAAACCTGTCCACACCCAGTTCCAATATCGATGCCATGATGGCATTTGCTTCAGTGGCGCCAGCATTGAGTAAATTCAGGGTGAAAAGCGCATCGATGCAACTGAGCAGTAAAACGCCCAATGCGAGATACAAAATGTGTGGCTCATGCCAATCGAACAAAAAATGATGTTCATCGGCTGCCCGCTGACTGGATCGGCGTCGAGGATGGAAATTGCCGTACAGGAAAGCCCGAAAAACACCAACACGTCGATTGACAGCGTGGCGTCTTTCTGCGTACACGCTAGATGCCGCTCCCTTGTTGCCGGTTAACTGCTCTGGTACAAGATTTTCCGATTGATCTGGATCAATCTTATCCGAATTAACTGCTTCGAATCGATTTGAACGGGAATTCTGTGCCATGGAAACCTTAGCTTTAGCTTTTTAGCATTATCCAGTTATCGTACGTGTGCAGTCAACCGAAAAAAATTAACTCAGTTGGCAATTTACTCGCCAGGGACTACTTGGTGCCCTGTGCGGATTTCCGTAACAGGAAACTTCATCGTAACCTGCCGACAATAACGGACGTTGAAAGGTTTTACCTGAACTTCCGAGAACGGCCGATTCTGTTGAAAAACTCGATGATTAGAAGGTAGGTTTTGTAGCTCTGAATCTCGCTAAGGGTAAGGTAATTTTGATCAGCCACTTTTAATGTGGATTTTGATCTGGCATTGAATACATTACTTTTATTTCGACATCATAGGCATAAAGAAAATTGATCGCCTGTAGCGAGCGCGTGTACCTTATTGTTTCCTTTTTGAGTTAACGATGAGCTAAAACTCTCTCTTAGGCAATCAGACTATTCTGTCCAACTGGGGCTGACGGGGTACAATCAAAGGATGCTTAGTTATTCTTCGCTCCCTGGTCAATCCACTTGCCGATGAATTCAATTTGTCTCGGTGTTAGCTCATCTTCTCGCCCCTTGGCTAACCCTTCATCATGATGTGGTGGCATTTGAATCTTGGGGTCAACCTTGTGAGCGATGAGGCGGTATAACGTGCTTGATTCACTGTTACCGGGTACAATAACTGGGCCATATTTTGTTCCTTGCATAACGCTGTCATAGGTTTGCACGTTAAATCCACTGGCAGAGGACCCCTCACCACTGCCATCGTGGCAAGCCAAACAGTTAGCAACCAGGATGGGTTTAATATCTTTATTAAAACTGACTGGTAGGCTACAACCGACATTAAAAAAAGGGATGGCGGTAAATACTATAATACTACGTATGCGGGTCTTCATGTCTTTACCCTCCGAATCACAGATGGGCTATGACCTGCTTGCTGCAACCTAAATATACGAAGGCCATAAAGCCTGAAGTGATGTAATGTGTGAATTTTATACGACTCTAAACTACTCTTTATTGATATAGATCAACTTTAAAATAACTCTGATGTAATGGAGAGCGGGGGATTCAAAGCCTTTGCCGCAAATATTTTCCGATGCTCTCTATTATCCAGTCTAAATAAGAGCAAATAGGCTTTGCTACCGGGTATCAAATTTAGTCCGCCAAAAGGCAGTAAGCGCCAACAAACAACAACATTTAGACCGCAGGGGGGGAGGTAAGTCTTTGATTTAGAGTACTATCGGTACCGATCTTATTGGACAGGCAAGATTTAGAACACCATGGTAGAAATACTGTACCGGTTCGATTCCGGTCCCGGGCACCGTTTAGATATAGATCGGGGTCAAGCGACCGGTTCTACATTAAGTAATTGCTGCGAATATTTTGTAGCAATATTTCTGCCGTTGTGTTTGCTTACGTATAATGCCTTGTCAGCTTTTTTTCTGATTTCGTCTATTTCTTCTGAGTCTTCCGGATAGCATGCTACTCCGATACTGAGCGTTGATGACACTCGGGCCCCATCGGCATTTATTGTGGTATTTTCAACAGCTATTCTGATTCTCTCAGCGACATCAATTGCTTTTCCATCATTTGTATCGGGTAACATAACCACAAATTCGTCACCACCATATCGCGCTAATATATCCGTCTCTCGGAGCGAGTCCTTAATCACTTGTGAGATGGATACTATTAATTTATCACCAACATCATGGCCATATTTATCATTAACCGGCTTAAGGTAATCTGCATCCAACATCATAATCGCAAATGGTCTTGTGTAACGAATCGCCTTCTTTACCTCCATTGATAACTCACTGTTAAATGCCCGCCTGTTTTTAAGGCCTGTCAATTCGTCTGTATCAGACAACAGTAACAATTCCTCACGGGCATATTCGACATCTGCCGCCAATAGCGTGGTTACATAACCTACCAACAGAATAGGGGCAAACAGGACCATTATTTCACCAAAGTCGGCAAATGAAAAAGTGCTCGTTTCGTAGACAGCTTGTCCCAGGAAAAAATAAACGGCGGTGATTAGAAGGAATTCCAGTAATGTTATAATTTTACCCAGCGTCAACGCACTGACAATAATAACAAGGATGTAGAGGTTAAGTAGCGGGCTATTTATGCCACCTGTATTATAGGCACACCAGGTGATGAAGATAATCATTGCCCATGTCTCGATAGCAAGTTTCCAGTGGGTTTCTTCGGTGAACAACTTGGAGTATCTAAAGGAGATAACAAATGAAGCAAACAAAATCATTGCTAAAATGAGTCCCCACTCATCGGTTATTACTGCAGAGGGGACGACAAAATAGAGTAACACAAGGATTAACAGCAACCATTCAAGCTCGGCTATTGTTCTGGAAAACCCTTTTAGTTCAATTTGTAAAAACTTCGGCATATGAGAAAACCCTGGGAGCATTTATCCTTTAACTTTAAGATTTTTTAAAACCTTATCAAAATTGTAGTATAAAACTGATAGAACTGGGGTCAGATCACAGATTTAGCTAATATAGTTTCAGGCCTTACTATTGATACCCCTCTGGTCATATAAGAACCGTAAAGTAAGAGTCAATAGGTGATCCAGTGGAAGCCCAGTTCCAGAAATAACTACTTATCCAAAAAAAGAAGATGGAAAAGAAACAGGGCAAGGTAAACTAGTCGGATTTATCGGTCGACACGGAATTTTGAATTAGTAGACTTTATGAAACCAGTTACCCAGGAAACATCGTGGAAAAACCCTATCAACAATGGATACGTTTTCTCTACGGACCATTTTTCAAAGTCATCGGTTTTTTTTACCGTACCTATAAAACCAATCGAGACTGGGTTGATAGTCTGAAATCACGGGAATGGGTATCTTCTTTTATCAAATATGCCGCAGTTATCATTCTCATAGGCTGGTTTTTTATCTGGTATTTTGCCCCGGAAGGCAGTAGTGACCGATTGGTAGAGGAGGTGCAAGATACTATTGGTGGCCTAAAGCCTTTAACTGAGTAACAGCGTTGGTGGCTAACATTCAGGATTTTACCCGGGTAAGCCATTTCAAATATATTGATCGCTTGTCCTTTCTGAATGACCCGTCCGGGCATATAATAATTTTCAGTGTAGAACCGGAATTACCAAGATGAACCTGAATGGCATTAACCACCTCGCGTTTATTACCAGTGACATGGTAAAAACCATCCGTTTCTATCGTGATCTGTTGGGTTTAAAGTTGAGCGCTGGTATCGGGCACGACGGCTACCGGCACTATTTTTTCCAGTTTCCCGATGGTGCCACGCACGTCGCATTCTTTGAATATGACGGGGCGACTGCTATGAATAAGAAGTTTCCGGGAGATCGTACCAATTTGCCGCTTGGATTCGATCATGTTTCATTCACAGTAGATTCGAAACAGGATTTATTTGCACTCAAAGATCGACTTGAGGCGGCAGATATTGAGGTAGAGGGTGCGGTGGATCATGGCATCTTCTGGTCAATTTATTTTTATGACCCAGATAATAATATTCCGCTGGAAGCAACCTGGCAGTTTATGGATATTCTGCAATATCCAGCCATCAGTGAAGACGATCCACTGGATATAGTGGCAGAAGGCGCCGATCCCCGGGCAGGTCATTGGCCGACTGTCGAACATCACACGCCCGAATCGGATATGCATGCCAGTAGTGGAAACGGCCATCCGATGCGACAGCATTTTCTGAAAAATAGTCTGGCAAAATATTCGAAAGATATCTCGATTGAATTTCAGGAAAGTCTGGAATCAGATAACGGTAAATGAAGCGGCTAGTCGTCGGGACGGGTCATGGTAAACAGGTTATCGACTGCGGTGTACTGGTTATAGCCGAGCCTTGCGAGTGGCTTAATTTTGGATAAGTCGATCATACCATCAGTAAGCACTTCGTCTTTGATATGAATACCCAGCACTTTACCGATGATGGTGGTATTAATGCTGTTTTCCAGTGTGCAGGGAAGCTTTATTTCCTGAAAAAACTCACACTCCATATGGATCGGCGCTTCCCTGACACGTGGGGGTTTTACCAGAACTGAATCCTCGGTTGTGAGCCCGGCAAGCTTCAGTTCATCGACTTCATGGGCTACCGGTGCGGTGGTCGTATTCATTGCTTCCTTTAGCGACAGCGGCACCATGTTAACCACGAATTCACCACTGGTTTTGATATTGAATAAGCTGTCTTTCTCACCGCCATGCTCGTGATAACCAGTAAACGAGATCATCACCATGGGTGGATCACTCGCCAGTGCGTTAAAAAAACTGAATGGCGCCAAATTAACGTCACCATTGGGGTGGATAGAACTTACCCAGGCAATAGGCCGTGGCACTACACAGCTCTTGAAAGGGTCGTGGGGCAGGCCATGGGGTTGGTCGGTTTTATAAAACACGGATCGTTCACTGATTGATCGAATCGGCAAAATTAACACTAATCGCCGCGTCGAGTAAAGTGGATTGCCCCTGGAGCGTTTTATCAAGCAAGCGAGGGCAGATTAATTTACCCTTAGGTATTCGAGGGGTTCACTGGCTTTTTTGAATCAAAGCGGCCATTCGCCAAAGCTCTTACCGAAAATCAATAGTGCCAGTGGAATCGGTGATACGGCAATCGCTATAGTAAGAAAATACAATCCTGGAGAAAACAGCCTGCTTAGGCCTGCCATCATTGCAATTCCGCCGCCACCGCCTATGACAACATTACCGGGCATATTGATGGCTAGCAGGAGCGCAAGGTAGCGGTATTTTAATAAATAAGGCAGGATTCTTTTGGGAGATTGATTCATCATTAGACTTAATCGCTGGCGAGAATCAAGACCTTCCAGAACCGCCAGGAATTGACTAGCCCGCTGCAAGTGGAGGTCCTTGAAAAATTGGATAAGAATTTTTTCTGGAATAAAGCGCCCGATCACGAAGCTTAAACTGAGTGCAGCCAGGGTAGACAGGTAAACAAATACGACTATTTTTGGTCCGAAAACCATAAGTACAGCGAGCCCAATTTCCGCACCTGGTACAAAAGGAATTGCCATCAATATAGTGTAGGTGATCATCGACGCAATAAGGATTTGGTGTACGGTGGGCTCGTTAGCTGGAGTGATTTCGAATTTAAGCTGGTCAATGAACCATTCGGTAAGTAAATTTGCGATTATTACCAAACTGACAATTAAAACGATTTTTATTATCACATTTGCTCGAGGGGCTAACATTGTCAATTACTCAATTCGATAATCATGTTAGTGATATTGCTGTCTCGGCTTGTTATTGTGGATTAGCAATCGCGGCTGTAGGTTTAACCAGCTTCCCATTGAAGCAGAACTCTTTATCAATGGTCCAGTACAATCGTTTACTCGTCCAGATGAAAATCCCCTCAATTTCATCACATTTCACAGTACCGCGCCAAACGATGGTGACCTCAGATATCAGACAGGATGTTTCTGATATGACCTGTATAGAAAAATCTATTGGGGGGTGTTCTTAACCGTAAGGTTAAAACAAGAAGAGGGATGGGATTTTTGGGATTAAAAAATAGAAGTTTATGATGAGCAGGCAATGTTGCTGGTTTTATATTCGGGTTTGAAGCAAAGTTAATGTGTGTTTGAAGATAGAAATCGACTAGAAGAGACCCTGCTCATCCTTGACTTTCTTTTTCAGATTTACGGTTTCTGATAAATACCAGATGATTTTCCAATCTTTTTACTTCGTCGCGTAGGCGTTGGGTTTGTATAGATGGCCCACTTGCTGACTCGATGTTTCCCGCCTGATTTCTCATGTCCATGATTCTACGCACCAGCCTGGCTTCATTGATGGCCAGGTTTAGATTTTCTAATAAGCGAAGGGTGGTGCTCGACTCTTCTAAGGCTAGCGATTGAATCATATTTCTTCCCTGATTGATCGGTGGCTATATCATGCCAGATAGATCATCGAAGCTATATAGAGCGAGGCAGAAATATTTGTAGGATTTTACCTACATATACGTTATCTAACAATTTCCTATGAAATGACGGAGTTTTGCTGCCTTGCCAGCACTTATTTTGCCGACGCTTAAATCATGGGTTAGTCCGTATTAATTGCCCGATATTTATCAGGCCAGTGTTGTTTAACTACCGGGCTATGCGCCAGCAGTGCATGGCAGCTATCGATAAAATTTGGGGAGGTTTTTCTGCGCTGATTTCCGTCACTAGCATCCTGTCCTGGTTTTTTACTAAACAATGTTTGTATAGCAGTAGTGGCCATGGGCCCCAATAACTCGGTAAGGTGGGTACAGCCACGATTATTACCCATCGCTGATTTTGATTTGAGTGTCCAACCGGGGGCTATGCGAAGGCCGATTAACTGTTTGACGATGGGAGTTACACATTTGCAATAATTGTAGGGTGAGGCGTCTATCACGGCCTCGGCGTCGCGTACTTTAAGGTCGGTATCAATAGTCAGACGGATTGACATATCGTGTAATGGCTCATCGGCTTTGATCTCGCCGCCCCGATCCTTGTTGGGGAAAGCATAGGGTTTAGTGTCAACAATTCGGCCTTCGATATCCCATAACTTGTCATGCCGTTCAAATCCCCGACAGGTAACCACCCGCGTATGAGTTAATTTACGTTTACTGGGTGCAGATAATGGCATTGGAGATTGGTTCCCTAAAAAATGAAAAGTATTCTACCTGTTTTCTACCGGGAATCTGTGGGATTTATCCTGAGCATGGGTGAGATACGGCTATTACTGACCGTTAGGTTGACCGAGTTTTGTGGTTTCCTATACTGGCGGAATTATCAGCAGGACAATTCATTCGATGCAGACTTCGGATCGTAGTAAAGGTATCTGGATATCTTTGCTGGGTGTGTTTATCCTCAGCCCGGACAGTTTGTTAATCAGGCTGGCTGGCTTAGGTGACCTTACGCTGATATTTTATCGAGGGTTTTTCTCGGCTATTACAATCACAGTTTTACTGTTAGTTTTTTATCGGCGTAAATTTTTATCCGTAGTAATTGGTATTGGATGGGCCGGTTTGTTGAACGGAGTATTGTATGCTTCGACTACTATAACCTTCATTTACTCGATTCAAACGACCTCTGTCGCTAATACGCTGGTAATTTTGTCATCGGCGCCGATATTTGCTGCGATTCTGTCCCTGTTCGTATTGAAAGAAAATCAGCGTCCGGTCACCTGGTTGGTGATCGCTATATCATTCGTCAGCATTTTTATAATCGGCCTCGGAAGTTATGGAAAAAGTAACATGTCCGGAGATTTGTTTGCACTGGCCTGCGCCATAACGACAGGTTGCAGTGCAGTACTGGAGCGCTACAAAAAGGATATCGACCTGGTGCCTTCAATTATTCTCGGTAGTATCCTGGTGGCGTTATACGCGCTGGTACAGTCGCCCGGCTTAGTCGTCAATACGACACAATTTATCTACCTGGCTATTATCGGTTTTGTGCTAGTACCCATTGCATTCGTCGCCCTCACCATAGCGCCGCGTTTAGCCAGTTCCGCCGAGGTACAACTGGTATTTTTGCTGGAAGCTATCCTAGGTCCAATGTGGGTGTGGCTAGTGATCAATGAGGCGCCGACTTTATATACCCTGGTCGGTGGTAGCATGTTGTTGCTTTCGGTTAGCTGGCTTGCAATTAGTACTGCTAAGGAGTCTGTCAGGCCCCTGGAAGAGTCGGTCGAACCTGTCAGTTGATTCGACCGAATGGATTATTTCGAATCAGGCTTTTTTATTAAAGGCCATCATATTTATCATTTCAAATGCAATGGTTGCCGCGGCGAGCGAGGTAATTTCGGCATGATCGTAGGCCGGTGCAACTTCCACAATATCCGCAGCTATCAGATTGAGTCCCTTTAAACCACGAATGATATTGACCAGCTCGCGGCTGGTCATACCGGCGATTTCGGGTGTGCCGGTACCCGGGGCATGTGCGGGGTCGAGCACATCGATATCGATCGATAGATAGAGGGGATTGTCTCCGACACGATTTCTAATCCGTTTTACAACATGGTCTACACCATGGTTTTGCAACTCGTCACAATGTACTATCTTGAATCCCAGTTCCGCGTCGTTAGCCAGATCCTCAGGACTGTAAAGAGGCCCACGAATGCCGACATGCATCGAAGCGTCGTCGTTAAACAATCCCTCCTCGGCGGCGCGTCGAAACGGTGTACCGTGGGTGTACGGAGCCCCGAAGTAGGTGTCCCAGGTATCCAGATGGGCATCAAAATGTACCAGTGCTACCGGGCCAACCTGTTTGTTAACCGCACGTAAAAGCGGCACGGCTATGGTGTGATCACCGCCGAGGCTGACAATAGATGCCGCATGTTTAAATAATTCGGTGGCATCTTTCTCGATCTGGGTGATGGCCTCTTCTATGTTGAAGGGGTTACAGGCAACATCACCAGCATCAGCAACCTGTAGCGTTTTGAATGGCTCAGTGTCGTAGGCCGGATGGAAATTAGTACGCAAATTACGCGATGCCTGACGAATCGCCTGCGGTCCGAAACGGGCTCCGGGCCGATAGCTGGTACCCGAGTCAAAAGGTATGCCTAATATAGCCACGTCGCAGTAGGGGACGTCGCGTAATTCGGGTAAGCGGCAGAAGGTCGAAGGACCGGCGTAACGCGGTACAACGGTGCCACTTACTGGTTCGATGGGGGGTGTTTTTTGTGTCATTGTAATTCTCTGAGTGTGGGAGATAGTCAATGGTTGTGAAATTGTTATAACATTGAATTTCGGTACAATCAATTCAGGGTTTCAATTCCCGCAAGGTGAATTTCACGGTTAGGTATTATGGCGGTAAAAGCTGTTTTAAAAATGGGTGAAAAGAGTTTGCTCGAAAGATCGAGCATTGTTGAGCAGTTTGATACCCCGGCGCTGGATGCGCTGTTAATTGATATGTGGGATACCATGGCCGCGGAAAATGGAGCAGGGCTGGCGGCACCGCAAATCGGGGTTAACCTGCGCGTGGTCATTTTCGGTTATGAAGATAATTCACGATATCCTGAAGCGCCTTCGATTCCACAAACCATATTAATTAATCCCACCATCGAAGTGCTGAGCGAGCAGATGGAAGATGGCTGGGAAGGCTGTTTGAGCGTACCCGGGATGAGAGGGCTAGTTCCCAGGTATACTGAAATTCGATATAGCGGGTTTGATCAGAAAGGAAACCTGATCGAACGCATGGCATCGGATTTTCACGCACGAGTAGTGCAACACGAATGTGATCATCTGGACGGTATTTTGTACCCTTCTCGGATCGAAGATATGCGTTATTTTGGTTTCCAACACGAACTGGAAGCCAGCGAGATCATGACAGCACAACCCTGTGATGATGACTCCGGTAATACCGACTGACTGGCTGACAATTCTTGCTTCGCCAAAGCGTTATTTTATTTGGAACAGGGGCCCGGTTTTCTATAGCGGTGCTTAGTCATTTATTGGCGCATGGTTTAAAACCAGCTGTACTTGCGTTGCCCGGGTTTGCGCCGGCGGTTTTAAAGGATTTGGACGGGACACAGGTTGACGTCAGTGGGGAAGTTAACCAATTTGTCTTAGAAGCGAAGCGATTATCGATACCGCTGATCTACCTGCCAGAATCATCACAAGTGTCTCAGGCTGAGAAAATTGCGGCAGTTAAAGCTGATTACATTCTGCTTGCCTGTTGGCCATATATGCTGAGCCCTGAAATTATTAGCACAGCAGGCAAGGCTTCACTCAATTTACATCCATCAATACTACCAAATTACCGAGGCGCCGATCCGGTTACTGCGCAGATAGATAACGAGGAGAAAAATTTGGGGGTTTCGCTTCACCTGTTAAACCAGGAATTTGATCAAGGGGATATTGTCGGCCAGGCTAGCCTGGAACTTGGAACCAAATCCCCCGGGTGTGAGTTAATCGAGGCACAGGCTGCCCGGATCGGGACCAATCTGTTCATGAAAGCCATGCAGGACTTTGGCAGCCCTGCCTGGAGACCTCGCCCCCAGTGTATTTGAGTTTATACCTTTTTAACAGCTACAGGTTATTGATGGGGAGCTCTTCGTTTTGTATAAATTCGTTTAAACGCCAGACGCAGACTCGTCTGCATGTGTTGGAAGGCAGCGGCAAGCTGACCAATTTCATCGTTTGATTCAGCCACTATATCCTGCTTCAGGTCACCACGACTGATGTCATCCGCGTGTTTGGCAAGACGCGTAATTGGCCCAATAATAACTAGATTCATAACGAACATCATTACGATGACCATGACAATAATCAAAGCGATCAAGGTAATAATATTCGATTCGGTAGTCTGGGCTAACTGCTCATTTAATTGTTTTTTTGATACAAAAACTGCTACTTCACCAATTGTTCTTTCACCATTATTGACATCACTGGATGACTTAACCAGGTCTCCAGTTATCGAACCGGACGATACCTGCAAGCGTCCACCCAGACCGCGTTCACGGGCTGAAAATACGGCTTTGGTATCGCTATCCCATACAACAATAGCAATTATTTTGTCTTCCAGCATCTCGGCTTCCAGGGTGGAGTCGACCAGATCGTTATCCAGATCCCACATCGGGCCGATCAAGTGCATGGAAAGGCGCTGTGATGTAACCCGAGCCAGTTTTTCCAACTCGTTGATGAGTTCTTTTTGTTGATTCACCGTGTTATAGGCACTCAGCCCACCCAGTACCAGGGTGCAGCAGAGAATGACCACGGTAACAATTTTGATGCGGATTGTGCCGTACCAGCGAATTTTGCGTATACTCATTGAATTTCTCTGAATTTAAATTTTAAGTTCTAGCCTGCATATTGCATGAAGGGAACGAAGCTCAGGGGAAATATGGCAAACAAGGTTGGTTGATCGCCCGCAGATGTATAGCCGTAGCTATGGATCAAGGGGGATCGATCAACCTTGGCAGCCAAATTTTTCCTGACTTCGTTCAGGTGCAGACTGTATTTTTCATTATTCATGATTTACGAGTCTAATTGTTTGAAATTAATCATAAATATCATAAGTCGTTACCGCCTTCGTGCAATATGCGGGCTAGCCCTGTTATTTGAATAATTATTTACGAAACCTGTTAACAATACGCTGGAAGGTGCCGTTTTTTCTAATTTTATCCAGTCCTCGATTAAAGTCTTCGGCGATAGTTTGGTAATCTGGAATTTTACGTGATGCCATAATATATAATCCATGAGTCTCCAATGGTGGGTCCATAAACTCAACATTGGCAATACAAAACCCTTCTTTTTTTGCCTCGTAGCGAAACAGGTCAAAATTCATCACCGCCATATCGATTCGACCGCGAAACAATTTTCTGATATTGAGGACAGGATTTGTCGCTACTTCTTTATTTAAATATTTTGCAGCGTCGAATTCTTCGCTATTGGCCCATCCCCGGGAGACGCCGATGGTGTAGGGGCTTAGATCGCTCAAAGAAGTATAAGAGTTTTTGTTAAAGCCAGGGCGTGCGATTAAACCAGTGTCGAGAAAATATATCGCTTCACTAAAGTAAAAATCAATTTCACGTTTTTTATTATGGTAGGCACCCATAACTACATCGGCATTTCCCTCCCTGACTTCGCTCAAGGCGCGCGTCCAGGGTACAAAATCTACCTCAGATGAATGCCCGCCAGCTTTGAAGGCAGCTTTAACGAGCGCGGTGATGAGCCCATTTTCAGGCAAACCGGGGCCGTAATGCGGAGCCCATTCGACGGTTAACATGGAAATGTTTCGTGCCACCAAACTAGCCGGCCAGGAGGCGACCATTACCAGGAAAATCAATATGGCCGGTAATCGAGTCAAGTTTTGCAAGGCGTTCATCCGGTTACTTAAAAATTCTCGCACATCACTTTGGGAAACTCAGCCTCCTGTTAATAAAGGAATACAGATGAGTTTGAATTATTGTTCTTTTTACTAATATTTTCAATAATATACAGAGATTATAGATAATTAACTTGAATATGCAACCGATCGATAGTTCGGTGATATTATCGGTTAATAAACTGTGTTTGAGATTTGTGTCTATGTATTGAAAGTAGCAGAATTGAGAAGTAAAAAAGAAATAAAATTACTTAATACCAAAACCAATTATACAGTGAGATAATTATCGGTAAACTTTACCTATGAAAATGTTACCGCAACAAAAAATCAACGATCTGCTTGATATTGATCATCATCATATTTGGCATCCCTATAGTGCCATGCATAGCGATGTACCTGTTTACCCGGTTGTTTCCGCGCAGGGAGTGAGAATTAGACTCGCCGATGGACGTCAGTTAATCGATGGTATGTCGTCCTGGTGGTGTGCTATACATGGCTACAATCACCCGGTTTTGAACAGGGCGATTCATAATCAACTGGGGGACATGTCGCATGTGATGTTTGGAGGCTTGACCCATGTACCGGCGGTTAACCTCGCTGAGAAACTGATTGAAATAACACCAAAAGCACTGACCTCGGTGTTCTTTGCAGACTCTGGTTCGGTATCGGTCGAGGTGGCAATGAAAATGGCGATTCAATACTGGTATGCCCGCGACCTGCCCGATAAAAATCACTTTGTCACGATTCGCAGTGGCTATCATGGCGATACCTTTGGCGCCATGTCGGTATGTGATCCAATTAATGGTATGCACGGTTTGTTTTCGGGTGTGCTTGCCAAACAATATTTTGTTGAGTCTCCTGATTGTCGGTTTGATGCACCCTGTCGACAAAAGGATATCGATCCATTAGCTGCGTTACTAGAAAACCATCACCAGGCGATCGCCGCACTGATACTGGAGCCAATAGTGCAGGCTGCCGGTGGTATGCGGTTTTATTCGGCAGATTATCTGACCAGGGCGCGGAAGCTATGCGATAAGTATCGGGTGTTGTTAATCGCCGATGAAATAGCGACCGGATTTGGTCGTACCGGCAAACTGTTTGCGTGTGAGCACGCAGCGGTTACGCCAGATATAATGTGTGTCGGCAAGGCATTAACTGGTGGTTATTTGAGTATGGCGGCGACACTGGCTACATCAAAGGTAAGCCAGACTATCGATCAGGGTGACCCTGGTGTATTCATGCATGGACCTACGTTTATGGCGAATCCGCTTGCCTGTGCTGTTTCGCTGACTAGCATTTCGCTACTCGAGGACTCGGAATGGCAGGGCAGGGTGAAAAATATAGAAGCCATACTCGATGCACAATTATCACATTGCATCGATTTCCCCCAGGTCAGGGATGTGCGGATTCTTGGCGCCATAGGGGTGATTGAATTGTATGAAGCAGTCGATATGAAGTCGATTACCGAACAATTTCTAAATGCCGGTGTCTGGCTGCGGCCTTTCGGAGAACTGGTATATCTGATGCCCCCGTTTATTATTAGTGACAATGACCTGCATATCTTGTGTAAGGCTGTTAGCGAGATAATAGGTAAACTTCCCACCCGACCGGCTATGCCGTAATGTAACTTTAATAAGCTTGTATTATCCGGCTTGAGGAAGAATTTTATTGGTTGAATTTGTTAATAGAGTATATGCGTCTGACGGAGCTGCAAGGGCAGTCTAATTGACGCAAACCTGTCCCCTGGAAATTTAAGGAGTATACCGGGTTAGTCAGGGCAATCCATTGTTATGAAGATATGATGTGACTCAGTCCTCTTCCTGCTCTTCATTTTCTTTTTCCTGTTCCTGTTCCAGCATTTCCTTCTGAATTTTTTCTATATCTTCAGGGGTTAATACCACAGTATCGTCTTCTTCCATTGATTTTACCTCATTATCAATAGTTTATATAACCGCTTTCGCCATATAAAATGTAATTTATGCGGAAGCAATCTAACACCGAAAGATTATACCAAACTCCGGGCAAATTGCATTGGCGATACCGGTTTTTGAGGAATATACAGTCGATTTTATCGCGTTTATGTGATCCATACCACAATCTGCTTATGGCAGCCGTTGGACTGTAAATTCCGAGCAATTATCAAATCAATAAAACCGCAAGAATATTCACAGTGTTACAATTGAAATCAATTAGAGAATATTCATCCGTACAGGCGCCAGGCAGGTGTAATTAACATGAGTAAAATCAAATACCGCATAGAAAAAGATAGTATGGGAGAAGTGCAGGTGCCGGTAGATGCCCTGTATCAAGCCCAGACCCAGCGTGCAGTAGATAATTTTGCAGTGAGTGGCTTAGGTTTGCCGCGTGACATGATTTGTGCTCTCGGGCTAATTAAAAAATCCGCTGCCATTGTCAATGCCGAGCTGGGTAATCTGGACAAACACCGTTCCGCTGCAATCCAAAAGTGCGCCGAAAGGGTTATTTCCGGAGAAGTTGATCAGCATTTCCCGATTGATATATTCCAGACCGGCTCTGGAACCAGCAGCAATATGAATGTTAACGAAGTCATAGCAACTCTGGCTTCGACAAAAAAATATCCGGTTCATCCCAACGATCACGTCAATATGGGGCAGAGTTCGAACGACGTATTCCCGAGCGCGATACATGTTGCTAGCTGTATCGCAATCCATGAAAAATTATTGCCGGCCTTACAGTATCTTGAAACGGTGATAACTGAAAAAGGTGAATCCAATATAGGTGTTGTTAAAACCGGGCGTACGCATTTAATGGACGCGATGCCCCTGACACTGGGGCAGGAAATGTCAGCCTGGGGTTCCCAGATCAAAAACGCCCGCTATCGTCTTCAGTCTTCGCTAACCCGATTACAGAAATTGGCACAGGGCGGCACCGCAGTTGGAACCGGTATTAATACATCAGAGGATTTTGGTGAACGGGTCTGCCAGTCCTTACATGAAATAACCGGGATCAGGTTTTCGCAAATGGATAATTTATTCGAGGGTCTTAGCACGCAGGACACAGCGGTCGAGATCAGCGGGCAGTTGAGAGTTCTTGCTGTATCACTGATGAAGATAGCTAACGATTTACGCTGGATGAACTCGGGTCCATTGTCTGGTCTAGGTGAGATTATTTTACCCGCACTGCAGCCGGGTAGCTCGATCATGCCGGGTAAGGTAAATCCGGTTGTCCCGGAAGCGGTAGCGATGGCTTGTGCTCAGGTTATTGGCAATGACAGCGCTATAACAATCGCCGGACAGTCGGGGAATTTTCAACTTAATGTCATGTTGCCACTAATCGCCCATAACTTACTGCAAAGTATCGACATCCTTGGTAATTCAAGTCGAATTCTGGCGGATAAAGCGATTGATGGTTTCACTGTTAATACTGTGCGGCTCGAGCAAACCCTGGCTCAAAATCCGGTGCTTGTAACCGCTCTCAATTCTGTTATTGGTTATGAATTGGGCGCGGAAATAGCCAAAACTGCTTATCTACAAAATCGACCGGTTATTGAAGTGGCGTTGGAATTCACCGATATTGACGAGCAGGAATTGAAACGTTTACTTGATCCCGCATTGTTGACCCGGAGTTGACCAGACATTGAATGATAATCGGAAAATTATCTCCCGGGTAGATCTCTGGATTGAAAAAGCAGTCATTGGACTCGATCTGTGCCCCTTTGCAAATTCTGTCTATCAGAAAGATAAGCTACGCTGCGTGGTGAGTGAATCGGAGAATGCGAACGCGTTGATGCTCGAACTTTATCAACAGTGCCAGTATTTAATAGAAACCCCAGAAATCGAAACCACGTTATTGATTATCCCTCATCAGTTGCAGGATTTTGCCGATTTCAATCAGATTCTAGACCAGGTAGATGCTCTGATCGAGGCATATGAATGGGTTGGTGTTTTCCAGATCGCCAGTTTTCATCCCATGTATCAGTTTAAAAATACCCGAACTGATGACCGTGAAAACTGGAGCAACCGCGCACCATTTCCGATTTTGCATATTCTCCGCGAATTTAGCGTAGAACGTTGTTTGTCCAGGCATCCAAATCCTGATCAGATACCGGAAACAAATATTCAAACCTTAAGAGCTATGGATACGGTATTGCTTAAGCGTATTTTCAACCCCGACTATTCCCAGAAATATTATAAATTCCGGACAAAATTCTATCGAAATTAATAGCCGTAAGTTGGGCTGAGCCCGCCTTAAGCGCCTACTTTTGGTGCGAAGCCCAACATGAATAATATAATTAAAAAAGTTGGGATTCATCCTTAATACCAATCCGGGCACTAATTAAAACTTATCAATATTCCTGTCTTGGAAAGGAGATAGTCGAATACTTCTAAATCCCTGATTATTCCTTGCGATAGTCATATTTAACTTCTACACTCATACTATAAGATTTTGAAAATAAAAGAGATTTTTTGAACAGTATATCCTCAGAATCAACTGTATTCGATACCATCAGGCTGTTAGTAATTGGTCTGACCGGTATCTGTAGCTTACTGGTGAGTGGTAACCCGCAGGCCAGTATTGAGCAACAACGTGTCATATTTCATGATGCGTCCTTCGCCTTAAATACTAACCAGATAACCAAGTATAATCGATTGCTAAAAAAGCTCGATGGCTACCCTGTAAAAGCCTACCTCGAATACGAGGCATTAAAGCGACGTATTCATCAGGCATCTGAAAATGAAGTGGGCAGGTTTCTTAATAACCACCAAGACTACGCTTTCAATTATCACCTTAGAGCAAAGTGGCTTTCTGTTCTGGCCAGGCGTCAGGACTGGAGCAGTTATTTGATGTTTTTTGATGATCGCGAGGATACTCGTTTCCAGTGCCTGGCATTTCAGGCGCGTCTCAGTCTCGGAGTCGATGAAACCATCAACCAGGAAATTAAAAAAATCTGGCTAAGCGGTTATTCACAACCGAAGGAATGCGACAAGGCGTTTAGTTATCTTCTCGATACATATCCTTATGCAGAACAGCTTATCTGGTTGCGTATTGACAAGGCATTTAATGCACGTCGACCAAACCTGGCCCGATACCTCGGCAAGAAACTAAGCCTGGAGGACCAGGCCGTGGTTGAGACCTGGTATCAGGCACATCGGCGCCCGGAAAAATCCCTCAAGACTCTCGCGCAATCCAGTGACAATGCGCAAAACCGTACGATTATTGTCCACGCAATAGATCGATTGGCGCGTAAAGATAGTTTAAGTGCCAAATTAATTTGGGCTGAACTCGAACCAAAATTCGAATTCAGCGATGACCAACAAAACCAGTTAAGGCAAAGAATTGCTTTGTCAGCTGCCTACCAGCATTTATCTATAGCGAAAGAACTATTAACGAATTTGCCTATAGTATTAAAAAATGATCAAGCTTATTTATGGCTCGCACGAATCCATCTGAGAGATCAGGACTGGGAGGGTTTGATTAATACCATCGAGCAGATGCCTGTTCAGTTACAAAAGGAGAACGAGTGGCAATATTGGTTGGCACGGTCTTATGAGTCACTGGGTTACGATCTTAAGTCAAAAGGCAAATTGCTGACTTTGGCGAATAAGAGTAGTTATTACGGGTTTCTTGCCGCGGATAAATTGCAGATACCTTATCGTATAGAACAGGAGAATGTCGCCACCGCTGCTGATTTTGACGAGGCTCAATTTTTGGCCGAAAACCCTTATTTGTTGCGAGCCAGAGAGTTATATTTTCTCAATCGTCAGGTCGATGCCAGGAGAGAGTGGTTTCAGGCCCTACGGCTCCTGAATACGCAGCAAATTAAACAGGCAGCTGTACTCGCCTCAAGCTGGAAATGGCATGATAGTGCGATTAAAACAGTTGCCAGAACCCCGCATCGCAGAGATTACAGCCTTAGATTCCCGATGCCTTTTAAGCGCCAGGTGTTTAATCATGCCGATGCGAAACAACTTGACCCTTCGGTGATTTACGGTGTCATGCGTCGTGAAAGTCTGTTCGATCCGCTGGCAAAATCGGAAGTTGGTGCCCTTGGATTAATGCAGCTGATGCCTTCCACGGCGAGGCGGGTCGCCAGGTCGCTCGGATTGAAAATCCCACGGCAATCTGACATTCTTGAAATCGATAACAATATTAACTTTGGTACACAGTATTTCAGATCGGTACTGAATCGATTTGACAATAATGTTTCCCTTGCCGCCGCCGCTTACAATGCTGGCCCGCTTAATGTGAAGAACTGGTTACCGCGCGAAAATGACATGCCTGCAGACCTCTGGGTTGAAACCGTGCCGTTTAAAGAAACCAGAAACTATGTGCAAGCGGTACTCGCTTACGCGACTGTGTTTGATAAGTCGCTGGGGCGCGATACGCTAATTTCAAGCCGCATGCGCGATATAAAATCAGAGTATTGAGACTGGATCCCCATCGGTGAAAATTTATGGCGATATCTATTCTGGAAATTGTTACAAACTAAAATTACTTTGCTCGTTATTGTCGATACAGCATCAATGGATTGCTGTCGATATTCTCAAAGGGGAAACCCAGACACCTGAATATCTAAAAATGAATCCGAGTGGGGGAATTCCCTTGCTGGTCACGGACGAAGGTGAATTTCTTGCGGAATCCAATGCGATCCTGTTTTATCTTGCCAGGAACAGCCGTTATTTACCGGACGACAATCTCCAGCAGGCGGGGGTATTGCAGTGGCAGTTCTTTGAACAATATAGTCACGAACCCTATATTGCTGTTGCGAGATTCATTGCCCGTTATCTGGGGTTACCGGAGGATCGTAAAGCCGAGTATGAGAGCAAGCAGGTTGGTGGTTACCGGGCACTCGACGTGATGGGGCACAGATTAAATAGAGGTCTGTTTCTGGTGGGAGATCAATGCACCATCGCTGATATTTCACTCTATGCCTATACTCATGTTGCCGATGAAGGTGGTTTCGACCTGTGGCGATATCCGGCAATTCTCGGTTGGCTGAAGCGTATTCAATCTCTCGATGGTTATATCGAAATGGGAGATTGACCGAGACCCCGGAACCCCCTGAAAAACAGGCATCAGCAATAATCTTGCTGATATAGTCTGATTTTTATTAGCGCTTTACTCCCTTATATTTGTATTCAAAAATAACAGTGTTTATACTTAACACCCGTCATCATTGACTTCCTATAACCTCTAATCAAAAACGAGTGGCCGTGACTAACTTCAATCAACAATTCGAAAAAATAAAATCGCATTCTGGATTTATCGCAGCGCTGGATCAAAGTGGAGGTAGCACGCCAAAGGCACTGGCCAATTATGGTGTCGGCGAAGATGCCTTTTCTAATGATGATGAAATGTATGCGGTAGTGCATAAAATGCGTTCACGCATAGTAACCAGTCCGAGTTTCAATGGCGATCGCATATTGGGCGCTATATTGTTCGAAAATACGATGGACCGCGATATAGAGGGTCGACCCACGGCCGACTATTTATGGGAAGTGAAAAATGTAGTGCCGTTCCTGAAGGTCGACAAAGGGCTTGCAGACGAAAATAATGGTGTGCAAGTCATGAAACCGATGCCTGATCTTGACGCCTTGCTGACCCGCGGTAAGCAGAAAAACATATTCGGTACAAAGATGCGCTCGGTAATTAAGACAGCCAATCCTGATGGCGTGAATGCCGTGGTAGATCAACAGTTTGAAATAGGGAAGAGAATTATTGGTGCAGGATTGGTGCCTATCATTGAACCCGAAGTCGATATACTGAGTCCTCAAAAATCCGAGGCCGAGGTGCTACTAAAAACGGCTTTAATGGCACATCTGGATCAATTGAAAGACGACCAGTTTGTTATGTTGAAACTGACCTTACCCGAACAGGATAATTTTTATGAGCTATGTATTTCACATCCCCAGATATCAAGAGTGGTTGCTTTGTCGGGGGGGTATTCCAGAGAAGAGGCTAATCGACGGCTGGCTAATAATCATGGCATGGTAGCGAGCTTTTCACGCGCGCTTAGCGAAGGACTTTCCGCCCAGCAAAGTGATGATGAATTTAACGCTATGCTAGACGATTCGATTGAGAGTATTGTGCAGGCTTCACGAACCTGATAATTTGCGTTTATTATTTTGCCTGGTGACAGGTTGATCCATAGAATAGGTAGGTATAATGAGAACAACAAAAAACATTTTTCTGATGGCCGCTATAGGTCTGATCGTTAGTAGCTGTGCGACAATCAAACTTTCGCCTGGCGGGGAAAAGGTGCGCGTTCTGGCGCCAGACGAGGTGTCGAGTTGCAAGAAACTCGGTAAAACCAATTCGTCAGTGGTTGATAAAATTATCGGCAAAAGACCGGTCGAGGCCATAGAATTCGAACTAACTACACTCAGTCGCAATAGTGCTGCTAAAATGGGTGGCGATACCATCGTGCCTCTGACGGTGATAGAAGCCGGAAAGCAATCGTTTATTGTCTACAAATGTATTAATCCGGACGGCTAGTTCAGGGTAAATTCCGACAGGCTCCTGAGGTATTAATTCACCGGGGACCGGGCTATTGATTCTGAACCATCACCCGTGTCGATAATGTGTGTGATATCTCACTGTGTGAGATATTCCAGTCGTCGCCCGCAGCATAGTGAACCAGTTCATCGCACATTGCAGCGAACCGCTTCTGGTTACTAGTACTTAGTTCCTGGTCGTCAGTGATTCCATAGATGTATTTACCTTTGGCACGAGCGTATCCGCATTCAAAACCAGTCCAACCGGCGCTTTCAATGCCATCGAGAATGACTATGACGATATCGGACTTATCTAATTCTGCCTCATAAGATGCCTGTACCTCTCTCGGTGACAATGCATCGATATCGACTTCCAGGTCTATCTGCGGAATCGTTATTTCCATATACGGGTTGTCGCTGGTGAGCGTATCCCGCAATGCAAGATTCCACACACGAGCAGCCTGTGAACTATTATAGGCCGCCAGATAAGCTCTGATACCGTTATGTATACCCATTTTGACGTTCGGGGTGATCGACTCTGGTTGGAGAGCAGTTTCTTTTTGCGCGGCAACCTCTAGAGCATCGGCGAGCGATATATCCTCGGTGATTAAAGCATGACTTATAATTGCGCCATTTATATTTGGCAGGTAACGTAATCTTGCGATGTCATCCAGCGAGTGTACAGTGCCACTGGAATATACCGGTATCGATATGTCGTGACTGAGCTGTTCGGTCAAGGCAAGTACCTCATCGACATCGTCGTTCATACGATTGGTATCTATGTGAATGATACCCGCGATACCAGTCATTTGAAGATCCAGAATCAGGTCCTGGGGCCGAAACGCGGTGATGGTCCTCCAGCCGTCGATAGTGACAAATCCATCCTGAGTGGCAAGGATAACAATAATGCCACCCGGGTGCCGGTTCGCTGCCTCGACGACCAACGACGCGTCGGTAATGGCCACGGTGCCGAGTACAACCCTTGCTGCTCCGGCATCAAACCAGTCGTTGATATGATTCAATGTGCGTATTCCGCCGGATACCTGAATTGGAATATCGATTTCCTGAATCAGATGCTTAATCAGATCCTCGTTATTGGTCGGCTCCGATCGGGCGGCGTCTATATCAACCACTTGCAGCATCCTAGCCCCACCGTTGGCAAATTTCTGCGCAGCCTCAGCCGGGGAAATATCGTGAATCGTGTCGCTACCCTTGATAGTCGAACGGGTAACAACCTTTCCATCCTGAATTTGAATCTCGGGGATTATGAGCATGGCGCCCTGCCTCTATAATCTGGTTCGAAGTAGGGCAGATAATATAACAGAATCCCAGAGTCGGCTACGTCATAAGCATTTAAACGCCAGGTATTATTTGATCTTTGCCGATTAAATCACTACTCGACTGATACTAACGTAGTTGAGGCAGCCAGGTTGCCTTAAGATTTTTGATAATCACAATCGACTCAGGTGTCTATTGTCACCCAAACTATGAAATAATAAATCCCGAATTAATGGTGACAGGAATTCAAGTTGAAAAATAAAGATAAAGTGGCCGTGTTATTCGTTTGCATGGGTAATATCTGCCGTTC
>Ga0255051_10000135_pt1 | contig 26728 bp, 21 predicted proteins | sample JV7_2_9_MG_FD_181719 | JGI IMG/M metagenome (GOLD analysis project Ga0255051, IMG submission 181719) | Seawater microbial communities from Jervis Inlet, British Columbia, Canada - JV7_2_9 | ecosystem: Environmental > Aquatic > Marine > Inlet | place: Canada: British Columbia | collected 2016-10-06
TTTTTAGCTATATACCCATATCCTGAAAACCACCTGCATCAGCCTGGGGGCCAGAAAGACGGCTCATCGGTACCTGGGATCGTCGAGTATCCTTTTCACCGGAGATGGCAGGCCGTAATCGGGTAACTGCTCCATGGTTACGAATGCCATATTGTCATCATCCGACACTTTTCGTGGTAATTCGCTCATTTCAATGACTGCTATTGATATATCCAGACTAAAGTGGGTGAACTGGTGTTTCAGGATATTGGTTTTTATCTGGCCGGGTAATTGTGTGCAGGCCAGATGATCCAGTTGCCATTCGTCAATTTCGTCCCTGCCCTCTACCTCCGGCAGGGACCATAAGCCACCCCAGATACCCGTGGGCGGTCGACGATATAGAAGCACCCGACCTTGATATCGATGTAACATCATCAGGGTTTGTTTTTGTGGTCTGGTTTTTGTCGGTTTCTTCGCGGGGAAACTGGCCTGGGTATTGTGCTTAAAACTCGCACAGCAATGCGCCAGAGGGCAAAGCTCGCAGTTGGGACGGGTTTTTACACAAACCATCGCCCCCAGGTCCATCATCGCCTGATTGTATTGGCCGGTTTTCTGCGAGGGTGTTAATTGCTCGGCGATCTGCCACAGTTTCTTCATGGTTTTGCTTTGTCCGTACCAGCCCTCCACCTGAAAGCACCTCGCCAGTACTCGTTTCACATTACCATCCAGAATTGGCCATGACTGACCAGCGGCCAGGCTTAATATTGCACCCGCACTGGAACGGCCAATGCCCGGCAAGGCTAATACCTGGTCCATCGCCAGCGGAAATTGAGCACCATATTTATCGCGCAGTATTTGCGCCGCACGATGCAGGTTTCTGGCGCGCGCGTAATATCCCAGCCCTTGCCAGTGTTGCAGCACCCGGTCGATCGAAGCATCTGCGAGCGACTGGATATCCGGGAAGCCTTTCAGAAATCGCGCATAATACGGAATGACAGTCGCAACCTGGGTTTGTTGCAACATGATTTCAGACAACCAGACACGATAGGGTGTTTTATCGAGTTGCCAGGGTAAATCGCTTCGTCCGTGCTGCTGATACCATTGCAAAACCGACTGGGCGAATTTGAGCGGCATGACTGCTACTGACTAATCGTCATTCAAAAATTTTCAATAACTTGTCTTTTAGCTTTTGTTTTTCCGCTTTCTTTTTGGCATCCAGCACGGCCTTTTGTTTTTCCAGTTCGCGTTGCTTTGCAGCTTCGAGTGCGGCCTTTTCCGCTTCCAGTTGCCGCTCCAGTTCGGCCTTTTGCTTTTCAATTGCTGCTTTCAACTTCGCCTGTTCTTCAGCGCGGAGTTTCGCGGCGATACCCTTGAGCATTTCGTCTAGTTGCACATCAATGTCTGGCGATTCAAATGGCCCCTTGATACGCACGGGTATCAACAGGCCCGTGAGTTCGTCTTGTCCACCACCATCCTGCCCGGCCACGGTGCCTACCAGTTTGGCTTTCACCAGGTAGTCGACCGTGTTGTCGTTAAGGTTGGCTTTACCCTCGCCGCCGACACGCAGCAGCGGCGCCTGCAAGTTGAGATCATTGCTGCTGAAAACACCATTTTTGATCTTGCCACTCAGGCTCAGTGCAGAAAAATCGGTGGTCTGCAACGCTTGCGGTGGTGCGGGCTGATTTTTGAGCTTGGCTTTGGCCTGGTCAATCGAGTAGCGCAGATTGAAACCCTTTAACGCACCATCCTTGATGGCTATATTCATCTTACCGTTACTATTCTTTTTCAATGCGCTAAGCCATTCACCGCGGGTATTTATTTCGACGTTGGCGGCCAGTTCACCGCTAACCCGGTCTTCACCGATAAAGTCGGTCATTAACTTACCCACTTGTACGCCATTCATTTTTTCCCTCACCCGGTACTTCGGTTGACGTGCCCTGGCATCGATCTGCACACTGCCCTGAAAGCTGCCGCCGTATAAATTCATCTTCATCGGGTCGAGATTGAGCACACCATTTTTGCCAGTGATGTTGAGTTCGACGTCATTCAGCCGCAGGTTCTGAACTTTGATTTGTTTCGCCGATAACCGGCCATTCACCCGCATCGCGCGCAAAAGCTCCATCGGTAGCGTGATTTGAACATCCTCTGCAGGTGCCGCCGCACCCGCATCGCTGGCCGGTGCTTCGAGCGTTGCCTGCTGCATTTGTTCCACCGAGGGCGTGCCGAGTAAGGCATCAAAATCGAGCATTTGCGAGGCGAGCCTGAATTCAACTGCAGGCTTAGACATGTCGGTGACGTTGATCGAGCCGTTCAGGCGGCTGTCATCAAGACTGAGTTCGAGACCTTCAAGTTTTACGCTATTACGTTGCAGGTCCAGCGTCGTCGATTGACTCGAAATACCGATTTGGATTTTACCCAATGGCAACATGCTGCCTTGCGCAGCAACATCCAGATCTAAATCACCGATTTTAAGTACCGCGTCATTGATTAAATACTGAATCTGGCCGGCAAGGTCGATGTTGGCGTCGATGCCATCGGCGGTCTGCACGGCCATGTGCAGTTGCAGGTCAAAGGGCGCGTCGGGGGTAATGCGACCGGTAGTGAAGTCGAGGTCGTTGACCTGATACTCAACCCCGGCGGCGTCATCTTTCCATAACAGCCGGGCATTTTGCATATTGACGCCGCCGAAGGCGCCCTTTAACTGTACTGGGGTCGAATCGGTACCGGGTGCCGCGATATCCGGCTGCACAGTGGTGGTCGCTGCTTCGGTATCGGGCTTGATCAGATCGTCCCAATTGGTTTTACCGGCTTTATTTTTTAGCAGGTTGATTTCCAGGTCATCCAGCAACAACTGATCGATCTGCGGGTTGAAGGTGATGAGTGACGCCACATCGACGCTGATACTGACCTTGTTGACCTTAATCATCGGTTGAGCGCCGAACCCCGGCGCATTGGAAAAGCTCATGGCGCCAAGCTTCATCCCCAGAGCCGGGTAAATCGTCAAACTGACGTCACCAAAAAACTGCAATTCACGGCCGGTTTGCTGCCGAACCAGATCGCTTAAATCCTGTTTGTATAGATTCGCGTCAAAGGTTGCGATGAAAACCCCCGCAGCAGCAGCTATGAAAAGCAGCGAGACCAGGATTATGTAGACAAGTATTTTTAAAAATTTATTCGCTATTCCTGACATAATTTTTGATCCGTTTATAATGATCACAATGTGGCATGAATACGGTGTTGAATCAAGATCATGAAAGAGAAAATGGAAACCTGGCTGACTGAGATAAAAACCCGGTTGAACAGACCTCGGGAAGACGATCATTCAATGGGGTGGTTGTCACTGCCGGTAATTATAATCGTGATTTTTTTAATCGGGCTCGGTGGCTACTGGAGCGATGAACCGGAAGTGTTTGATGTTATCGCTGCCACCGCTAAAATCGCCCCCGAAGTTGACGGTAAAACGACGACCGGCAGTTATACCACCAGTAGTGTGATCATGGCGATGGAGACCTTACTGAACAAACGCGGAGGTTATCTGAGCAATGATATTCTGCCACCCTCGATCTGGCTGGATAACATCCCAAACTGGGAGTTCGGCGTGCTGGTGCAGGTGCGCGACATTACACGTTCAATGCGTAACGACTTCAGTCGCTCACAATCACAGTCAACCGAAGATAAAGATTTGATCATCGCCGAGCCAAAATTCAATTTTGACAATAAATCCTGGATTCTCCCTGCTACGGAAAATGTCTACCAGGAAGGCACCGATGCGCTCTATGGATTCCTCAACCGGCTGCAAGACCCAAGTACTCCTGATGCGCAATTTTATGCCCGCGCGGATAACCTAAAGGACTGGCTAAGCCAGGTCGAAAAACGCCTTGGTAGTTTGTCCCAACGGTTGAGCGCCAGTGTCGGGCAGACCCGGTTAAATACCGACCTCGCCGGCGAATCCGACGCCGTGCAGTCAACCAGGACCGATAACCAGGTTGAAGTGAAAACACCCTGGTACGAGATCGACGATGTGTTTTACGAATCACGTGGCGCTTCCTGGGCACTAATCCATTTCCTCAAAGCCGTCGAGCTGGATTTTGCACCCACGCTGCGAAAGAAAAACGCGCTGATCAGCTTACGCCAGATCATTCGTGAGCTGGAATCAACCCAGCAATCGATATGGAGCCCGATGATCATGAATGGTAGCGGGTTTGGCATGTTCGCCAATCACTCGCTGGTGATGGCTTCGTATATTTCGCGCGCGAACGCTGCGGTGATCGATTTGCGCAGCTTACTCGAACAAGGGTAAAACCACATTGAGACCACTTTTATGAGCGCATTCCTGATAGTCGATACGAAAATAGAAAACCCCGACGAATACGAAAAATATAAAAAACTCGCAAAGCCCATAGCCGAAAAATATGGCGGTACCTATCGCGCCCGCTGTGGCGAAATGGATATTCGCGAAACCGATCTATGGACCCCGACGCGCGTGGTTATAATCGAATTTCCGGACATGGATAGTGCCCGCGCGTTTGTAGACTCCGACGAATATGCTCCGGTAAAACCAATGCGCCGTAATAATGCCAAATGCACATTGTTTATCGTTGATGGTGGTTGAGAATGCGACTTCTAAGAGGGAAAATGCAATGACAGATTTCGACTCCGACGCAGTAAGCAAGATTCACCAGCACCTTCACAGCGACCTGCCATCGGAGCCGGCATTGCGGGTCAAGGCGCTGGAAAGCCTGCTGGTGGATAAAGGCCTGGCTGAAACTGCGACCATCGACGCCTGGGTAGAGGCCTACTCTGAAGAAGTGGGTCCCAAACGCCGCACGGCCAACCGGTGAAATTAAAAGAGTGAGCAATTGGCTCTCGCCGAGGCGCAGGGCCCGCAAAGTAATTTAAGTATTTTTCGACTCGCCTATTTTGGGCAGGATCAATACTAAATGGGGGAATGACAATTTTTCTTCGTCTTTGCGTACTTTGCGCCTCTGCGAGATTATCAACACCCAATCCGAGCGAGCGAAGTTAATTTCTCAGTCAGTCGCTTGCCAGTGGCCGGACTTTCCGCCCGACTTTTCGATCAGGCGAATATCGCCGATAACCATGCCGCGATCCACCGCCTTGCACATGTCGTAAATCGTCAAAAGCGTGATCTGAACCCCGGTGAGTGCTTCCATTTCGACACCAGTTTGCCCCCGTGTTTGCGTGATTACCGTGCATTCGATGCTGTTGCTCGGGTCATCAATGACAAATTCGACCGAAACGTGGGTGAGCGAAAGCGGATGGCAAAGCGGGATTAAGTCGGCGTTCGTTTGGTCGCCATGATGCCGGCTGTTCTAGCGATACCGAGCACATCGCCTTTCTTGTGCTTGCCCGCTTTAATCAATGCCAGGGTTTCCGCTTTCATGGCGATGCGGCCTTTCGACACGGCGCGGCGAACGCTAGCGTCCTTGTCACCGATATCGACCATATGGGCTTCACCAGATTCGTTGAAGTGGGTTAGTTTAGTCATGCCAATTATTATGCGCACCTTTATTTTTTGATGATCAAGTATAGCTCGCGCTCGCCCCGTTGGATATTCAGTATAATGCCACGTTGGTTATTTTCGATAGCTTCGAGAGCCTCGTCATGGGTACGAATTAGTTGTTTATTGATCGAATAGAGTATATCGCCCTCGCGAATTCCTGCCTCCCAGGCGTTAGAATCGGGCTCAACCTCGATAACCTGCAGGTATGAAACCATGCCTCTTTGCAAACTGGATTCACGAATTTCACCAATTTTTGCACCGGCAAGCTTTTCGCTCCAGCGGATGCCATCAACCACCGGGATATCTATTTCTTGAATTACCGCGGTCAAATTTATCTGCTCGCCCTCGCGATAGAGCACCAGGTCTATAGACTGACCAATACGCGATAACCCAACCAGATTATGAATATCGCTCGCAGTACGAATCTTCCGGCCATTTGCCGAAACGACCACGTCGCCTACCTGCAGGCCAGCCTTGTGCGCCGGTGAACCATTTTCGATCTGGATAATGATTATTCCGCTGGTCAGGGATAAACCAAAAGCCTGTGCAAGCTGTGGTGTCAAATCCTGACCCTGTGCACCGAGACGACCGCGTCTAACTTCGCCGTGCTCGATCAATTGCAGCATGATGTCGTGGGCCATGTTGATCGGAATCGCAAATCCGATACCGATATTGCCACTGCCGCCACCACTACCGAAGATCGCGGTATTAATACCGACCAGCTCACCACGCAGGTTAACCAGTGCACCGCCGGAGTTGCCGAGGTTGATCGAAGCATCGGTTTGAATGAAATCCTCGTAGGATTCAATGCCAAGCCCGGAGCGACCCAGTGCCGATACAATACCCGAGGTCACCGTTTGTCCGAGACCGAAGGGGTTGCCAATTGCGACGACGAAATCACCCACCCGCAGGCGGCTGGAGTCGGCAAACGGCACCTGTGTAAGCTTATCCGCCTGCACCTGGAGTACAGCGATGTCTGTATCTGGGTCACGCCCGAGGATTTCGGCCAACATTTCGCGCCCATCGGACAGGGTTATGGTTATTTCAAATGCATCTTTGACGACATGGTTATTGGTCAACACATAGCCATTTTCAGCGTCAACGATAACACCCGAGCCAAGACTCTGGGTCTCCAGGATCCTCTCGATATTGGGCACATCAAAAAATCGCCTGAAGAACGGATCATTGGGAAATGGTAATTCAATTCGTCGTTTAGTCTGCCCTCGCGTGGCAATATTAACCACTGCCGGGGTTACTTTTTCCAGCATAGGCGCCAGACTCGGTAACTGCTGCCCATCGACCGACACCGGCAGGGCTGCCCAGGCCGGAACTAAAGCGATGACTATTAATAGCAGGAGGCGAAATGTCATTTGTACTTTATTAATACCGATGTAATCAAAATGATCGTGGATTGAAATCAAACTGCTTTTGCATCTCGCTATAAAACTCTTCCGCTTTTTGGTTATTCGCTGGTGGCGTGTGGATCAGAATTTCGACCAATTGATCTCCTTTTTCATGACCCGGCATGCCTTTGCCTTTGAGGCGCATTCTCTGCCCCGATTGCACGCCCGCCTTGATCTTGAGTTCGACATCACCGTCCAGCGTCGGCACCTTGAGTGTCGCGCCTTTGGCGGCTTCCCAGGGTGTCACCGGCAAACGCAGGGTAACGTCCTGGTTATCAAGTTTGAAATATCGGTGTGGTAATATATTCATTTCCAGGTAGAGGTCACCGGATTCACCGCCATTGGGCGCGGATTGGCCCTGCCTGGCCAGACGAATTTTTTGCCCGCCGGCTACTCCTTTAGGTATGTTGATCTTCAGTTTTTTCATTCCAGGTTTGGCAAGCCGCTCACCACTGGCAGGCTTCTGCGAAAACTGGATAGTCTTCGAGCCGCCAGCATAGGCTTCTTCCAGCGTTATATCGAGTTTCAAATGATGGTCTGCGCCTTTCGGCCTTTGCTGGCGAAACGGCGAACCCTGCTGAAATCCACCGCTGAAAATCGATTCAAAAAAATCACTGAAATCGCCGCTGGAGAATCCACCACCCCCATAACCACCGGGACTGAATTCATGGCCGTGCTTCCAGTCGCTACCGAAGCGATCATAAGCCGCACGTTTTTCCGCGTCTTTCAAGACATCGTAAGCCTCGTTGACTTCCTTGAATTTATCCTCGGCCGCGGCGTCTTTGCTGACATCGGGGTGATACTGCCTGGCTAACTTGCGGTAAGACTTTTTGATGTCTGCATCAGAAGCGTCACGCGGGACGCCTAGAATTTGGTAATAATCCTGATATTTCATCGATGCGAAATTTTCCTAATAACAATTATTGCAATCAACCGGTGTATTCAAGGTCATTGCATTACCAGGGCTTAAATTGGGTTAACGATATAAATTTCAAGCACATAGATTGTAACTGTCGATTCGCAGAGATTCATTCGTCGACTTCGGCGCTTTCCTCAACTTCTGATGTCAAATCCTTATTTTCTGTTTCAATATCTTCCAGTGGCTCGATGATTAATTCAAGACGCCCCTGATCTAAGTCCTTATGCAGTGGCACTAGCGTCGGCATGGTTTTGCTGACCTTGCTCGACAAATGGCTAAAACGCTCGACCTTTCCATGCAGTCCCTGTCGGCCTGCTAGCGAAGTCAGAGTGTCGTTATAGTGGTTCGAAGCCGCGGTTAAGCTGCCACCGAGTTTCTGCAGCCGAATAGCAACCTCGCAAACTTGATTAAAAATATCTCCTGCTTTTTCACTAATTTCCCGGGCCTCCTTGTTACTGCGTTCCATCATCCACAGGTTTGCAACAGTCCGCAAAATGGGTATCAGCGTGGTATGCGACACCAGTACTATATTTTTTTCATAACCATACGAAAATAAATCTTTTTCGTATTTCAAGGCTTCAATATACGCGGGTTCGATCGGCATAAACATCAATACGAAGCTCGGACTGCGAACACCAATTAAATTGGTATAGTCCTTACTCGACAAATCATCTATATGACGTTTAACCGCATTGGCATGTTCGTTTAGCGCGAGGGTTTCTGCTTCCGGGGAGTCTGCCGCAACAACCTTGTCATAAGCCACCAGCGATACCTTACTGTCGATTATCATTTGCTTGCCACCCGGCACGTTGATTAGGTAATCGGTTTGCCTGCGTCGTCCTTCGGCGTCTTTAAATGACGATTGTTTTTCAAAATGAGTGCCCGCTACCAGGCCGCTCATCTCCAGGGTTCGTTCAAGCTGAGCCTCGCCCCAACCGCCTCTTTTTTGCGAATCACCCTTAAGCGCTGAGGTCAGATTATCGGCGTCCTTGCTCATTTTCAAACCGATATCCAGAACTTTTTTAATTTCGCTCTCCAGTGAGGCGTTACCTTTCACCGATTCGGTATGCACATCATTGACCCGCTTTTGAAATCCTTCGATCTGTTCACGAAATGGTTTTAGTAACGAATCTATCGAAGATCGACTATTTTCACCGAGTACTTTTGCTTTTTCGTCGAGGATTTTACCGGCAAGATTTTCGAATTCTATTTTTAGCTGCTTTTTATTTTCTTCAAATTGTTGCAGTCTTTTTTGGTTAAATTCACGGTCCTTTTGTTGCTCAATTTCCAGCGCCTGAATGTTTTTCTCGGCATTGTGCAGTTTTTCGATTACATCGCGGCCACTCTGTTGCTCGTCGCTCAAGCTGGTTTTAAGTTCTTCATTGTTTTTCTGCGACTGTTCCTGAGCTTGCCGGGTGAGCGCCAGATTAGTTGCAAGATCGCTATTTGCCTCGGTGAGATTCTGTAGATCCTGGGAGTTTTGTCTTTGCAACGACCAGAAATAAACCGCCGCTAGCAGGAAAACTAATCCACTAATCGCCAGCGCCAGAATTACCGGATTGCTTAAATCGAGGATTTCCATTGATTACCCGCACGATTAAATTGCGGGTATTATAACAGCTTAATAAACTCTTCTTCAGCTACAGCTTTAGAGAAATAAAACCCCTGCCCGAAATCGGTGCGATGCTGGAGCAACATATCGACTTCGTGATTGGATTCAATTCCTTCAGCGACCACATCCATGCCAAGATCGTGCGATAGATTTATCAAGGATTTTACGATTTCATGGCTCTTTTCATTGCGCGACATCGTGCTAACAAATGAACGGTCAATTTTCAGGGTATCGAACGGGAACTGGTGCAGGTAGCTAAAACTCGAATAACCGGTACCAAAATCGTCTATTGCCAATTTAGCTCCGGTTTCCTTCAATCGGTCCAGTGAATTGCCTGCGAGTTTCGGATTCTCCATCAGCAGAGTCTCGGTAATTTCAAATTTGATCTGTTCGTGCACCACGCCAGTCTCATCCATGATATCGGCGAGCGAATCGATTAGCCCTTTGTCTTCAAACTGTTTTCCCGACAAATTGATGCTGACAAATAACGGTTGCCTGAATTGACGAGCAAGTCGACCCTGAAAGGTACAAGCCTGCCTGGCGATCCAGTAGCCGAGGTCTATGATCAGGCCTGTCATTTCGGCCCGTGGTATAAACTCAGAAGGCAGCGCTATCTTTCCTGACTGATCAGGCCATCGCACCAGAGCCTCGCAACCAATAATTTTTTCATTCTCCAGATCGAGAATTGGCTGGTAATGCAGACAAAATTCGTTATTCCTTAATGCTGATTTTATACTTTTCTGTTCGGTAACACTTAATTTTGTATTTATCAGTGTTTCTTCGCCAATAGATTTATTTTCCCCCTTATAAGCGGGCATTTTCATCGCTGTAGAAATCCGTTGCTGCATATCCAGATACTGCGCCATAACACTTTTTAATTCGGCGGTGGTGCTGGCTAAGGATTCCGTTGGTTCGGTATCAAACAGTGACATGCCTTCAAATACATGTGTCAGGCGAGAGTACATGTCACGATATCGTTCCATAATGAGGCGCAGGAATAATCGCACGGTTGGATCCGCGGCATTAATTTTCTGATCGATATAATCGACTGGAATTGCAATTACGCGGGTGGGTTCGATCGCCCTGGCTGTAGCGGTGCGTGGAAGTTTATCGATGACCGCCCCCTCACCCAGCACATCGCCCTCACCAAGATTCGCCAGGATAAGTTTTCTATCGCCTCTTTGATTGGATACCTCGATCGAACCAGATTCGATGATATAGGCAAAATCACCTTCGTCGCCTTCCTTGAACAAGAATTCGTTAACGTCGAAATAAGTCGAAAAATCTTTTAGCTTCATAGCCTCTCAATCAGGGTTTACAACAGGTATAATCCATTAGCTTTCCATGCTGCCTTTCCGGGCAGACTTCTCCGTTAAATATAGTCTAATAACGTCGGTTGGCAATAAATAGATGATAACCGCTATGCTAATCGGTGAATTTGGCCGACTAACGGTTATTTTAATTTACTATGGGTTTAGTGGATGCAAACCTCGCAGGTCTTCGTTTTCGTCTAACGAAACACTTTCAGCCGAGATTTGCTCGCAAATTTCCCATAGTAATTCGCCATTCCAGTCGCCCGCGGAAGGGCTATAAATGCTCTGGTTTAACAGGTCTACCTGCGCTTTAAGCGGATTGCCAAAATAGCGCGTTACCTGATTAAGATTAATGAACTTGTGGCTAACTACTATCGCATTGGCCCAGCTAAGCAGGGCATTCCGTGCCTCACTGACATTATTATCAACACAGGCGCGATGCAATTTCTTATTTGCTTTTCGCAGGCTGAATTCAGGCGAATGCGGCGATTTAGCCGATCGCCGGTTGATCCCCCTTCGGATAAACCACCAGGCTAAAATACTTGAAATCCAGCCAACAGCCAGTATTACGCTTGCCCATATCCAGAATAATTCAAGCCCGGATTGCCTGACCACCAATTTCGCAGGATCTTCAGATAACAACGGTATTAATTCATCTACTGACTGCAATGCTGTAGTCCCGTTTACGGCACGGCTTGCCTCGATAGTGCGGGCAGGTAAGCGCGCAATCTCCTGTTGCCCGGTTTTCAGATTCCACCAGGGTATAGTAATTTCCGGCAGGGTATAGCGACCCGCACCAGTTGGAATTATCGCCGTTCGCTGCCGCCGCACACCGTTAATACCGTCGACGGAACGTTGGTCCTCAAATACCGGCTTGTCCGGGTACTGCTTGATACCCGGAACATCGGTCGCTTTCAGTTCCGGCAATTGGGCGGCGGTTAGACCCTCAGCGGTTAAACTGATAATACGGGTCACCGGCTCTCCCGCGGTAAGCTGGTCTAAGTCGCCCTGCCAGTCTTCGCTCAACGCAACAGCTGTCGACGGTAGCCAATGCTCCGCGTTAAATGACTCTGGTGTGGCAAGAACTTCGAGCTTTAATTTTTTTGAACGTACCTGTCTTACCTCATGACTGGTCTGGAACGGATCAAAAATTGATCGCGATCCTCTGCCGAATTGAACATTGGCGAGGATCGGCCCGATATTCAGAGTTCCGCTTTGCTGGGGGAACAAGACAAATTGCTGTTCCAGCACCAGGTAAGGTTTATCGTCAAGTAGAGTCTGGTATCGCTTAACTTCGCCGAGGGGCTCGATGACGACATCCATATCCTCTATCTCCAGATCACCGATTTTATAACCCGATATATTAGAATCGCTCATCAGGCGCAAAGTGACTATCGCCTGGCTTTGCACATACAGGGAAGAATCATCGCTGGTTAATTTTAAAATCAATCCTTCACCACCCGGCACACTCGACTGGCTCGCTGGTTTTACCGTCACCCTGAATAGCTTGCTTGTATCATTGCCAAATTTAATTGCCGGCAAGATAAATTCTCCCTCTTGCCTGGGCATTACCTGTAAAGTCCATTTCAGGCTTCGCAGGTATTTACCGTTTATAATGCTGATGTTATTGCTATAGCTCCTATTGAGAATCTGGAAGTGCTGCTGCAATGGGGAAAAGTCAGGATCACTATCAATGGATTCGTCTACTTCAAAATATAATTGAAACGATTCGTTGACATGTACCGGGTTACGATCAATCGATACAATCACTGTAGCCTGTGCCAGATTGTAAATAACAACTAGCGCTGAGAGTAAAATCAATAATGAAATTTTAAGCTTCATTCGCGGAAAAAGTACATTTTTAGAGCTGTCCTTACCATTGGTTTAATTCGGTGGTAGTGGCACCCCGATTTTTATATTGATAGATAAACTTGCGTCGCAACAATCCACCCGGGTCATCGGGAATCTTGCGCAGCCACTGGTTAGCGGCCTGTTCCGACATTTGATCGTCGACTTCAACCTCGGTTTTGGCTTCTCCGCTAGTTTCCTCGTTAGACGGGGCCTGCTCGGCTTGTGAAGCCTGTGCTTCTGCTCCATCCTGTTGCTCACGCTCAGGTTCCTGAGCAGCCGAATTCTGCTCTGCCTGCTGATCTGCCTGACTATTATCTGAACCGGTTTGCGCTTGTTGCTGTCCGTCGCCGGTGTTCGCATCCTGGTTCGAATCGTTTGATTCTTGCGGGTTGTTATCGGTTTGATTCTGCTGTTGCTGGTCCTGTTGTTGCTGTTGCATGAGGATGTCTTCGAGTAGCTGCCTGTTATAGCTTGCATCCAGGTGCTGCGGGTTTTGATCTAACACTTGCTGGTATGCCTTGATTGCGTCTTCATAACGGCCAATTTTTGCCAGTGCGTTACCCCGATTGTATTGCGAGTCCTCGCTATCAACTGAATTCCAGAATTGCAGGGCCTCGTCATATTTGCCAGCACGGTACAGCGACGACGCCTTCCATTGCGGATAATCAAAAAGATTTGCGGCCGCATCATGATCGCCTTGTTCGAATAGAAAACTGCCGCGCTGGTTGCGATTTTGCCACAGTTCATCCCAACCTAATGCGTCGGCCTCGGGTGGAAACGGCAATAGTAATAGTGGCAATATCAATAAAACCCCGCGCCTGAAAGCAAGTGCCATCAAGGGTAATAACAGCAAAATTAACCAGGGTCCCTGTTCACGCCAGGTATCCGCATGCTGATCGCTGGCAACAACTTCGCTATTTAATGGGTTAGTTTGCATGATATTCAATATAGCCCGGATATCAGTATCATCGGTACTGATCGTCTGGAATTCACCCGACCCCTTCCTGGCGAGTGCTCGCATCATTGCTACTGGCATACGAGAAATGACAATCGAGCCCTGACTATCTTTTAAATAACTCCCGCTAGCCAGCGGAATCGGGGCTCCGGATTCACTGCCAATACCCAGTATTGAAATACGGAAAACCGGATTTTCGCGCACCAATCGTTCTATTTCAACGACTTCGGTAGTTGAAAAACCATCACTTACTATTAACACATCGCCACGGGCGACACCGGCATTGCTAAACAATTCCAGTGCCTGTTTAACAGCACGATCAGCACGCCCGCCCTGAGCAGGCATAATATCGGTGGTCAGGCTAGGCAATAACGCATTTATCGTAGCAGAATCTTCGGTTAGCGGTGTCACCACAAAAGCGTCCGCTGCGTAAGCAACCAGGGCACTCTGCCCCTCGGGCCGCTGTGACAGGATATCGGCTATCTTGTGCCGGGCACGCGTCAGGCGACTTGGTTTAATATCGTTGGCATCCATCGATTTTGACAGATCAAGCGCAATTACCAGAGCAGCCTGCGGCTTAAATATTGGTTTCGGTATCTTCTCCCAAACCGGACCCGCCAGCGCAACGACCAAAAGCGACCCAACTAATGCGATCACCGCCAAAGCCCAGCTATGCCTGGCCTGGCCCTGTCCCACTAACAGATGTTGCAATAGTTCGGAGTCGACTACCGACTGCCAGCTACCGCTGGTATGTTTGCTTTTCAGCATTTGCCAGACCAGACCCGCCAGCGGCAATAGGGCCAATAACCAGAAAGGGCGTAAAAAATGGAATTGTTCGATCATGACAGGCGAACCCGGGCCAGACAAATGATTGCCGCCAATAACAGGGCAAATGCGAGTGGCCAATAAAACAGGGCACTAGTCGGTCGAAAAGACTGCTCGTCTTTGTCGAGCGGCTCAAGTTCGTCGAGCAGTGCATAGATTTCTGCCAGCCGCTGCGTGTCATGCGCACGAAAGTAACGACCACCCGTAAGCCAGGCAATTTCGCGCAGGGATTTTTCGTCGAGTTGTGCGGCTGGATTCGGTTTACGTAAACCAAACCATGAGCGATGTTCTATTTCATCGCTGCCAATACCGATGGTATAAATTTTTAATCCACGCTGCGCCGCCAGTTTCGCGGCTTTAATCGGCGTGACTTCACCTGCTGTATTGGCGCCATCGGTCATCAAAATTAACACCTGCGTGCCCTGTGGATTGGCGTCGAGCCGTTTAAGCGCGAGACCGATGGCGTCACCAATCGCGGTGCGTTCACCGGCCAGACCAATCGCTGACTCTAACAATAACTGGTTGATGGTTCGCGTATCAAAGGTCAGCGGTGCCTGCAGATAAGCTCTGCTGCCGAACAGGATTAATCCGAGTCGATCACCACGACGGTTTTCAATAAACTCCGTTGCTATCGATTTAGTTGCATTAAGACGATTCACCGGCTGGCCATTGATTTCGAAATCCTCGGCTCGCATACTATCCGACAAATCTACCGCGATCATCATATCGCGCCCACTGATATTAATACTGATCGTGTCTCCCAGCCATTGTGGCCTGCTCGCAGACAATACGACTAGACACCAGGCCAGAAGACTCAACCACTTCAACCAGCGAAGTTTCAATCGGCGCCGTCGTGGTAGCCGGGTAAATCTGAAATCTTCGATGAACGGTACACGCAGTGCTGCCTGTTTACCTGATTGCTGTGCAGGTAATCCGTAATAAACCGCCAATGGCAGCGGCAGCAGCAGCAATACCCAGGGCCAGTCAATCTGCAACATCGGGAATTCTCCGTGGCAGGGCTCTGATCCAGTTTTCACAACTATGCAGCATCGCCTGCAAATCACATCGGGCCAGGGGCGCATACTGACGAATGCTCAGCCATTCGTTTTGATCGGCAGTAAAACACTCCTCGCCGGAGAGTTGCCTTAACTGTTCCACCCAGCTTTTGCCGGTGATACTGGCACCGACTGCCCGGCCGCAATAACTGATTACGGTACGACGCAACAAAATAGAAATTTGCTGTAAAACCTGCTGTTGATCGCGCCCGTTAAGCATATCGGCACGGATTCGCTCCAGCTCCCTGAGCGAAAGCGTCTTTACCGGCTTCCAGCGCAACCATCGCAACAGGCGAGGCAGATATAAGATGGCTAGAGTCACCAGTATCAACAGCAACCACCAGCCGGGCGCCAGGGGCCACCACAAACTCACCTCGGGCAGGTGTATATCTTTTAACGCTAGCTCATTCATCTTTTAAGACCGAGCCCCAATTGCAGGGTATCGAGTAAATCCGAGGTAGTGGAAACACCCAGTAAAAATAATTGCAGTTGATTGCAGAGGTTTACCAGTTCCTCATGATGGCTGGTAAAACGTCGCGCATATTGATCTCGATTCGCCGCATTGGCACTGTCGAGGTCGATTTCAACGTCACCGTCGGTGAGACGATATCTGCCCGACGGGGGTAGCTCCTGTTCCAGCGGATCGTAGGTGAACAGCAACACCACATCATTGTGCTTCGCGAGTTGACTCAGATGTATGCGACAGGAATCGTCCAGAAACCGAAAATCGCTCACCAGTATTACCAGGCTACCGGGGCGGGTCACATGGCGTAATCGGTTTAAAGCCTCCGATCCGGCGCCGTGCCCATTAGTGGATTTCCCTTGCGTGCTCCATGCGGGATGTGACGCGAGTTGCTGGATCAGGTGCAAGGCTGCAGCCTTTCCGCGTTTAGGCCGAAATTCGAGGTGATTCGTCTCAGAAAAAAGTAGCCCGCCCACCCGGTCTCCATGGTGCACGCTGCTCCAGGCCAGCAGCGCCGCAAGTTTGGCCGCAAGCACCGACTTGAAGCAGGTTCGCGTACCGAAGAACATGGTCCTGCACAAATCCACGCACAGAAGCACCGGCCGCTCACGTTCTTCACGATAAACCTTGGTGTGGGTCCGGCCACTTCGAGCTGTTACCCGCCAGTCGATCGCCCGAATATCGTCTCCCGACTGGTAGGGCCTGGATTCATGGTACTCCATACCGCGGCCACGAAATGCCGATAAATACCCACCCGACATTTGCGCTTTCACCTTGCTGGCGATTAACGGGATATTCCTGGCGTCGCGGTGCAACCCAATTAACGTGGATAGCTTGACCCTGACTACGTCGTCACCTGTTTCTGGATTATTCGTCATCTTCTCGGGGCTTTCAACTAACCGAGGGTGCCTCTAAGGAACAGCAATTCGTTTGATTAACTCCTCGATACATTGATCAGTCGTAACGCCTTCGGCTTCGGCCTCGAAACTAAGGATAATACGGTGCCTTAGTACGTCAGGCGCGATTGTCTGGATATCTTCAGGAGTAACGAAATCGCGATCATTGAGCCACGCATAAGCTCGCGCACAACGATCAAGCGCCATGCTTGCACGCGGGCTTCCACCATATTGAATCCAGCCTGAAATATCCTCGCCATAGCGACCAGTTTCACGCGTCGCCAGAACGATTTCAACCAGATACGACTCAAGATTATCGGCCAAATACGTATCTAGTACCGCCTGACGCGCCTCTAACAAGGTTTTTTGACTCACCGGATTTTCCATGCCCGTCGATTCACCCGGATTACTGCGCGCTTCTTCACGCGTCAATTTCAGTATGGCTCGTTCGTCTTCAGCATTGGGATAGTTGATCGTAACATGCATTAAAAAACGATCCAGTTGTGCTTCGGGCAAAGGGTAGGTACCTTCCTGTTCCAGCGGATTTTGCGTCGCCATGACGAGAAATATTTCGGGTAACATATAGGTCTCTGAACCGACTGTTATCTGACGTTCGGCCATCGCTTCAAGCAACGCCGATTGCACTTTGGCCGGTGCCCGGTTAATTTCATCGGCTAGAATTAAATTATGAAACAACGGGCCACGCTGAAATTTGAAGCTGCCATCCTGTGGCCGGTAAATATCGGTACCGGTTAAATCAGCTGGTAACAGATCGGGGGTAAATTGAATGCGATGGAAATCACCTTTGATACCCTCGCCGATAACTTTGATGGCACGAGTCTTTGCAAGTCCGGGCGCACCTTCAACAAGCAAATGACCATCGGCCAGAATCGCTATTAATAATCGATCCACGAACTCTTCCTGGCCAATTATTTTTCCAATAACGTACTGTTTTAATCTTAAAATCTCTTCCCGTAACAAAGAAAATTCTCCAGATTTTGTTTGTGAGTTACTCTGAATCATGGCGGATGTCATTCTAAATCTTCCGGTGCTAATACGCGATCTTTTAGGACAATGAAATAGGAAAGATGGTTTCCTGCCGGGAAACCGAATTATGGCAATAAGTGTCCTGTCTTAATCCATATGACTGTTTCGTCCTCGACATAGGGGCAATGCTCACTATTGTGGGGACTGCGCATCCAGGTGCCTGCGGGATAACTACCATATTCATCCATTATGGTACCGGAGAGCACGTAAACTTCCTCACCACCAAAATGCTGATGCGGTGAAAATTTGGTATTTTCCGGACATCTCATCAATGCCACACTCTCATGATCGAAGTCATGCAAGGGCATTATCTGACATTTACCTTCACCAGCCAACCAGTCTGTTTTATTTGTGTCAATACAGACTGATTCGATGTCCTCGGGGTCAAACTGATCGAGCTTTACCAATAATACACAACCTTTCTCACTAAACGGTGCGTGGCTTGACCCAGGCGGATTGCGTAGATAAGTACCCGCTGGATAGTTTCCATGTTGGTCTGAAAATACACCTTCCAGCACCAGGATCTCTTCACCCTGCGGATGTTTGTGCGCGGAAAAGGAAGAACCCGGGTCATAGCGTACGATACTGGTGGTATGCCCGTGTTCGGCTGCTTCGCGCGCTAGCGGCTTACGCCATACGCCCGGCATCGGGCTTGCTTCCCATTCCTGTTCATTGGTATTGATGACGACGGCTTTGTCTAACTGCATATTCAGCATAAAAATTCTCGATGAAATATTAAAAACTGGCCGAATGAATTCGGCCCTACAGGCATAATCAATGCTCGTCTAAACCTTCGGTAATAAGGATCGCGGGTTCAACACCAGCCAACTAAGATTTAATTCGTTCCATTTTAGGATCGTATAGCGGCTGCAAATGAATTTCACAGGATACACGATCGGTGGCAACTTCAAGCTCATAACTACCCGCCAGCAGGTAATCACGATCTACTCCGCCGGTGCATCGTACATAACCGAAACCGATATTTTTGTTCAGAGTATACCCCCATCCCGCGCTGGACAACCAGCCTACCCGCACACCATCGCGGTAAATAGTTTCTCGACCCAACAACACGATATCTTTGTCGTCGATTGTAAAAGTGACCAGTGATTTCTGTAGTGCTTGTTGCTTTTGCGCGATAACCGCATCGCGACCGATAAATGATTTTCCGGATTTTAGATCCACAGCCCAGCCGAGACCAGCTTCCAACGGCGTGTAATCGGGCCCGATATCGGCACTCCATGCGCGGTAACCTTTTTCCAGGCGCAAGGATTCGATTGCCCGATAACCAGCGTTGACAATGCCATACTCACTGCCCGCCTGCATTAACGCATGGTAAACCGTGGCCGCGGATTCAACCGGTACGTGTAGCTCCCAGCCTAGCTCACCGACATAACTCACCCTTAACGCTCTTATCATTGTCCCCGAAATAGCAAGCTCACGCATCGTCGCGAACGGCAAAGCACTGTTTGAAAGATCGTCGCGCACCAGTGGCTGCAACAGGTCACGCGCGTTCGGACCCATCAATGAGATCACCGCCCATGCCGAAGTGAGATCCTCGATTTGCACTTCACAATCCGCAGGAAAATTACGCGCTATCCAGTTAAAATCATGCGTCGCAAAGCCGGTGCCGGTTACCAGATAAAATTCGTTTTCAGCGATTCGAGTGACGGTTAAATCACACTCGATACCACCGCGCGCGTTGAGCATTTGTGTGTAGACCACCGAACCGACAGCGATGTCAATATTATTCGCGCAAATCCACGACAGGCCCTTTGCCGCATCGTTTCCGTGAACTCGATATTTTGCGAACGAACTCTGATCGAACAAAGCAACCTTTTCGCGCACTGCTCGATGTTCTTCGCCAACCGCCTCGAACCAGTTTTGTCTGCCAAAACTGTATTCATCAATCGCATCCTGTGCTTCGCCGGCAAACCAGTTAGGGCGCTCCCAACCCAGTTTTTCGCCAAAGCAGGCACCCTGCGCTTTGAGAATATCGTAGAGTGGCGATCGTCGGCATGGGCGGCAGGATTTATTTTCCTCGAATGGCCAGGCCATCGTGTAGTGCTTCGAATAAGCCTCCAGCGTGCGCTCACGCACCCATCCAACGTCGGCGTGGGGGCGACCAAAGCGGCGAATGTCGAGCGGCCACAAATCGAATGGTGGTTCACCCTTCAATACCCATTCGGCCAAAGCCATGCCTGCACCACCACCCGCGGCGATGCCAAATGCGTTAAACCCGGCACCGATAAACAGGCTTTTACATTCAGGCGCTTCGCCGAGAATAAAGTTACCGTCCGGTGTAAAACTCTCGGGCCCGTTTATCATTTGTTTTATGCCCGCATCGGCAAGCGATGGTACGCGCGCAATAGCCTGTTCCAGCAAGGGTTCAAAATGATCCCAGTCGTTGTCCAGCAGGGTGAAATTAAAACCATCAGGAATACCATTTTGCGCCCATGGAACAGGATTTGGCTCGTAGCCACCCATCACCAGGCCGCCCACATCTTCTTTAAAATAGGTGAGTCGATCAGGATCGCGCAATGTTGGCAAATCAGGTTCTACTGACGCTATTTTATCGGTGATCAGGTACTGGTGCTGCACCGACACCAACGGTATGTTGACCCCGGCAAGCAGGCCAAGCGCCCGGGACCATTGCCCCGCACAAATTACAACACGTTCGCAACTGATATCTCCGTTTGAAGTTTGCACCGTGCTGATAATATCGCGATTAAATTTAAACCCGGTGACTTCGGTATCTTCGCAAATTTTTACACCACCGGAACGTGCACCACTCGCCAGCGACTGGGTGATGTCGGACGGATTGGCCTGTCCATCGGTCGGCAAGAATGCCGCTCCGACCAGATCGGAAATATCCATCATCGGCCACAAATCCAGCGCCTCTTTGGGTGTTAACAGGTGCATATCGAGACCGAAGGAACGTGCGGTGGTGGCCTGGCGTTTAACTTCGATCCAGCGCTGTTCGTTGCAGGCGAGCCGTAAACCACCATTCATTTTCCAACCGGTAGCAAACCCTGTCTCCTGCTCCAGGGATTGGTACAATTCAACCGAGTAGCCGAGCAACTGGGTGATGTTGGCATTGGTGCGCAGTTGCCCGACCAGGCCTGCGGCATGGAAGGTCGAGCCCGAAGTGAGCTTACCCTTTTCAATGACAACAACATCGTTACAACCCATTTTAGCGAGGTGATAGGCTGTCGAGCAGCCGATGATTCCTCCACCTATTATGACTACCTTCGCCTGTCCGGGAACTCCCGCCTTGTCATTCATAACTTAATAACATCCTCATTACTCACTCAAACCCCAATTCACGTTTACGCCTTGACGCCCAGGCATTGATCATTCGATCTGCAATGATCGCGATAAAGGCAACACACACGCCTGCGATAATGCCCCGGCCGGTGTCGGCTTTGGTGAGCGCTATATAGACTTCCTGACCGAGTTCTCGTGTACCTACCAGAGCAGTGATAACCAGCATCGACAACGCCATCATGATGGTCTGGTTAACACCCAGCATCATCTGCGGCAAAGCCAATGGCAACTGCACATTGCGCAATATCTGGTTTCGGGTACAGCCTGACTGTTCAGCTGCCTCAATCAGATCGGGTGAAATCTGGCGAATACCGTGGTCCGTATAACGGATAATGGGTGTTACTGCATAGGCAATCACGGCCAGCATGGCGGCAAAATCGCCCACCCGGAATAGCATTACCACCGGCATCAGATAGACAAAACTGGGTAAGGTCTGCAAGGTATCGATGACAACGCTAACAACCCGGTGCATGCGGTCATTGCGCGCAGCGAGGATGCCGATCGGAATGCCTATCAGGCAAGCGATCACAACCGACAAACCGCACAGGTAAATTGTCACCATGGCCTTGGCCCAGAGACCCACGATGACTATAAAACTGGTTAACGCCGAGGTTAGCAGGCCCAGACGCCAACCACCCAACTGCCACCCACCGAGCCCGGCTGCGGCGACCACGGCAACCCAGGGTAAGGCCAGCAATAATCGCTTAAGCGGTATCATGATATTTAGCAGCAGAAAATTTTTGACACTCTCTAGCACATCAAAAAAATTGACATTAATGTAGCGCACCAAATCGTCCCAAAACGACCCGGTAGATAATTGCCAGCTTTCCGGATAAGTATTCAACACCGGATAGTAAATACCCAGCAACCATGTCAGCCCAACGATGCCGCCAAAAACTAGCGCACGTGGGTGTCGAGTCCAGAAGCTTTGTTGCAGGTCGACATAGACAGGGGGCGGTCGATTAGCATAGGCCTGACTGATCCGATCAAGCGCTATCGCCAACAGGGTAATAGCGACGCCAGCTTCGATACCCTCGCCGATTTTGAGGCGCCTGAGCGCGGTTAATACATCGTAACCGAGACCACCGGCGCCGATCATCGAAGCGATGATAACCATGTTTAGCGATAACATCACGACCTGGTTAACTCCCACCATGAGCGAATGTTTAGCCGACGGCAACAGCACACTAAACAACGATTGACGCCGCGAACAACCCGCCATAAAACCTGCCTCAATGACTTCCGCATTGACCTCGCTCAAGGCCAGCAAGGTAACCCGAACCATTGGTGGCAACGCGTAAATTATCGTCGCAATCATTGCCGAGACCGGACTAAAACCGAAAAGAAGCAGCACTGGCACCAGATAGGCAAATACCGGAACGGTCTGCATTAAATCGAGCACAGGTATCAGGACTGAACGAAAACCCGCAGAGCGATGGCCAACAATCCCCAGCATCAGGCCACCGACGACGCCTATAGGCACCGCTATAATGATCGAGCTAAGGGTCACCATCGCGCTGTCCCATTGACCAAATACCACCAGGTAAGAAAAGCAGGCGCCGACCAGTAGTGATAGCTTCCAGTCCTTTGAATAATGAGCCAGCAACATTAGACCGGCGATCAACGCCACCCAGGATATACGCGGAAACACCTGCTCTGCGTAACTGCCCACACCACTGAGAAAACCTGTCGACAAAAGGCTTTTCACCAGCAGGTAGGGCTGCTCGATCAGCCAGGCGAGAGAACGCGTAAATTCCTTAAAAGTAAACAGGCCGAGATCGAAACTGTTGATCAACCACTTCATGAACGTGGTGATCCAGCCGCTCAACGGCAATTGCCAGGCGCGGGGATATTTAAACGCCCAGGGCAACCATTCCTTTGCATAAATCAGCAGTACTGTGCAGGCGATTAACCCCAACCACAGCAGGACCCACTGGTTAGGTCGTAAGCGCGCTGGCATAAATGCTGAGTACGCGGTACTGGTCATAGCTTAATCTTGCATTGGAGCTGTGAGCATAAGAATTGCTCCCAGGGGAGAGTGAACAGGGTTATTACAAACTAAAAAACAATGGCGGGGCCTGGCAAAGAACCAGGCCCGCCAAAAACGTTAACACCCCTTATGAGATAACACTTATTAAATTGAATGGCATTTAGTTAAAGCCGTTATTTGATCCAGGCCTGCCACGTCGATTTATTTTCGGCCATCCACCTGGCGACGGTCTCATCAACTGACTTACCTTCGAGATCGACTTCGACAATCATCTGGCTCATCGCCGCATTATCGATATGGAAATTGCGCACCGCCTTGTAGGCGCCCGGCCATTTCTTTTCGCCATCCTTCCAGCCGACCTTTTTAATCCAGCCAAAGGGCTTGCCGCAGTCATAAGCCATGCTCTTATTCATGCCCCAGCTGGGATCTTCGTAGCAGGCGTCGGTGTACTCGGGGAACTCGACCCACTCGCCGTCGTATTTCGCTACCGCCCAGTGTGGTGCGTAAATCCATAACAGTACCGGTGCTTTGCGTTGAATAGCCGACTCTAACTCCGAGAAAAGCGCTGCGTCAGTACCGGCGTGGACCACTTCATAGTCCAGCCCCAGCGCCTCGACACGCTCGTCATCGAATCCCGCCCAGGTCACCGGTCCACCCAAATAACGCCCTTTAGGCGCCGTTTCAGCGGTGGAAAATGCCTGCGCACATTTATTTAATGCCTTCCAGTCGGGCAGCCCTGGGCAGCGCTCCTTCATGTATATCGGGTACCACCATTCCTCCTTGGCGTCCATCCCGGTCTCACCTAGATCGACGGTTTTACCCGTCTTCAAAGACTCGTCCATCGCCTGCTTACCAGTGGTTTCCCACATTTCCATGGCGATGTGCAGGTCGCCAGACTCGAGTCCGGCAAACTGGGCTATGTAATCTGCCTGTACATAATCTATGTTGTAACCCGCTTTCTTGAGCACCTCACCCATGATGTGGGTGGTGAGATACTGCCCGGTCCAGTCGTGAATCGTTAATTTGATTGGATCCCTTGACTCCACCGCGGCATTCGCTGGCATCGCCAGGGCCATCAGTACACCTATAAACAGGGTTTTCATTAAAACGTAATATTTGTTGTTGTTCATCTCTGCTCCTCATTGCTTGGTTAGCGGCGCACCGGGAGGGACCTCGAACGATACGCGCAGGTTGTTTTCTCAAATTACCCACATGATGTCAACAATATTTGATATATTATCCACAACTTACTATGATAAATTTCAGAATATTGTTGTTTTATGTGGTTTTGCGTTTATTAAGCTACCGCATACCAGATAATACCTGGACAGACAGTCCAGTTTAAATACAGTCATTTCTATATTTACGGACCTTAAATATGCGCCTGCGTAAAAGACAAAACCAGATTCTCGCAGCGGTTAAGTCCAGCGGCGCCTGTTCAATCGTAGAACTGGCAACACAGCTCAAGGTATCTGACGAGACCATCCGTCGTAATGTTAAACCACTGGTGCGCGACGGTCTGGTCGAGAAAGTGCATGGCGGTATCGTGCTGAACCAGAACCTGGAACCCGAGCCACCGTTCGCGCGGCGCATGAACGAACAGATCGAGGAGAAGAAACTGATTTCCGCGCTTTTTACCGATATCATCAAAGATGGCGACTCGATCATGCTCGACACCGGGTCAACTACGTCCTACGTCGCGCGGGCACTCAGAGAGCGTCACAATCTCTCGGTTGTCACCAACTGTACGGAGATAGCGCGCACCCTGGCGCGGGGACCAACCAATCGTGTGCATATCTGCGGCGGTGCGTTGCGACCGGATGACTGGGCCACTTTCGGTTCATCGGCGATCAGCTTCGTTCGCCAGTTTCACGTTAGCTATGCGATATTATCAATCGGTGGCGTCACCGACAGCGGGGAGTTTATGGACTATCATCTCGAAGAAGCCGAGTTTTCACGCGCGGTAATTCAACAGGCGCACAGGGCTATCATTGTCGCCGACCATACCAAATTTGGCAGCCGCAATTTTGCCAAGGTATGTGATTTTGAACAGGTCGATATGATCGTCTCCGACCGGCTACCTCCCGGCAACATCATGGCCCTGCTAAACGAAGCAGGGGTCGAGGTCATCACGCCGCAAGGCCATAAAGCTGGACTACAAATTTAGTGATACTTATCTCGGGTGTAACCAGTCGGGTAAGAAACTGTACGGGTCGCGTTTGATTGTTTCGTTATACGGGATATTCCGGGCAGTCAACATCTCTTCCAGATCTCCTGCCTTACCAACGTCGAATAAATCAGTAGCTCCACCAACAAATTGGTCACCCACATAAATTTGTGGAATGGTTGGCCAGTCATTTCTTTGCTTGAGGACTTCAAATATTTTCCCACCACGATCATTTTCCTGATAAGCGACCGAATCGAGATCGACGGTAATGTATGGAATATCACAGGCACTCATCATCTTGCGTGCCGACCAGCAAAACTCACACCACTCCAACGAAAACATGACCACTTGATCGGTATTTTGATTCAGTAGGGTATCTACCTCATCGATAGCTGCCTGGTCTAATGTCACTTCTTCTTCCACCTCGACCACCTCCGCTTCCGATTCTTCGGCCTCGGGTTCCGTGATATCGAAACGACAAGCCGGGGTAGAGCAAGATATCGTGAATTCTTCTTCGTTCATTTCGGTGACTATATTGTCGAACAGAGGCGTAGACAGATAGCGCTCGCCAGTATCGGGCAACATACAAAGAATATTGGTGCCTTCGGGAGCTGACTCTGCAATCTGTAATGCACCGGCAAATGTCGCACCCGAGCTGGTACCAACAAAAATACCCTCCTTTTGCGCCAGGTCCCTGGAGCACTGCAAGGCGAAATTACCATCGATCGGCAGAAACCCGTCTATATGATTTGCGTCGGTGACCTGTTCGGCCAGTTTTGGAATGAAATCTGGCGACCAGCCCTGCATTAAATGCGGCCTGAAGTTAGGATGAGATTGACTATGCGCACCGTCGGCATCGCGTGGTTGAGGAATACCGCTGCCCAGGGTCTGTGAGTTATCGGGTTCGCAGACCATCACTTTAGTCTGCGGACTTTTCTGCTTGAGCACACGCGACACACCGTTTATGGTGCCACCGGTACCGAAACCGCTAACCCAGTAGTCGAGCGTTAGATCAGAAAAATCTTCGAGAATTTCAACTGCAGTCGTACGCGCATGTATATCCGCATTGGCAGGGTTTTCAAATTGACGTGAGTGCCACCACCCGTGCGCTGCCGCCAGTTCCTCGACCTTCTTCACCATTCCAGAGCCCATCTCCGATGCAGGTGTCAATACCACCTTCGCGCCCAGAAAACGCAAAATACGACGGCGTTCGAGACTAAAATTTTCTGCCATCACGGTAACCAGCGGATAACCTTTTTGAGCACATACCATAGCCAGGCCGATGCCGGTATTACCGCTGGTGGCTTCAATGACGGTTTGCCCAGGTTTCAGTTCGCCCCGGGCTTCGGCATCCTCGATGACTCCGAGCGCGAGCCGGTCCTTCACCGAGCCCATCGGGTTAAAT